>SL_3KL_010_SEDDRAFT_10001738_pt1 | contig 19942 bp, 22 predicted proteins | sample SodLakKL_010_SED_2_FD_10381 | JGI IMG/M metagenome (IMG submission 10381) | reverse complement strand
CACCTCCGCCGTTTAGTGTTGCATCAATAGTGTATTCATATATTAGCATAATAATTATTATGCATCAAGTGATGCAGAGACGTTTTTCAGAAGCCATAAGCTTGAAACGCTTAAATTTTTGCAGGATGGATTTACCAGTTTGGGGTGTGGATACTCTGACCTTCACATTTTCCCATGTTATGCATGGTTATTTTTTGGCCGGGTTCGATCAGCGCAAAATTATGGGCCCATTTCACCTCCAGGGCCTGGTATAGAAGGCTCAAATCACCCGGAATTGTTTTTAGGGACAGGTTCAGCTCGTCTGCGATTTTTTTGGTTTCTTTTAGAAAACAGCCTGTGTTGTAAGCACCGGTATCGATAACAACAAGGTGAGTATAGTGCTTGAGCATAATCTGAAATAGCGAGCGGGTTTTCCCCCGGCCGTATTTTTCGATGCTGCGCTGATATTCATTCCAAATATTGTTCTCGTATGTTAACCAGCCCCTGGTCAGGTAGTAAGCTTTGTAGTCATTTTCCAGGTTTTTTCTTTGTTCATTTCCGCCCAGGAACATGGAAATGCAATCATCGACTTTCGGGATTACCAGGGTAGAGGTTTTTGATCCTATACCAAGCAGAGCATTTCCGCACAATCCGAACAGCATGATAATGTAATCTGAATCCTGAATTTGATCGATACTTTGTTGCAGTTGTTCCTTCAACTTCTCCGGGTAGTTGTGGAGGCCTGAGTCGATCCAGTAAACGGGATAGTCGATCCCTAATGCGTCAACAGCTTTGTTAATCTCATTTTCAAGTGTTTTACAGGCTACTATAGACGCGTTCAGTTTAAACTCCTCCAGCTTTGTGTGTCTAATCAGGCAGTATCAGTTGCTTAATGAGCAAGCAACTTTCTACATTATATCAGCAGTGCAGTGGTTATAAAACAGGCGGCACTGCCCGGTTTTCTGGAGCAGTGCCGCCTGCTGTTTAAACGGGGCCATGGTTTAAGGGCTGTATTTTTTGCCTGCTTCAAACATGGCTTTGAGGTTTTCTGCATGGGCATCATCAAGGACGGCTCCGTTGCTGAGGATAAAGCCGCCGTTCTGGCCCACTTTTTCGATCAGGTTCTTGACATAGTCGTCGATCTGTTCCGGGGTGCCCGCTTTAAATAGCGATACGGGTACATTACCGGCGAAGCAGGATTTGCCGTAGAGGGTTTCTTTCACTTTTTCCATGTCGGTGGTGTCAAAGAACCACAGGGTTTTACCCTCCGGGATGTCGGGATCGGCCAGGAATTCGAGGCGCTGGTTATAGCCGCCTTCGGCAAACACCAGCGGGACCAGCCCTTCCTCGATTAAGCCCAGGATTACCGCTTTAAGCTGTGGCCAGTAAAATTCGGCATACTGCTTGTTTGACATGAAGCCGTCTGCGCCCTTGTGCAGGGGCATGAATACGAAGGGGCACTTGTTGGCTGTTGCAGTTCGGACACCCATTTCAATATGGAGTGGAATTAATGTTTCCATTGCTTCTTTTACTTTTTCGGGGCGGCGGAAGAGATCGAGCATCAGGGGCTGGGTGCCGCGCAGGGTGTCACCGAGGGTGTCGAACGGTGCTTTACTGAAGCCGCCCAAAATGAGAGGAGTTCCAACGGTAGACAGGGCTTCCCCGTCAATGGCGCCGATGGCCTGGATCCATTCCATAGCCAGTTGGCCTGCTTCCAGGTACTTCTTGAACGCTTCCTGGACATCGGGGATGCCAATCGGGATTAATGAAGCCCCTACAAAGGGCAGCTCTACCAGGTCGGTAAAGGGAGCCATGTTTTTCCAGGGTTCCAGGGTACCAAAAATGCGGGGCAGGTAGACTCTCATCCAGTAGTTGGAAGGATCGTTGATCAGCAGATCGTACTCGTCCGCTTTCATATATTCGTCTTCCCAGCACTGGTAGGGCGTGTTGATGCTTGTTCCATGCCCGGGCCACTTATAGAGCTTGTAGTCAAGCACTTCGAAAATCTTGCCGGGGCCGTAAAGGAAAGAGCTGGCCATGCAGTCGGGCTGGAAATCCTGGTGGTATTTTTTTAAGGCCTGTCCGAGTTTGTCATAGTCATACATGGCATCCTGGGCAGTGACTCCGCCGTAATAAATGGGGTAAAATCCCATCATGGGGCAGATCGGGATGCGGGATGGTTTCTTAAGCTGAACAGCGTCTTTGATAATCTGGGTCCGTTCCTTGAAAGCTTTTTCAGCTTCGGGGGTAAATTCAATACCTTCCGGGTTCATCCATATATCAAACCTGGTTTCGAGTTTCTCTTTGGGAGTCAGACTGGACCAGTTTTCTGTCAGCATTCTAAGCACCTCCTACCCATTTCTTGGCCAGAGAGACCGCTTCCACAGCATCCTTGCCCCAGTCGTCGGCGCCTGTATACTCACATACCTGGTCATCGACCGGGGCCCCTCCAACCATGATTTTGATCTTGTCTCTCAGGCCGGCTTTTTCTAAAGCTTCAACGGTATCTTTCATCGGGTCAAAAGCCAGGGTTAGCAAGGCGCTTAATCCGATGACCTGGGGTTCAAAAACCTTCGCCTCTTCGACAAATTTATCAGCAGGCACATCAACACCCAGGTCTTTTACTTCGAAACCGTTGGCATCAAGCATAAATTTGACGATGTTCTTACCGATGTCGTGGATGTCGTCTTTAACGGTGCCGATCAGGACTTTACCTCTTGTTTTACCGGAGTCTCCGTACTCGTCTTTGAGCTTTTCCTTGGTCAGTTCGGCCAGCTGCTCCATGATCTGTCCGGTCATCATTAATTCGGGCAGGAAATATTCGCCCTTTTCGTAGCGATCTCCCACCTCTTCTACGGCTTTGCGAAACAAATCCACCAGTTCCAGCGGGTCTCTGCTGCCTTCCAACTCTTCCCTGGCCAGGGCCAGGGCTTCATCTTCTTTCATCTCCACAATGGCATTGTAAAGTTTTTCTTGCATGGTAACCTCCTAGTTAAGTAGTTTTATGAGATAGTTATGATTTGCAGAGTATCACCTCCAAATTTAAGGTTGAAGGGTAATATCTAAAAAAGTGTTGTCGAAAGCTTGCTTTTATTATATAGTTATATATATAAGTTGTCAATTTACATTTCTTTTCCCGGCCAGGTTTTGTTGCTTTTATCTATAGATATACAGGGGCTTATCATTATAGCCCCGCTTTAGAAGGAGATACTATGGCTAAAGAAGATGGTAGAGTGCCTGAAGCAGCTGCCGGCGAGGGTATTGATCGCAATTCCTATGAACCGGCCTATATTCAGCTGGTTTCAATATTAAAGCGCCAGATCGCTTCTGGGATACTCAGGGCGGGAGACCGCCTGCCATCGGAATCTCAGATCCGCATGCAGTATAAGATCAGCCCCATGACGGTGAGGCGGGCCATCAATATCCTGTCCGACCAGGGAGTTGTTGATACGGTCCAGGGCAGGGGGACATTTGTTAAGCCGATCAGGTTGGAGACGGCCTCTTTTGACCTTAAAGAGCTGCAGGAGATATTCAACAGCGATGAGACAAAGGTCAGTATTCTGGAAGCCCGCATTATATCAGCCGATAGTAAAGCGGCCCTGAAACTGAAAATAGACGAAGGAGAAAGAATAATTTTTATCCGGCGGTTGCTCTCGAGCGGTGAAGAGCCCATGCTCTATCACCGGGAATGCTTGATCTATGACCCGCACCGGGCTGTTGTTGAATCGGAGCTTGAAGTTACTTCCCTGCGGGGCTTGTTTAAAGGTGTAGGGAGCAGTGAGTTTAAATACGGTGTGCTGAACATGGAAGCCACCGTCATTAACAAGGAAGAGGCCGGGCTTCTGAAGGCTGATGCCGGTTCTGCCGCTTTCAACTTGGAGCATATATTTTATGATTATACGGAAACACCCGTAAGCTGGGGCTGGTTTATTTGTCGCGGCGACAGGTTGCGGTTTAGTTCGACGATCGGGATAAGGGGGAAAGGGGGTAACCTGTAATGACTGTAACCAGTCACGATGATCTAATAAACAATGTGGCGGATTTGCAGGAAACGGAGGCGCTTCGCATCGTGCGGGATTGTCTGGAAAAGGGTGAAGACCCCCTTGTGATTGTAAATGGCTGCCAGAAGGGAATGCGCATCGTGGGCGAACGCTACAGCGAGGGCCGTTATTTTATAGCCGGCTTGATTATGGCCGGGGAAATACTGCGGCAGATCATGGAGATGCTCACTCCAACCCTGCAGTACAACCCCCAGGTAGAGGAAGCCAAGGGGACGCTGCTGCTTGGCACAGTGCAGGAAGATATCCACGACCTGGGTAAAAATATTGTTAAAATGCTCTTGACCTGCCGGGGGGTAACCGTCTACGACCTGGGTGTTAATGTGCCCCCGGAAAAGTTTGTTTCCGAGGCTGTCAGGTTAAAACCGGACATCGTCGGACTTTCCGCCCTGATTACTGCTGCCTACGACAGCCTGCAGGAGACAATCATTTTGCTTAAAACTGAAACTGCAAGCTGGCCCCAAAAGCCCCATATTATTATCGGAGGAAGCCAGATTGATCAGCAAATAGCAGATATGGTGGGAGCCGATTACTGGGTTACCGAAGGCGATGCCGGGGTCAACCTCTGCAGGAAGCTGCTAATAGAGAAAAATTGAGCCTATAATTTGAGAAATAACTGCCGATCAGTTTAACCAGGGAAAGGAGCAATGATGTGATGCTGAAGTTGGACAGTGGAGTTGGTGCTCGGTACAGGTGGTTCTACCCGATCAGCTCATTTGTAATAGCCTGCGGGGTTTCGCTGATTTTTCTGTGGAGCATGTTTTTCCCTTACGTACGCGACCTGTTTGAATTGGAAACGGTTGCTCCCATAGCCCTGGCTTCATCTTTTGTCGGGCTGGGGACCATGGTCATTGCCCCTCCCCTGGCCGGTGCCCTTTTTGACAGGTACGGCCCCAAACCTCCGCTCGGCCTGGCAGGAGTGGTTTTCTTGGCCGGCTTTGTAATCCTTTCCGCAATGATGAATTACGAGGACTGGGCTGCAGGGAGGTACTTCTGGTACGGCGGCAGTTTTACTGTCGGCCTGGGAATGGGCTTTTTCGTCGGCACTTTCCCCTCTACCGTGGCCAGGTGGTTCCCCGATAAAATCGGCACTTCCATGGGGGTAGCCGTTTCGGGACACGCCGCCGGAAGCGTGGTTATGGCTCCGGTTATCGGAGCCCTGATAACGAGCCTTGGATTTACCGCCCCTGTTTTTATCATTACCGGGGTGGTAGGGTTTATTATGATTGTCGTGATCGGGGTCCTGTTTTGGAAGGTGCCGCCTCCTGACTGGAAACCGGAAGTAGCGGGTGCGGAGCCGAAGGCCGGGACCACAGGGACCGTCACTGAAAAGCACTATACCCTTGGTGAAGCGGTCAAGGATACCAGGTTTTGGTTTCTGATGATCTGCTTTATCACTGCAGCTTTCGGTTTCATGGGCTTTGCCCAGAATGCTTCCATGATCGTTGAAGAGGGTTTGCTGGCGGGTGGTTACGGCAGGGATTATATAGCGGCCTCGGTGGTGCCCCTGTTTCTATCCCTCACGGGGGTGGCCAATGTGCTGGGGGCATTTTCCTGGGGGGTAATAACCGATAAGATCGGGGGGCCATGGAACTCTATCCCGCTTGTCTATATATCATCAGCTCTCCTGATCGGGGGTTTTTACCTGGGCTATGAGTATCTGACGCTGGTATTTTTGCTCGGCTTTATCCTTTACTTCTTGTTCGGTGGAGAACCGGCTGTTCACTTTATAGTTGTGCCCTATGTTTTTGGACGGAAGCATATCGGGAAAATGATGAACATCATGAATTCCTTTTCAGTGGGTCTAGGCATCACCCTGGGGCCAATAGTTTACGCCCAGCTTCGTGATTTCACCGGCGGTTACATCGTGGCTCTGCTGCTGGCCATAGCGCTGCGGTTTGTCGCCACCGGCTTTGTTATGGCCGCCCGCAGAAGGACGCATTTGATGGAAGAAAAGTGAACAGCACTGTAGTTGCAAGTAGCTCATGCTTATAGATGATGATTAAAAGCCGGAACCCCGACCAGCAGTGATTCGTACTGCAGCGTACGATATAGATGCGGCATAAATCGAATCTCAAAAACCTTAATTCCTGGTTTGGAGCGCAAAGTCTTTTGTCTGAAAGGAAAAAGGAGGTTGTCCGGATTTGAAAATTGTTGATCTATCGCAGCCGATTTATTCCGGAATGAAAGTTTATCCCGGCGATCCCCGGGTAGAGGTGACCGAGACCGGCCGCTACGAGGTAGAGGGCTGGGTTTTGCAGACCATAACTATGGGTACTCATACCGGAACCCATGTTGATGCTTTTTCCCACATGGATGAAAGCGGGGAGTCACTTGACCACATACCGCTGGACCGTTTTTTTGGGCCGGCCCGCCTGGTCGTTCCGGGGCGGTCTATTCCAAAAAAGGTCGGGCTAATATTCCACAAAGACCCCGGTATTAATTTTCTTGAATCAATTCTTGCCGCAGGCCCTCCTTTCGTGGCCGGGCCGATCAGCGAAAGCCTGCAAAGAGCCCTGCTTGAAAAGAAGATAGTAACTTATACCGATCTGGTTAACCTGGACCGTCTGCCGAAGGACCGGGAGTTTATGTTCTACGGGTTTCCCTTAAAAATCAAGAACGGGGACGGTTCTCCGGTCCGGGCTGTCGCTATCATCGAGGATTGAGGTGCGGCGTGAAAGTATATGGTGCTGATTTTAGCGGAGCCAGGGATGCCAGCCGGGGCATCTACTATGCCAGGGGGACTTTACAGCAAGAAACTCTTGTTATCGATCAGATAGTGCCCTGCGATGATCGCCTTGACCTGATGGCCGCGATTCATTTTTCTGAAGCGCCCTGGGGCCTGGATTTTCCTTTCTCCATCACCCAAGAGGCCCTGGAACTTTTAAATTTAAAGGGCTGGGCGGAGCTGGTAGAGGCTGCTGCAGGCTATAAGCGCAGCGATTTTGACAGCCTTATCAGTGCTGGCGGAATTCCTTCATGTGAGGTTAGGTGCCCGGGACCTTCGGTCTGCTGCCGGGCGGTGGATGCGGGAATCAAGGCTTTCAGCCCTTTAAAGAGAACCAACCCCAATATGCGGATGATGACCTATACCGGTTTAAAACTGCTCTGCTACCTGCGCAGGCTGGGCAGTGCCGTCTATCCTTTTGACCGCCTGGATAAGAATGCTTCCCGGTTGTATGAAGTATACCCTTCCCATACCTGGCTCCGGTTAGGTTTGCCTCGGCAATCTTTCCTGGGGCCTTTCGTCGAGCGGTTTCAAAGTAAATATGGCATGAAGGTGGAAATTGCAGATCACTTACTACAAGCTGATAGCATAGATGCCGCCGATGCGGTGGTTGCCTGTAGCACCCTGGCTTACGGGTTGAATCATTATGTATTGGAAACTGATTGGTCTTATAAACATGCCTGGATCAGCGATTCTGAATGGCAACGGAGACATCAAGAAGGCCTGGTTTTGAAGGTAAATTAAATCCAGGAATGAGGGTCCATGTCTTGCCTGGGAGCCGGTTTCGTGTTATTATATACTAAACCTATAGTAAATATATATTTTAGAAGGACCTGTTTTACAGCCAGGTAAATTTTAAGGAGGAGATCCTATGGAAGATAAAGCAAAAAAAGAGGCCAACCGCCTGATCAATGAAAAATCACCATACCTGCTTCAGCATGCCTACAACCCGGTGTATTGGTACCCCTGGGGTGAAGAAGCCTTTAGCAGGGCCAAAAAAGAAGAACGCCCGGTTTTTTTAAGCATCGGTTATTCAACCTGCCACTGGTGCCATGTTATGGAAAAGGAATCTTTTGAAGACCTTGAAGTGGCCGAGCTACTCAATAAATACTTTATCCCTGTAAAAGTGGACCGGGAAGAGCGGCCGGATCTGGACCAGATCTACATGAGCGCCTGCCAGGCCATGACCGGCCAGGGAGGCTGGCCGCTGACGGTGTTTTTGACTCCCGATAAAAAGCCCTTCTTTGCCGCCACTTACCTGCCCAAGTACCCCCGCATGGGCATCAGCGGCCTGGTCGAATTTTTGCCCCGGGTAGCCGAGGTATGGCAAAAAGAACGGGAGAAGGTGGAACAGTCGGCAGAAGAGATTACTGAAGCCCTGCGCCGGCAGGCAAAGGGCGGAGCAGCCGGGGATATGAAGGCAGACCATACCCTTCCCGGCGAAAGAACCCTGGAAGAAGCCTTCCGGCAGTTCGAGAATACTTATGATCATCAATACGGAGGATTTGGAGGGGCCCCCAAGTTTCCCTCCCCCCACCAGCTTATTTTTTTAATCCGCTACTGGAAACGAAGCGGCCGCCAGGAAGCCCTGGATATGGCTTTAAAAACGCTCAAGGCCATCCACCGGGGCGGCATTTTCGATCAGCTGGGCTACGGGATCCATCGCTATTCAGTTGACCATCAGTGGCTGGTGCCCCATTTCGAGAAAATGCTTTATGATCAGGCCACAACAGCCTATGCCGCCCTGGAGGCTTACCGGGCTTCTAATGATCCTGAACCGGCCGCCCTGGCCCGGAAAATATTCACTTACGTCTTAAATGATTTGAAGGCGCCGGAGGGGGGTTTTTACTCCGCTGAAGATGCCGACAGTGAAGGTGAGGAAGGGACCTTTTATGTCTGGCGCCCCGAAGAGGTTACCGCCTTGCTCGGAAAAGAGCGCGGCAACCTGGTCAATGATTATTTCGGGATCAGCGCAAACGGTAATTTCGAAAAGGGTAAAAGCATCCTCTACCGGACCGGTGACGATGAAGCTTTTGCAAAAGAACGCGGTTTAACCGTGGGAAAACTGGCGGAAATCCTGGAGGAATCACGGCAGATCCTGCTGGAAGCCCGCAATAAAAGGGAGCGCCCCTTCCGTGATGATAAAATCATAACGGCCTGGAACGGGATGATGATCGCCGCGCTGGCCCGCGGTTCGGTTGTTCTGGATGAGCCGGAATACCTGGAAGCAGCATCCCAGGCGGCGGATTTTATTGAGAAAAAGCTGGTTTCCGGTGATGGAGCGCTTTTAAGGCGTTACCGGGACAATGAAGCCTCTATTCCCGCCTTCATGGAAGATTACGCCTACTTAGCCCGGGGTTTTATCGAGCTGTACCTGGCCTCAGATGATAAAAGCCGCCTTGAGCAGGCCCAGCACTTTACCCGGGAACTGGATCGCCTCTTTAACCGGGGCGGCGGCGACCTGCAGTTCAGCAGCGTCGGCGAAGCTATTCCGGGCTTGCCGATCCTGGCCGAAGCTTATGACGGCGCCATGCCCTCCGGGACATCCATTTCTGCCCTGAACTACATCCAGCTGGGCCGGCTTTTAGATGATGCAGGGCTGATCAAAAAGGGAGAAAACCTGATCCAGGCCAACGCAAAGATGCTGAACCGTATTCCTACCGGCCACAGCGCTTTACTGATGGCCCTGAACAGCCTGCTTGAGTCACCGGATGCTTGATCCGGTATATTAATGATGGTATTTAAAAGTAGATCGGGGATTAATCGGGGCCGGCCTGGTTTTAGGCCGGCTCCCGGGTTGCAAATAGCTTTTTAAAGTTTCCAGGCCAGGGGACAGGCTGCGGGATTGCAACCTGTGGAAGAGCAACTTCTCAATCGATATAGGACTTGATTTCCTTAATAAAGTTTTGTAGATCTGGGATCTTGTTTTGAATTATAGAATATAATTCTTCTTCTGTTACTAAATGATAGAGATGAACCAGCCTGTTTCTATACCCGGCCATTTCTAAAAGAGTCTGCGATAATTCTTCGGAAATAACTTTTTGCCTGGCCAGGCCAACAGCAATACTCTTGTACTCACCGGCAAGATCGAGATGTCCGCTTTTTGCCAGTATATGGCGTCCTACATCAAAAATTGCTTCAAGAGAGCGTCTCAAAAAACTCTCTGCTGCAGCAGTATTTCTTTTTTCAAGAAAATTTTCTTTTGGCATTTCCTTGAGCATTTCGAGTTCACGGCAGAAATCTTCGATCATGCTCAATCGTTGTTTAATTAATAATTTATCGATCATTCAGTAACACCTTCTAAACGTTCTTCGAAAAATTTTTCAAGAAAAGGTTTAAAATCAGCGGCTTTGCGCATGACGTTTTCCTCGTAATTGCTTTTAAAGCTCTCATCTTCGCTGTAAATACAAATGCCGGTAATGGCCCGGGCCTGGAACACGGAATGCTGCTCCTGTAAAAAAACCAGATCAAGTGAAAAGGGTAAAAATATTTCTGAAAACTGATTGTAAAGCCTGGCATATAGCTTTGGCACCCGCTCAGAGGGAGGCAGGCCTCTTCTGAAAACAATGGCCAGATCTAAATCTGCCAAACGATCATCGGCTCTAGTTTCTTGACCGTTCAGGATTTGTCGCCCTTTGTCAGCCTGTGATCCAAAGAGATAGGCAAGTGCTATGGCATTATTCTTGCAAATAGCCTCTAGTTTTTCTTGGTTGCTCATTGTAAGACCCCGTTTGCCCCCTGGAAATTAGCATGCAAAAAACTCTCATCCTATTATAAAGCTCAATTCCATATTTTGCAATTTAAAAAGTCTTTGTTGAAGTCAGTTAATCCTCCCTGGATGTTTTTAAATCATGGTCCGGCCTATACAAGCAGATTGTTCTTTACTGCTGCCCCGAGGCGCCTGGTAGTTAATCAATTGGCGAGACCGCGATGACCTGATCATTGCCGGGCCGGGGGTGATCAGAAAGCTGCAGGCCATTGCTTCGATAAAAAAGGAATTGAACAGGTTGGTGTCAAAATCAACATCAATGGTTTTATTGGCGTAAGAGCGGGTTGTGGTAGGGACAGCTTAACGATAACCTGGCATGGGGGTGAAAGCAATGGAAAAGATCAGCTGCCCGCACTGTTACACAGAAATCAAGGGGGTAGCCCATACTTACATTAAATCGGCCATTGATATTGGCAAGGGCGCCAAGTGTCCGTATTGCAACCTGGTTTTTTATAAAAGTAAGCCGCTTAGTAGCTGTGAAATAGAACGTAACAGGGAAAATACCAGTGAAGATCTAAGCGGGGATTAAAATTAGTCCCACCTGGGGCAGGCAAGGCCCGGCTTATTAAGGGGGTTGAAAAATGAATAGAAAACAAAAAGATGTCCTGCTCTATAGCGTAGCGATGATTGCCGCTTTAGTGGTTAGTTTGTACGTAAGCCCGGTTTGGGGCGGGGCTGTATTGTTTTGGCTTGGCATCGCGACCGCTATTTTTTTTGTGTTTGCAATTTTCGGCGCCGCTTTCGGCCACAAACTTAATAAATAGGCATCATCATTTTTATTTTATGTTTTCGGTTTCATCCCGGCCAGCTTTCTCACGATATCTTTCTTTGATTCAATATCATACTGGGAGGTGATGGCGATCTGTTCCATCCGGAAGAGCCGGAAAGGGCGAAATCGATAAAGCTCAGCCAGAATTTGATTTGCTCGTCAATGGGTATATCCGGGTTACGTTTCAGGTACTTCTCGAGCAGTTCTTTTGTTTTGGGATTGGCCAGGTCCTTCTCGTCAGGGAAGGTGGGGGGCATACCTCCGGCAATATTGCAAGGGATTTCCTGTTCATGGAAAACAGCTTCCCCTGGACTGTTTGGACGAGTATAGGAATAAAATATAGTCGATATGGGTTAAAGGTTTGAACTTAAGGGGGTTAAAATATATAATAAACTAAAAGTTTATCCAGGCTGCAGGAGATGTTGGTCGCTGATGGGTCCGGGTTCTGAATTTATATCATCAGCGGCTTTTTTAAAAAGGGTTTTGCAGGGGAGATTATTAGATGATCATAATTACCTCTCCACAGGAAAAGTTGGCCGGCGAACTTACCATCCCGGGAGACAAGTCGATTACCCACCGGGCGATCATGCTGGGAGCCCTGGCCCGCGGAATTACCGAGATCAGGGGTTATCTTGATGCCGCAGATTGCTGGTCCACGGTTGAATGTTTGAGAGGGGCGGAATAAAAAATTCATGAAACCGCCCGGAGAACTGGATGCCGGTAATTCCGGCACCACGGCCCGGATGCTGCTTGGAATCCTGGCCGGCCAGGATTTTCAGGTCACTTTAAGCGGAGACTTATCTTTGCAAAAAAGACCGATGGATAGGGTGATCGAGCCCCTGCAGCTGATGGGCGCCCATTTCGAAGGGGAGTCGGACACCCTGCCTGTAACGATCAGGGGCGGGCTGTTGAAGGGGGTAACCTATGAATGTCCCCTGGCCAGCGCCCAGGTTAAATCTGCCGTTTTACTGGCCGGGCTGCAGGCCGATGGAACTACGGTATTTGAAGAGCCTGAACGGAGCCGGAACCATACCGAGTTGATGCTCTCTCGTTTTGGGGCCAGGATCGAGGTTGAAGGCAACCGGATTACCCTGCAGGGAGGAAACACGTTAAGGGGCGGACAGGTCTGGGTGCCCGGAGATATTTCTGCCGCCGCTTTCCTGATGGTGGCCGCCGCCATCATCCCCGGCTCGGAGGTGCTTATCAAGAATGTGGGTGTAAACCCGACCAGGAGCGGGGCTATTGATNTTCTGACNAAAATGGGGGCCACTATCGAACTGCGGGAAGAAAAGATGTGGGGAAAAGAACCGGTGGCCGATGTGATGATCAACGGCGGTTCCGGTTTAAAGGGGGTCAAAATTGGCGGAGAAATGATCCCCCGCCTGATTGATGAGATACCGGCCCTGGCCGTGGCGGCTGCGGTTGCTGAAGGGGAAACGGTAATTAGCGATGCCTCCGAACTCAAGGTTAAAGAATCGGATCGGATCGCGGCCCTGGCCGGCCAGTTAAGAAAGCTGGGCGCGCAGATAGAAGAAACAGAAGAGGGCATGATTATCCAGGGCGGAGCAGACTTGAAAGGCGCTGCACTGGATAGCTGTGGCGATCACCGCCTGGCCATGGCCCTGGCCGTAGCCGGCCTGGTGGCGGAAGGGGAAACGTCCGTCAGCGGCGCCGAGGTCATCAATATTTCCTTTCCCGGTTTCATGCAGTCCTTACGCTCCCTGCTTGATAAATAACCGTTAAATTGACCCTGATCAGGGCCTATGTTAATATATGGTTGTTATTTCCAGCTATTCAGATCCGGGCTCGATGCAAAATAACTTAAAAATAGGTGAATAAGATGACTCTGCCGCTTTATTCATACGCTCAGTATAAAAAGAACCGTTCTGCCACCGCGGTGGGGGACTACCGGGAGGAACGGAAACAGGTTTTGGATATTATTGAAGAAGTCCGCTCTGAAGGTGATCCTGCCCTCCTTAAATATACGCGCCGCTTTGACCGGGCCGAGCTGGAGCAGATTAAAGTTAGCGAAGGGGAAATTAATGAAGCTGTCCAGTCGTTTCTCCAGAATTAACTGCTGCTATAAAGGGCGCTAAAGACAATATTGTGCGGTTTCACCGCCATCAGCTGGAGCAGAACTGGTGGGACAGCGGCCGGGGCTGGACGGCCGGACAGCGCAACATTCCCCTGCAATCGGTCGGCGCTTATATCCCCGGCGGCACTGCCGCTTATCCATCTTCGGTCTTGATGACTGCTCTCCCGGCCGGGGTGGCCGGGGTTAAAAATATCTATCTCTGCACCCCTCCTGATAAAAACGGCAGGGTCAATGCGCTTACCCTGGCCGCTGCCTGGGAAGCTGGGGTTACGGCCGTGTTCAAAGTGGGAGGGGCCCAGGCCATTGCCGCCCTGGCCTACGGGACCGAGACGGTGCCGGCCGTGCAAAAAATTGTCGGCCCTGGCAATATTTATGTTACACTGGCTAAGAAAGAAGTCTTCGGGCAGGTTGGCATTGACCTGCTGGCCGGGCCCAGCGAGATTGTCATAGTTGCCGCAGCAAACGCCCGCCCCGATTATATAGCGGCAGACCTGCTGTCCCAGGCTGAACACGATCCCCTGTCCCGTTCAATCTTGATTACCCCTTCTGAGGAGCTGGCCAAGCGGGTGGTCAGCCACCTGGAAGCACAAATAATTTCCCTGCCCAGGAGGAAAATCGCCGAACAATCGCTAAGAGAGCAGGGGGCGGCGATCATAGTCTCCGGTTTGGAGGAAGCCTGGGCGGTGGTAAATGACCTGGCCCCCGAACACCTTGAACTGTATTTAGATGAAGCCTGGCAGTACTTAGACCGTATAACCAGCGCCGGATCTGTTTTTATCGGCCCTTACACTCCCGAATCGCTCGGGGATTACTGGGCCGGCTCCAATCATGTGTTGCCGACAGCGAGAGCAGCGCGCTACGCATCCGCCCTCGGTGTCGCTGATTTTATAAAAAGGTCGCAGGTGATCTGCTACACTAAAGAAGCGCTGCAGGAATCGGCACCCCAAATTGCGGCCCTGGCCAGGGCGGAGGGCCTGGAAGCTCACGCCAGGGCAGTGCTGTTAAGGAGGCATAAAAATGAGCCGCAGAGCCAAAGTTGATCGGCAAACAAGTGAAACCGAGGTCTACTTAGATCTAAATATTGACGGGAGCGGTAAGGCTGAGCTGAAAACGGGCCTGCCCTTTTTGGAACATATGCTTGACCTGTGGTGCCGCCACGGTTTTTTTGACCTGACCATCAAAGCCCAGGGCGATCTAGAAGTTGATCCGCACCACCTGGTTGAAGATATCGGCATCTGCCTGGGCCGGGCCTGGCGGGAGGCCTTAGGCGAAAAAAGAGGAATCAGGCGCTACGGCTTTACAATAACCCCCATGGATGAAGCCCTGGTTACCGCTGCGGCCGATCTTTCCGGCCGGTCCTGGCTGCATTACGGAATAAAAGTGGCGCCGGGGGAAGTGGGGGCTATGGATCCGGAACTTTTTACAGTGTTCTGGCAGGCTTTTATCAGCGAGGGGCGTTTTAACCTGCACCTGGTTTTAAATCATGGCCAGAACAAACATCACATTATCGAAGCTGTTTTCAAGGCGGCAGCCCGGGCCTTAAGAGAAGCGGCGGCCCTAATTAAAGATTACGATGAATTTTTATCCACCAAGGGAAAACTTGAATGAGGTGAAAGGCATGCTGGTAATACCCGCCATAGATTTAAGAAAAGGACGCTGCGTCCGACTCTACCAGGGTGATCCTGAAAAGGAAACGGTCTACGGCGACAATCCCGTGGGAATTGCCCGCCAGTGGGAACAGCTGGGGGCAAAAATGCTCCACCTGGTCGATCTTGACGGCGCTTTTACCGGCCTGTCCCAAAATGCAAAAGTGATTAGTTCCATCGGTGAAAAAGTTCATATTCCGCTCCAGCTGGGGGGCGGGATCAGGTCCCGGGAAGCGGTTGAAAAAGCGATTTCCCTGGGCATTTCGAGGGTCATTATTGGAACTATGGTCATAGAAGAGCCCGGGTTGGCCCGGGACCTGGCCAGAGATTTTGGAGAAAACATCCTGGTTGGTATCGATGCCCGGGAGGGAAAAGTGGCCGTTAAGGGCTGGACCGAATCTTCGGCGGTAGAGACGGTAGAACTGGCCTCGCGGGTCGAGCAGTGGGGAGTTAAAGAAATTATTTATACCGACATTCAAAAAGATGGCACCATGCAGGGACCTTCCCTGGAAGGTTTAGAGGAGATAATCAGCAAAACTTCCCTGCAGGTCATTGTTTCGGGCGGTGTTTCATCCAAAGAAGACCTGGTCTCTCTCAAGCCGTACGGGAACCGGGTTAAAGGTGTGATCATCGGTAAGGCTCTATATACCAACCAGCTGACTCTACCGGATGCGATGGCTGTTTTTAGTTGAGAATAAAAGACTAGAGATCTCAGACGGAGGTTATAACTTGGAAGATTTTAAAAAGGACGAAGAACTGCAGCCCCTGGCCCGGGAAGAACTGAAATTTGATCAAAACGGCCTGCTTCCGGCCGTGATCCAGGATCACCGCAACAACGCTGTCTTGATGGTCGGCTATATGGACCAGGAAGCGATCCGGCGCACCTTAAGCACCGGCAGGGTTTGCTTCTGGAGCCGGAGCCGCCGGGAGTACTGGGTTAAAGGAGAAACTTCGGGCAATTTTTTCGAAGTCAAATCAATTCATGCCGACTGTGACGCCGATACCCTGCTCCTAAAAGTAATCCCTCTCGGGCCTGGCCTGGCCTGCCATACCGGCCGCTACTCCTGTTTTTTTAATACCCTGGCCGGTTTTGATCAGCGGGGGCGAGAAGATGATTGATTACCACCTGCACACGACCCGCTGCTGCCATGCTACGGGCACTCCAGCGGAATACCTGGAAGAAGCTGAAAAAAAAGGACTTGTTGAAATCGGTTTTGCCGATCACTATCCTCTCGGGCTGCTGGACTTTGAGCCCCGCAACCAGGTTACCATGAATCCCGGAGAACTGCAGGAATACATGGAGCAGGTTAAAGCTTTACAAGATCAGTCCCGGAGCGTCAAAGTCAAGCTGGGCATTGAAGTAGACTATATCCCCGGAACGGAGGGCAAGTTAAAAAAACTGCTCGAAGAGAGCGCTTTTGATTATGTGATCGGTTCAATCCATTTTCTGGACGACTGGGATTTTACGCACCCCTTTTATATGGAAGACTATAAAAATTTAGATCTGGAGCAGCTCTACCGCCGCTACTATGAACTTGTCGGCAAGGTCTGCCAGTGCGGTCTTTTTGATATTATCGGCCACATTGATGTGGTAAAAAAATTTGGCTACCGGCCTGCGGGCAACCTGGATGCAATCCGGCTTGAAACTGCCAGGCTGCTGCGGGAAACGGATACCTGCCTGGAGTTGAATACCGCCGGCCGCGATGCCCCGGTAGGAGAATTTTATCCCGATCGGGAATTTCTGGCCATGTGCTGCTCCGAAGGGGTTGCCATCACCCTGGGCTCCGATGCCCATGCTCCCGAGCAGGTGGGCCGCTATTTTCCGGAAGCCCTGGAGTTGCTTAGAAAAACCGGATACCGGGAATTAACGGTTTTCGAGGGGCGCGTTAAAAGCAAGCAGCCGTTTTAAATAAAACTTATTTAAATATACATGTAAAGGAGAGGGGACTTTGTCCGCAATATATGGGGACCGCATTGATACGCCAAAGGGCGTTTTTTTGATTCTATTTCAGCCCGGCGGCATATCCAGGATCTATTTTCCCGGCCGGGGGCCGCAAGAAAGCTATCCGTTCCGCAAACTGCCCTGGAGCAGCCTGGCCGGTGATCTAAACCGTTACCTGGCCGGTGAAGTCGTTGACTGGACCGGGTACCCTCTTGATGACAGCGCTTACAGTTCCTTCACGGCCAGGCTTTTAAATGAAATCCGGCATATTCCTTACGGCCGGGTCTGGACTTACCGGGAAGCGGCCGAACAGGCCGGGTCTCCGAAGGCCTGGCGGGCGGCTGGGCAGGCCCTGAAGGCGAACCGGCACCCCATCCTGGTGCCCTGCCACCGCGTTGTGGCCAGCGGGGGAAAGCCGGGCGGGTTTAGCGGCCCCCCCGGCTGGAAAGAAATGCTGCTCAAGCTGGAAGCGGTTGATCAGGGGAGGCGATAATAATGCGTTATCTAAGCGGCGGCGAGTCTCACGGCCCCTGCCTGACCGCCATTATTGAAGGTTTGCCGGCAGGCCTGGAGCTGGAGAATAAGCTTATTAATAAGCAGCTGGAACGCCGCCAGCAGGGTTACGGCCGCGGGGAAAGAATGGCAATCGAAAAAGACCGGGTTGAATTTTTATCCGGCCTGCGCTTTAACCGCACCATCGGCAGTCCCCTGACCTTAAGTATAAAAAACCGGGATTGGAAGAACTGGGAGGAATTGATGGCAGCGGAGGGAAGCCCTCCGCCGGATGCTGAAGCAGTAACTTGCCCCCGCCCCGGGCACGCCGACCTGGCGGGAGCATTAAAATATAATTACCGGGACCTGCGGCTGGTGCTTGAACGCTCCAGTGCGCGGGAGACGGCGATGCGGGTGGCCGTAGGCAGCATAGGCCGGGTATTGCTGGAAAGATTCGGCCTTAAATTTTACAGTCATGTGGCCGCCATCGGCCCCGTAAACTCTCCAACCAGCCCAAATGAGCTCCCGGGCCTGGCCGGCCGGGTTGAAAAGTCTCCCCTGCGCTGCGCCGATGCGGAGGCTGAAGCGGCCATGCTAAAAGAGGTGGCCCGGGCAAAAGAAGAGGGAGACACCCTGGGTGGAATCATTGAGCTGGTAGTTATGGATGTGCCCCCCGGGCTGGGCAGCCATGTCCACTGGGACCGGCGCCTGGACGGCCGCCTGGCCGGGTCTTTGATGAGCATCCAGGGCATAAAAGGGATTGAAATTGGAGCCGGCTTTGCTGCGGCTTCCAGGCGGGGCTCACTGGTCCACGATCCGATCGTGCCCGATCAAGACCGGGGCCTGGGCCGCCCTACCAACCGGGCCGGAGGATTGGAAGGCGGGGTAACAAACGGCGAGATGATCATAATCCGGATGGCCATGAAACCGATTCCCACCTTAGGTCAACCGCTGCCCAGCGTCGACCTGGAAACAGGCCGGGAGGCCGCCGGGGCGGTGGAAAGATCAGATGTTTGCGCGGTCCCCTCTGCTGCCATAGTGGCCGAGGCCGCTGCAGCCTGGGAACTGGCTGTTGTTTTCCGGGAAAAGTTCGGAGGCGACTTTATAGAAGAAATGGAAGCGGCTTATCGCTATTACCGGGAAACCCTGAACCGGCGCTTGAAAAATAGCCCCCGCTGAAAGGGGACGAACGGCAAAAGTAAAGAGTTGAGAATGGAGGCAATCTGCCTTGGACGGACAGGAGTTAAAAATTAAGACCAGGGGATTCGACTGCCGGGTTTATATCCGGAACGACCTGCTGGGAGAAGTTGGTAGGGCTTTACGCCTTCTTTTTCCCTCCGGGCGGGCCCTTTTGGTCAGCGATCAGAATGTTTATCCCCTTTACGGCGACCGGGTTATAGAGTCCCTGACCGCTGAAAAGTGGCGGGTCAAAACCGCCCTGATTAAGCCGGGGGAACGATCAAAAACTTTAGCGGGGGCAAAAAAACTTTACGAAGCCTGCTTCGAAGCCGGCCTGGACCGCAATTCTCCGGTAATTGCCCTCGGCGGTGGAGTGGTCGGCGATTTGGCCGGCTTTGTTGCCGCCACCTTTATGCGCGGTGTGCCCCTGGTTATGATTCCAACTTCGCTTTTGGCCCAGGTGGACAGCAGTGTCGGCGGCAAAGTTGCCGTAAACCATTCCCGTGGGAAAAATATGATCGGGGCTATTTATCCCCCTCGACTGGTTTTCGTAGATCCGCTGGTTTTAAAGACCCTCTCGCTCAGGCAGTTCCGGGCCGGGGCGGCCGAAGTGATTAAATACGGGATTATCGAGGACGGGGCTTTTTTCCGCCGGCTGGAAGAAGAATTTGACCGGCTCCTGGCCGCGGAAGCGGGTTTCCTGGCCGAGGCGGTGGCCGCGGCGGTCCGCTCCAAGGCCAGGGTGGTTGAAAAAGATGAGTTTGAGCGTGACTACAGGAGGATCCTCAACTTCGGCCATACCATCGGCCATGCCCTGGAAGCGGCCACTGCTTACCGCTATTATTTGCACGGGGAAGCGGTATTGATCGGGATGGTCCTTGCTGTCAGTCTGGCCGAACAGCTTTCATATCTCGATCCGGCGCCGGCAGGCCGTATCAACCGCCTCCTGGGCCGGCTGAAAGTGAAAAAACCTCCGGCGGGCTTGACGGCAGGAGAGGTAATCGCTAAACTGGAGCATGATAAAAAACGCCGCAGGGATGAGCTGGTTTTTGTCCTCCCCAACCAGATCGGTTCTGCCCTTATGGTTCCGGTAAACGATAAAAAAACAATTGCCGCAGCGATAAATTGTTACCTCGGGGGCAATTTGAATTTTATTGAAAAAGGTACTGACAATTAAGGTCCGCTCAGCTATACTGGACAAGGTTTAAAGTTTCTGTAAAACGTGTTTCTTTGAACCGCAGAGTAGACTGGGACCGGCCCGGCATCGATTTTTGCCGGTTCTTTT
>SL_3KL_010_SEDDRAFT_10001737_pt1 | contig 19946 bp, 12 predicted proteins | sample SodLakKL_010_SED_2_FD_10381 | JGI IMG/M metagenome (IMG submission 10381) | reverse complement strand
TGGTTCTTTATGATATTCAGACCGATCAGAACGAAGGCGTTATTGATATTATTGAGGCAGGTGGTGGTGATGTGATGCAGAATGTGCCGATCGTTTCAATGAGGCTGCAGGAGTGGAAAAATCGCCCGGTATCGGAAGTCCGACAGGATACCACTGTAGATTTGCGTGGATGGGCGCTCAGCCGGGAGTATCGCATCACGTATAGATCGGAACTAATGGAGTCAGAAACACTGCTCGATGGCGAATGGATCGGTGAAGCTGACGGCATTGATTCAGTTGTACCAATCTCTATAGCCACTCAAATTGAGGAGGAGCTTGAAGTAGGAATTGGTGATACACTTATGTTTGATGTGCAGGGAGTTTCTGTACAGACAACCGTTGCCAGCATTCGGGAGGTAGATTTTCAGCGGCCTGAACCGAACTTTTTTGTTGTATTCCCGGCAGGTGTGCTCGAAAATGCTCCGCAGTTCTATGCAACCATTGTACGCACGGGAGACGAAGATGTAGCCTATTCCATCCAGCAAAATATTGTTGAGGAGTATCCCAACATTTCAGCTATAGATATCAGTGTGGCCCTGCAGAGCGTGCAGGAGTTTCTCGATAAGGTATCGATGGCCATTCAGTTTATGGCGCTGTTCAGCATTCTCACCGGCTTCATTGTGTTGGTCAGCTCAATCGCCATCAGCAGTAAACAGCGCGGCCGAGAAACCGTTCTTCTGCGAACACTCGGAGCTGTTAAAAAACAGGTGGGGAGTATCCAAACCATAGAGTACGCCTTGCTTGGCCTGCTTGCTTCCTTAACGGGATTACTACTCGCACTTGTCGGGAGTTGGGCTCTTGCCTATTTTTACTTCGATGTCACATTTGTTCCACGGTTGATGGAGCTATCACTGATTTCAGTTGGAATTATTATAGCTTCCATTGCAATTGGCTGGAGTGGCAGCAGACATATATTTAAAAAGTCACCGATCGAAATTTTACGAGCGCAAATTCAGTAGTACCATGACAACAAATCAAAAAGTATGGGGAATATCATCCATCATAATTTTGCTCTGTTTGATTCTCGCAGGAGTTTTATATCTCTATACAGGACAAATATTTCTGGCTATATTCATTGCACCACCAATAATTCATTATATTTTAAAAAAGAGGATGGTAGAAGAACCCGATAATCCTCATTATTAGGAGATGTTCTTTAAAAACCTGAGTTTGATTGTATAATTATGATCATAAAAATCCCCCTTAGAAAAGGGGGACTGAGGAGGATGTCCATCAAAATGTAGAAAAAACCTATGGACACCCCTCTAAAATCTCTCCGCCGGCCGGCGGGAGACTTCTTCTTGGTTAACGTAAAAAGATTATTAATCGAACTGAGTTAAATGATAAAAATTCATAAACTGTTACAAGCTGAGAGTATCTTGGAGATAACAAACTTAATCTATTCAGTGATTAACAATTAAACCTACTACGGCCATGAAAATTCTTGTCCCTACTGATTTTTCCGATCTAAGTAAAAAAGCCCTGGAAGTAGCTGACCGCTACGCTTCACTCTTTAAAGGCAAGGTCTACCCTTTCCACTCGCACATACCTATAACCGAGCTCGATGAGCCTTATGCCCTGGGAATGACCAGCCAGGTGTATCAAGATTATGAAGAGATTGAAAAAACCATCCGTGAAAAGCTGGACTCCCTTGCTGAAAAGAAACTTACGCCGGAAAATATCGGGACCTCTATAGTGAATGTTGGCAACCCGGCCCAAAGCATTGTTACCGAAGCCGAGGATTACGACCTCATTGTAATGAGCACCCACGGCCGTACCGGGTTCACACGATTTTTACTAGGTTCTGTGGCCGAAAAAGTACTTCGGATGTCTGATGTGCCCGTTTTGGTGGTTGAAAATGAGTCTAACGTCGATGACTTTAAGAAAATATTAGTCACAACCGACTTTTCAGATAACGCAAATGCCGCCTATCCGTATGCGCTGAAAATTGCGCAAAAAAGTGGTGGGACGATTGACCTGGTTCACATTCTAAGTTTTGATCAATTTGAGGATGGCGAAACAGATATGTCTGTTAAAAAACTGCGTGAACAGCGCCTGAAGGTTATTGAGAAAGAGTATTTCCATCAGCTGGGCGATCGTGTTCAAAGCCGGGTTATCGCCTCAGATGACTCTCCGCACGAAACCATTTTAAACCACGTGAAAGAGAATCCTTACAACCTTATCGTGATGTCTACGGTGGGTAAAACCGGCATTAAATATCTGATGATGGGAAGCACCACCGCCAATGTGGTTCGACATGTAAAAACAGCAGTGCTAAGTATCCATCCGGAAAAGCAGAATTAGTTCATTCGTAAACGCAAGGTGCCCATAACCTGAAATTGATCAACCGTTCGGAAAGCATCTTCAGAACGAATATCAACCGGCGGAGCAGCGTCAGGAAGTGTAGAGTAGTCTAAATCTCCATAGGTATAGACAGCTGAATTCTCTTCCCATGTAGAGTAACGAGCGCCAATTTCGAATGAAGCATTACGCGAAATTGCAAAGCCGGTACCGAGTGAGTAGTGGTATCGGTCATCGTTGCCATCTTTAAATTTTGATGGCGACAGCCCAAATCCTCCGCGAACTGTAAAACCTGGATTCAGCTGTAAAGCTACACCCGATCGCAGATTCCAAACCGGTGTAAATGTTTCACTGATAAACTCATTCTCAATCTGCTGATCCTCAAACATCTCATCACTTTCGAAGTCAATTCTTGTAGCAGAATAATCCACATACTCACCGGATACAGATACCGAAAGCAGCCCTCCAAGCTCATCAAGCGCAGCACCTATACTGAATCGTGATGGATGACGCACGGAATAGGAGAATCTTCCCTCAATGGAATCATCAAATGTGACGCCGTTATTAAAGGTAGATCGAATGGTCGCATCAAATGTTTCATCCACAGAAATACGTGTTGGCAGCGTGTAGCTACCACCAATATTCAAGAATTCTCCAATTTGATAGAGTGCTCCAATTCTGCCACGAAATCCGCTGTAGCGGCTCTCTATCTCATCCGAAAAAATAATATTGTCGATATCGGTATCTCCCTCTCCGTCATCGTTGGAATCGATAAAATCGGCATTGTAATCATTGAACTCATCAATTTCCTGGAAGATCCTATCATAGGAGAAGCGACCTGCCAAAATTCCCACACTCACTCCAACCATCAAATTCTGTTGAAATTCCGTAGCCAAAAATGCGGAGTATTCACCGCCATGTCCGCGTTCGTAAATCTCTCCCTGTTGGCGCACTCCCAAAAAATCTCCCGGTTCATCAAATCCAACACGAAAAATTGACTCATCCCAGTCTCCAAATTCATCCCCGAAATCTGTGGCAAACGTATTAAATGCTATATCAGCATACGTATTTCCAGGAATTTTAAACTGATCGGTAATGGTACTGTTCTCGTTACGCGCATTAAAACCAAGCGCTCGGTTAAAACTTGTGTGTTGGTTATAACCACCACCTACCACAAGACGGCCCCGCTCTGTAGGGAATTTATAGACCATCCCCACATTTGAAAGGTTGAACTGGTTGTCTTCAAGCGAACTTGAATTCCCAAGGTAGAGCCCCTCTTCATTTACAGTATTAAAAGAGACGCCAAATTCACCAAAACTTTTAGAAAAAAGTGCAGCACTTGCCGGGTTATCTAAAAATGACCCAAAACCTGCAGCATAAGCAGTACCGGGCATCACCCCCGTAACCGGATCAAAGCTATACTGCTGACTCCCAAAATTCACCGCTTGATTCCCAAACGAAAGGGCATCATTCGCATTTTGAGCGTATGCGACTTGACTTTGCAACGTGGGGAAAATCAAAATCCCGAGGATTAATAGTAAGGTTATAAACTTTGAAGATGACATACTTTTCCCGTTGATTTACGAATTAGAATATTAAAGCTGATCCGGTAATTGGTTACCGATCCCGATTATTCGACGATCGATTTCGCGAACTTGTTCCCCGGTCTGATGAACTTGATGAAGAACTACGCACTCGGCTTGATGATGAACTGTTATCCGAACTTGATGAACGGTTAACTGTCCGTCCGGAGCTTCTATTTGTAGTGGTTGACCGGTTATTTGAAGAAACTCTGGCTGATGAACGATTCACATTACTGCTGCTCGCAGCGTTACCCACCGCCGATGCGGTTCTACTAATTACTCGTCGAAAAGTTGATCGATTTTCAGAGCTGTCATTAGATCTGTTTACCGCAGTGTTACTGTTCGATGTTGAGCGAGTAACAACCGAACTAATTCTATTGTCGTTACTTCGCTGCCTTGCAGAACTGCCACTTGACCGGTTGTTGCTCGAATTGTTGCTCCGAACATTTCCNCTTGACCGATTATTACTCGAATTATTACTTCGAACATTTCCGCTCGATCTATTATTACTGCTACGACTACGTACGTTTCCACTCGAGCGGTTATTATCACTGCTTCGGCTTCTTATATTACTACGATTATTACTTCGGTTTGATGAACGATTGCGAACATTTCCGGTCGAACGATTTCTTACATTATTCGTAGAGCGATTACGCACATTTGTAGATCTGCTTCGAACATTTGTATTCGAGCTGCTTCTATTCACCTGGGTTGATCTAACTCTGGATCTCACATCCGTTCTTCGCTCAACATTTGCTGACCGAACATTCCCCCGCGTTCTATTTGTAGATGTAACTCCACCGGAGTGCAGCCCTGATGTACGGGCATGTCGGCTTCGTACAGCTTTCGATTGTGAGGTGTTTATAAATACGTACGATGGACGGTGGTGATATCCGTAGTAAGGGCCATAATATCCGTATCCAAATCCACCCGGATAAACTGTATAGAATGGACTATAGGCGTAATGATGTCCATAATATCCGCCCCAGCTGTATCCATATCTAAAAGCAACAGAGAAACCGGACCTGTACGGGCGGTATGGATAATATCCGTAATATCGGTGGCCGTAAAAAGGAGCAAATCCGTGGCCGAAATAATAGTTGTTTATAACTTTAGGAGACGCTTTGGTAGATCTTGTGGATAGTACAGCACCCTGATCATCATACCAGTTTTTTGTGTCGTAATCTTTAAAGAAAAAAGCTTCTGCGTCTTCCCAGCCATCCTCATAACCGATTTCATAGTCCTCTTCATTTACAATTTCACGGTCATCTTGCCGAGCGCGTTCAGTGTAGGCTTGCTCACGATCTGAGGCTGAACTCCATGTACGCTGCTGATCTGAAACACGATCAACACTCTCTAACTGTGTATAGCAGCCGGTTGTTAAGAATCCTGCTAATGCAAGAATTAGTAGATTTTGTATCGTTCTGAATTTCATAATGGTCTCCTCGGGGTTAATCCGGTTACTGACTTACTCTAAGTTACTTCACTTTCACCTAACATTACATCACATATCCATGTGATGGCTAAATTTCCCCTCGCAGCGATTTTGCAATAACTTCTGCTTTGGAGTTAACGTGCAGCTTTTTGTAAATGTTACGTATGTGAGCACGTACGGTATCTATTGAGATATCAAACCTATCTGCTATTAGCTTATAACTTAATCCATCTACCAAACCGTTCACTATATCTTGCTCCCTTGGGGTAAGATTACTTTCCGGTTTCTCTTTCTTTTCATTATTGCTAAAGTGCTGTATAACTTTCCGCGCAATTTGGGGTGACATTGGTGCCCCTCCATTTGCCAGTGTTTCCACCGACTCTTTAATTTCCGGGAGTGAGGTGTGCTTTAAAAGATAACCCGAAGCGCCGGCCATCAGAGAATCGAAAATTTTATGGGAGTCGTGATACACGGTCAGCATCATTATTTCAATGTCGGGAAATTCTTTTTTAATAATGCCAATTCCTTCAATCCCCGACATTCCGGGAAGCTGAATATCCATCAATAGCACATCAGGGTTGTCGTACTTTTTCAAATGCTCAATCATCTCTTCAACGGAATCCACCGCTACTTTACAGCTTATAGCCTCCTGCATATCGAGATATCGCTGAATTAAGTCGCGAATTTTAACATTGTCTTCTACTATTCCTACTGTAATCATAATTACCCTACCTAAATTTTACCCTTTACATGAACAATAAACCCATCTTTACGTTCAATAACTACATCTGCATCTATTCGTTCTGCCCGCATTTTAATATTTCGTAGACCCTGACCTGTTTTTCTGCTCTCTTTGGTTTCAGTTCCATTATCCTTCACAATTAATTCGAAGGAACTGCCGGTAAAAGAGAACGTAACATCAACAGCGGTAGCATTTGAGTGTTTTGCCACGTTGTTAACGGACTCTTTAAATATCAGGTATATATTCTCTTTTACATGAACCGGTAATTTTTCATCCATATCCAGATCATCAAAGTTGTAGTGCACATCCGGGAGGCCATCTCGAAAAATGTGGTTCACATAATCCTGCATACGGTCCGTCATGTCCCCCGCAGTGTCATTCCGTGCATCAATCGACCAGACAATATCATCGAGGCTTGATACAATTTTCCGGCTCTGCTCTCCAAGCTGTTTCAATGTCTCTTTCAGCTCATCACTAATTTTCCCGGCACGTAAAAAATCTGTTTGCAGAGCCAATTCTGTCAGTGATGATCCAACATCGTCATGAAGATCACTCGCTATTTGAACTCGCATTCTCTCAATATCGATCTGTTTTGTTGCCCTGAAATATCGGTAATAAAACAATATCAGCCCGGCAACGGCAGCGATTAAAAGCATTATAAACCACCACTGCAACCAAAATGGTGGCTGTATAGTAAATTGGTATGAAAGAGTCTGGGCACTTTGTACGCCATCTCCATTATAGGCACGCACTTTAAAATTATACTGGTTTGGCGTTAACGATGGATATCGAACCGTACGTTCTCTTGTCGTTTGCCACTCATCATCAAGTCCCTCCAGCTTGTACTCATAGAGAATCCGTTCAGGGCTTTCGAAACTCAGCCCTATAAAGTGAATCTGGGCAAAATTTTGATCGTGAGAAAACAGTGATTTTCCGGAATCCGACACCGTTTCGCCACTAATCATAATCTCCTCAAACTCAATTCCCGGCGGTGTAGTGTTTTCTTTAAGGCGATCCGGGAAAAACCGACTCAAACCCTCTACGGTTCCGAGCCATAGGGAACCATCACTTGCTACTAACGAACCTCCCGCATTTAGCTCATTGGCAATTAATCCGTGGTTTTGATTAAAAAGTTTATATGATTTTATCCTCTCAACTCTACGATCTGCCTGCTGATACCTGTCCGGATTAAAGCGAAAAATTCCGCGGTTTGTCCCAATCCAGTATCGCTGTTCGTGATCTTGAGTAGTAAAGTATGTAATGATTCCGGTTTGCTCATCCCCCGTGGGAGACATTATTTCCCCATCCACCATAATGCCTACACCGTTAAACGTTGAGAACCATTTGTGTCCGTTGTGATCTATGTGAATATGAATAACCCCGTTACTCGGCAATCCGTCACCGATTGTGTGATGCCTAAATGATGAGCCATCATACTCTGCAACTCCACCATATGTAGCGAACCACCAAGTCCCCTCATCATCTCGTTTTATATCCATTACCGTATCATTCAGAAGGCCGTTTTCGGTATTGAATTGTTTATAACCGCTACCATCAAACCGAAAAACACCATCGTTATACGTGCTGATCCAGTAAACACCGTCTTCCCGATCATCCTCAACAATTTGGCGGACAACCTCGTAGGGAAACAGATCCTCTGACAATTTTCTAAACTCACCATTTTCGTATATATGAATACCCGCACGCCCTCCAAACCATACTCTGCCCTGGCTATCCTCTTTGATAGTGTACAATTTACTGTCGGTAAGCCCTTGTTGCTCTCCGTAATGATGCATGTTTTCTCCATCATACCGTAGCGCTCCGCCACCATAGGTTGCAATCCAAATATCACCGGCTTGATTCTCCTCGAACCCGGTTACAACGTTATTGGTAAGCCCGTTATCTACGTTAAAGTTGAGAAACGTTTCGCCCGAAAATCTGCTCATTCCCCCACCCAGCGTGCCGAGCCAAATATTACCTTCACGGTCCACCATGGTTTCGTAAACCAATACGGCCGATAACCCATGTTCCGTTGTATAATTCCTGAAGGTTTCGCCATCAAAATGGGAAGCTCCCGATTCCGTACCGATCCAAACTGTGCCATCTTCCAATGCGGTTACGGAATGGATATTAGTATTATTCAATCCATGATCTTGGTGATACTGGTGAAACTCTCCATTCGACCTATGTATAAGCCCGCTCTCCGTGCCGATCCATAAATCACCATTATGGTCTACCTCCAGTGCCGAAATTCGCAATTCAGGAAGTCCCTGATCTTCCGTTAGCAACTGAAATTCTCTGTCTTGATGACGAATAAGACCATTTCGAGTACCAATCCAAATGACACCATCGGGTGTTTGCTGTACGGCTCGTACCTGCATGCCGCGATAGCCGTGCGCGTCAGAAATATTCTGCAACTCCCTGTTTGAGTTGAGTTTCCAAACGCCGTTAGACTGTGTTGAAAACCAGTGATCATCATTAGAGTCATGGAAAATATCCAAGATCGTCATCCCATCAAGTTGCTCCAGGTAACTCGGTGTGTAGATGGAATCGCCCCGCATGTATGCAACTCCGGAATCAGTACCCAGCCAAAGCTGACCGTTATTTCCCTGATGAATGGCATTCACGCGGTTATCTGGCAGACCGTGCTCTTCGTAATATTGGCGAAATTGCAGGCCATCAAACCGATTTAACCCAAAACCGGTACCGACCCATATAAACCCTTTATCATCCTGGATCATAGAGTGAACCACTGACTCACTTAATCCTTGTTGGATGGAGTAGGTTTTAAATGGCAGGGTTTGGGATGATGCAGCCTCTCCAACCAGGGATAAGACAAATAAAAGTGATATGATTTGTACGTAGCTTTTCATGTTTGGAAAGCTAACAAGAAGCGGGAAAGTAACAAATCACATCATCATGTGATTGAAATAAAAAAGCCCCTGGGTTACAGGGGCTGAATTCGTTAACCGAGATAAGCTCTCAGTGCGGCGCTTCTGTTGTGATGCCGCAATTTCCGAAGAGCTTTCTCCTTAATCTGACGCACACGTTCGCGGGTCAGGTCAAATCGTTCTCCAATCTCTTCGAGAGTAAGTGAGTGCTCGCGGCCAATTCCGAAATAGAGGCGAATAACTTCTGCTTCTCGTTTGGTGAGTTTTGAAAGCGCACGTTCAATCTCCACTTTCAAAGACTCTCCCATCAATTCGTTATCGGGATCAGGAATCTCTTCATTTTCAAGTACATCAAGCAGGCGATTATCCTCACCCTGTGCAAATGGAGCATCCATCGAAAGGTGACGACCGGAAATTTTTAAAGTATCGGCAACTTCACCTACAGTCATCTCCAAACTTTCAGCCAGCTCAGCGGCGGAAGGAACACGTTCGTACTCCTGCTCTAGTTTAGAAAGCTCTTTACCAATTTTATTCAGTGCCCCTACTCGGTTCAGCGGCAAGCGTACAATACGGCTCTGCTCGGCAAGTGCCTGCAAAATAGACTGCCGAATCCACCAAACAGCGTACGAAATAAATTTAAAGCCACGAGTTTCATCAAACCGTTTTGCGGCTTTAATCAAACCGAGATTTCCCTCGTTAATTAAATCACCGAGTGATAATCCCTGATTCTGATACTGTTTTGCTACAGAAACAACAAAACGTAAGTTCGCTTTTGTTAAGTCTTCGAGAGCACGTTGAGACCCTTTTTGAATCTCTTTAGCCAAACGTACTTCATCGTCCGGCGTAATAAGCTTCTCTTTTCCAATTTCATGCAGATAGCGATCTAATGATTCTGATTCGCGAGTAGAAATGCCTGAGCTTTTAGCCACTTTAAATGAGATTTAATTAAATAATACAGGGAATATTCCCAAGATGTATAACTACAATTTATACGTACAACATGGCTGATTGTTGCCTAAAATCAATACCATTTGCAAGCTTTTAATATAAAGATTTTTTATAGCATTTTGAAGTATAAAATTTCAACACTTTTTTACCTTAAAAATGATTCGCCCGGAAGCGGATTGGACAGATTGAAATAATCGAGCGCAGAAGCAGTTACATCCGAAAATGTTTTGCGTGTTCCCAGTTCGCCCGGTTCACTTTCCGCAGCTTCTAAAACCAAAAGCGGTACAAATTCCCGGGTGTGATCGGTGCTGTCATCACAGGGGTCATTTCCATGATCTGCTGTTATAACTAGAATATCCCCTTTTTGCAGACTACCGGCAATTGCTGGAATTGAACGGTCGATCTCTTGCAGACACTCTGCATACCCCTCGGGGTCTTGCCGATGCCCATAAATTTGATCTGTATCAATCAGGTTTACAAACACAAAACTTTGATCAATTTCGGCACTCATTAAACTCAACAGCTGCGATATTCCTTCAGCATTACTCTTTGTTTTTCGATACTGGGTAAATCCCTCACCCGCAAAAAGGTCTACAACTTTTCCTATGGAGTAAGTTTTAATTCCCCCTTCTTGCAGAAGTGAGAGCAGATTTGGCGTGGGCGGAATGGAGGAGTAATCCTGACGCTTATCAGAAATACGCTCAAAATTTCCGGGCTCTCCTTCGAATGGACGGGCAATAACCCGCCCTACCTCGTGATCACCCACTGCAACATTATGACGCACAAATTCGCACCACTCATAAAGTTTTTCGGGGGAAACAACATCGGTATGGCAAGCAATTTGGAATACACTATCTGCCGATGTATAAACTATTGGATTCCCTGTTTTAAGATGTTCTTCTCCAAAATCGCGAATAACATCCGTCCCCGAATAAGGCTTGTTACAGAGTACTTTATCTACACCAATTCCATCGCAAAATGTTTTTAGTATATCCTCCGGAAATCCATGTGGATACGTTGGGAAAGGCTTTTCAAGCTGAATTCCCGCAAGTTCCCAGTGCCCTGTGGTAGAATCTTTTCCGGCTGATACCTCCCTCATTTTTCCCCAATCTGCACGCGGATGCTCCACCGGTTTGATCGATTTTAGAGGTGCAATATTTCCAAGTCCTAACGCTTCAAAGTTTGGGAGTTCACAATTTGTAATTTCAGATACATGCCCCAAAGTATTCGCATTTTCATCACCGTATTCAGCGGCATCTTCCTGGGCTCCAATACCGAGCCCATCAATAACTACTAAAAAAAATCTGCCCATAGTTCCGTCTGCTAAAAAATTATACTGCGGTTTTTACAGCTTCAGATAGTGCTTTTTTTGCTTTTGTTACTACATGGTGTACATCTGTATCTCGTTTTTTGAGCTCGGTGTATCCACACCGAATATCCACATCAAGCTTTTGACCATCACTCAATTCTACCGGCTCTTTGAATAATCCGTTTGCCGCTTTCATCCACTCTTTATGATGATCTTTTTCATCCGTAAACAGCAGATATGTAAACACGTAATCACTGTTAAATCCGATATATCCCTCAAACCCGAAATTCGATGGGTTCAACTTTTTCACCAGTGTTTTTTGAAGTCTATTCAAATCCTCGAGCCGCAAACGCGATCGTAATGACTGCAGATTGTCAATGGTTATCAAACCAAACCACACATGCTTTTCTCTGATGGGAGTTCGTTGAATCTCTTTTTCCAATGTTTTTTCCCACACCTCAGGGATAAAGCTTCCATAATCGGTCGTAAACAGATCTTGACCAATCGGTAATTTACCAAGGTTTACCTGAATAGATAGCGTGGCTACACGAACCAGGTTGATTAATTGATGCTTAATCGACTCCTTAAAAACGAGTGGGTTTTCATCATAAACCAAAACTACACCGTGCCTTCGGCCGGAAATAATCATCGGAATTGCTAAGGTCGCACCTTCCGTGTACATCTCATCGGTAGCAACTCGTTTGGGATTTTGGTTAAAATGGATTGAAAACTGAGGCTCCCCTTTCTCAAGAGCATCGTGAACCATCGATTTCTCCTCTACTTTCAAACCCACCGATGGTGTATTCACCGCCGATGATGAATGAAAAACAGTTGTCCACACATCCATGCCGCGCAGCAGAACAGATACCCCACCATTAGGTATAATTTTTTGCATCTCCTCAACAAGGTGATCCAAAATTTCAACCTTATGGTGTTTGGGTTCAATTTTATTCATTGACTCCTCGTAATCTACCCACTCCTGTTGGTTTTCATACAAATCCGTCAGCTCCAGGTAGGTGTTCAATACATTTATCAGTGCGTCTCTATACGCCGAAAAAGTCTCCTCGTACTCGGTCAACTGAATCTTATCAGCAGACTCCACAACCGTAATTGCAACCAATTCCCCATTGTTGATAAACGGAATCAGAATCAGATTATGTATCGGCACGGAATCGTAATAGTGCCGCAGTTCATCTTTATCAATATCTACTCCAACGGTAAGCTCTTTAGGTTGCTGAATATCCTTGTAGTTATTCAAATAAAACTGCTCAAAATTCACCCGGTCCTGGAACATCACGTTTGGCTGGGATGTAGAATTTGTTTCAAGAACAAACTGCTCCCGAGATCTATTTACCCAGTAGAGGTACACTGTTTCTGCATTTGTTGATTTCTGCAAAAGGTGCACAACATCATCCATAATGTGCTTGAACTCAAGCAGAGCTTTTTCTTCACGCTTTATAGCCATAACTATCAGTTATCCATTTTTTTTAACTTGTTGTACAAGCTCTTCCGCATCATTTATCATTTTTTCAAACAGAGAGAGTCCCCGGTCCCAGAACGATTGGTCGCGAATATCGATATCCATTTTGGCAATAAGGTTGTGCGGCCAATCCGAACCTCCCGCCTCCAACAGCGACAGATACCGATCTGCAAACCCATCACTATCAGAACGGTACGAATCATAAAGTGCCAGTACCAGAAGTTCACCAAATGCGTAGGCGTATACATATCCCGGTGTATGTAAAAAGTGGGGTATATAACACCACCACAGCTTATATTCATCCGTTAATTCCACGGAATCGCCATATAGTTCCTGTTGAGTTTGGTACCACAAATCCGAAAACCTGTCGGTAGTTAATTCCCCTTCCGTTCGTCGTGCGGTATGTATGCGATCCTCAAATCGATTCATCGATATCTGACGGAAAACCGTCGCAATCGTATCATCAATCTTACTCATTAACAGCGCTAGTTTCTCCTTTGGATCATCCAGCCCGCTCATCAATTTATTAAATACCAGCATCTCTCCAAATACAGATGCAGTTTCTGCAGTTGTTAATGGTGTGGATGATTGGAGCTCCCCCTGTTTTCTGGCAAGNTATTGATGAACCCCGTGGCCCAATTCATGCGCCAACGTTTGTACATCACGCAGCCGCCCGTCAAAATTCATAAACACGTACGGGTGAACCGACGTGACCGTACTTGCCGAATAAGCGCCGCCCCGTTTTCCCGGCTTGATGGCGGCATCAATCCAGTTTTCATCAAAAAACTTTGATGTGATAGATCTCATTTCCGGGTGAAATTCACCGTAGGCATCCAGCACCAAATCTCGCGCTTCATCCCAGCTCACCACCGTTGTTGTATCGGCAATCGGGGCATATCGGTCATAATCATAGAGCTCATCATACCCGAGAAGGTTCTTCTTCAGGTCATAATATTTCTGAACTAAATCGTATTTGCCTGTAACCGCACTGATCAATGATTCTACGGTTTGATTATCGGTTTGATTGGCCAGGTTTCGCGATGAGATCCAGCTTTCGTAGCCCCGTAATTTATCGTTTGTGTGTTTATCCGCCAGGATTGTGTTAAAAATAAATGTCAGCGTGCGTTTATGATCTTGAAACGTTGTTGTAAGCGATTCATGCGCTCTACGGCGCAGGTCCCGATCGGGGCTGTGAAGTTTACTCAAAACCTGTTGCTCAGAAAGTGACTCCCCATCGAGTTCAAATCGTGCAGCTCCGAGAGTTTCATCAAAATATCGATTCCATGCTGCACGGCCGGTCACCGATTTTGCACTCATCACCTTTTCGGCCTCCTCGCCCAGTGTATGCTTTTTATACCGGCGGGATGTTTCCAGGTAGTGTGTCCATTTTGACAACTCATCGGAAGAGATCCATTTTTGAGCTTTTTTATCGCCCAGGTTCAGCCACTCAATATCAAAAAACACGAGCTTCTGGCTCAGGTCAGATCCAAGTTCACTCGCTTCTTGAAGTAGTTTTCCAAGTTTCGGGTCTTCCGTATTGGTCGACCATATCAGGTGAGAATATGCACCAATTTTACCCGCTTTTTGTATAATATCTTCATATCTGTTTAGTGCCTCGGCAAACTCCTCGGCCGTCATCTCCGAAATCTTTCCCCGGTATGTATCGGCAAATTTATCGGCTTCTTTTAAAACACTCTCTTTATCTGATTTTAGTGCCGGGTCTTCCGGTGATTTATACAGATCGGAAAGATCCCATGTAATATTTTCGGCGCCTGTTACTTCTTTCGTTTTATTCTTGCTCATTGCCACTTTTTTGTGAAAATTTTCTTGTTGAATATAATCAAACCATTGGGCTGATTAAATCAATTTTTGGAATCAAATAAGAAGATTATTGCATCTTAAATCCAATCGTTTTTTAATGCAATAATGGTTAATTTACCTTCAATTTAATAACTCATAAAAATCTTTGTCATCAACAACTTGATGCAAGATACGGTAATCAATTTTCGAGGAGTATTACCCTCACTCTATATACCGTATTTCTTACTTAAGATTTTAATCAAACATATTAGTATATCCCGTTTTGAAATCTCTTGAAGCTGCTTTTGGTCCTCGAAGAACTTTACAATCAATACCTGGAGGATCCCGATTTAGTCCCCGATCACTGGCGATCGTACTTTGATGAAATCAATGGTGATGCCCCGGCTGAAACTGCTCCAAAAAAGAAGCCGGTTCAGAAACAAAAAGAGCAACCGAAAAGCCCTCCACCTCAAAAAGCTAAAAAAGGCAAAGAAAAGGTTTCTGTGCCCGAATCGGCAGAGCTGCAAAAAATTAAGGGAGTAGCTGCAAAAATTGTCGACAATATGGACGACAGTGTGGAGGTTCCCACAGCTACATCTTTGCGGGTGCTTCCCATGAAAATGCTAACGGAAGACCGAGCCATTGTAAACCGCCATCTTCTTCAAAACAGCGAGCCTAAAGCATCATTTACCCATTTTATTGCATGGGCTGTTATTCAGGCACTTAAAGAATTTCCGTCCATCAACAGTTACTATACCAACGATGATGGCGACCATTACAGAGTTGTACCGGGACAAGTAAACCTGGGAATTGCGATTGACCTTGAAGGCAAAGACGGGAAGCGAAACCTTGTTGTGCCTAACATAAAAGGTGTTGACAAAATGAACTTCAAAGAGTTCCTCTACGCCTATGCTGAGCTCATTGATAAAGCTCGCAACGGTAAATTGGAGCTTAAAGATTTTCAAGAAACGACTATTAGTGTAACAAATCCGGGCACAATTGGGACGATATCTTCCGTACCCCGCCTGATGAAAGGCCAGGGAGCTATCATCGCAACCGGTGCCATAAACTACCCGGCAGAGTTTCAATCGATGGCTCAGGATGTGCTAAACCAGTTGGGTGTCAGCAAGGTTATGACCATCACCTGTACCTACGATCACAGAATTATCCAGGGCGCAGAATCCGGATCATTTCTCCAAAAAGTACACTCGCTGTTAAATGGCGAAGAGCATTTTTACGACTCTATTTTTAAAGATCTGAATATTCCCTATGAACCGCTCCCCTTTGGTGATGACAAATACCAGGGACAGCTTAGTGGCGGAGCAAATACGCTCGAACACGATAAACGAGCCATTGCCGTCTGGCGACTTATTAACATGTACCGTATGCGCGGTCATGTACTTGCCGATCTTGATCCGCTTAAAAGCGCCCCGGGACACAGCCCTGAGCTCGATTTAGAGTATTACGGCTTAACCCTTTGGGACCTCGACAGAGAATTTTACTGTGAAGGTCTGGGCGGATATCGAACAGCGAAACTCCGCGATATCATAAAATTACTGCGCGAAACCTACTGCGGCAAGGTTGGTGCTGAATATATGCACCTTCTTGATCTGGATGAACGCAAATGGCTTCGGGAAAAAATGGAGTCGACAACAAATACACCCGATTTAACCAAGGACGAAAAAGAGTCGATTCTCCATAAATTGAACCAGGCATTGGCATTCGAGCAATTTCTGCACAAAAAGTATGTCGGCCACAAACGATTCTCACTCGAAGGTGGAGAAACGCTTATTCCATTAATGCACTTTTTGATGGAAAAAGCAGGTGAAGAAGATATTGAGAAGTTTTTCCTCGGCATGGCTCACCGCGGCCGGTTAAATATCTTGGTAAATATCATGAACAAGCCTTACCGAAAGGTATTTGCTGATTTTGAGGGGAATATTGATCCCGATTCTATTCAAGGCTCCGGAGATGTTAAGTACCACCTTGGAGCAAACGGCACTTACGAAACTTCAAGCGGCAAAGGAATTGAAGTGGAGCTGCTACCTAACCCAAGTCACCTTGAATCGGTAAACCCCGTGGCAGAGGGAGCAGCAAGGGCAAAACAGGACGATGCCGGTGATGATGCCGCCAAGAAAATTGTACCACTGCTGATGCACGGCGATGCAGCATTTGCCGGGCAGGGCGTTGTTGCCGAAACACTTAACATGTCTCAGCTTCGCGGCTATAATACCGGTGGAACCATTCATGTTATTATCAACAACCAGATCGGCTTTACAACATTGCCGAACGATGCACGCTCAACCGAATATGCGTCTGACCTTGCAAAGATGATTCTGGCACCGATATTTCACGTCAACGGAGATAATCCGGAAGCGGCCGTACACTCCATACGTATGGCTCTGGAATATCGCCAGAAGTTTGGAAAAGATGTTGTGATAGACCTGATCTGCTACAGAAAACATGGGCACAACGAAGGCGATGAACCCGCTTTCACACAACCCGGACTTTACGAAGAGATCGACAACCATCTGAATGTACGCGACATCTATGTAGATGAACTTCTTAAAAAAGGTGAGTTCACCGAAGATGAAACACAGGCTATCTTTGATGAGTTTGATGAGCTTTTACAAAAGGCATTTGAAGATGCAAAAAGTTCTCCTTCTCTTGAAGTAACAGATAAGATGCTTGATAGAGCTGAAAAAGTTCAGAAAGAGTGGGACGAATATCCTGATACTACCTACCCAATTGAAGAGCTGAAAAAAATCGCTGTACAGCTGAATACTGTACCGAAAGATTTTGATGCAAATCCAAAACTTCTGCGTCAGCTTGCAAAGCGCGCTGAAGCTGCAGAAAATAACGAGAAAAAGATTGATTGGGGATTTGCTGAAGCCCTCGCATTCGGATCACTCCTTAAAAGTGGAAAATCGATCCGCTTAACCGGGCAGGATGTTGAGCGTGGTACATTCAGCCATCGGCATGTAGTACTTCATGGTACAAAAACCCAACAGCGATTTATCCCGCTAAATAATCTATCTGAAAATCAAGCCACTTTCTATCCATACAATAGTCTGCTGAGCGAATTTGCAGCACTCGGATTTGAATTTGGATACAGCGCCACTAACCTCGATTCACTTGTCATCTGGGAGGCCCAATTTGGTGATTTTGTGAACGGTGCCCAGGTAATTATTGATCAGTACATTTCGGCATCAGAAGCGAAGTGGGGACAAAAATCTGCGCTTGTAATGACTCTTCCACACGGTTACGAAGGCCAGGGACCGGAACACTCCTCCGCCCGCCTTGAACGATTCCTCCAACTTTGTGCAGAGGATAACATGCAGGTTTGTAACTTCACCACTCCTGCTCAGTACTACCATGCGCTTCGCAAGCAGGTAGCACAGGAGAAGAAAAAACCCCTGATTATTATGTCGCCGAAAAGCCTGCTTCGTCATCCGTTGGCTGTCTGCAGTGTAGAGGAGCTGGCAGAAGGATCCTTCAAACCGTTTATCGAAGATAAAATTCAAAGTGAGGAGAAATCGAATGTAAAACGGTTGGTCCTCTGCTCCGGAAAAGTTTACTACGATCTATTCAATAAGCTTAAGAAAGATCCAAATGACGATGTAGCAGTTGCAAGAGTTGAGCAACTTTACCCATTTCCTAATAAGGATATCGCAACTGCTCTTGAAGAGTATACCAATCTCGAAGAGATAGTTTGGTGTCAGGAAGAGCCCAAAAACATGGGTGCCTGGACATTCGCTGCTCCCCGATTGCGAGAGCTGATGGGGAATAACATTAATCTGCGATATGCAGGACGGCAAGCGTCAGCTTCACCGGCTGCAGGACAGAAGAAAGTTCACCAGGCGGAGCAAGACAAACTTGTTGAAGAAGCCGTCGGCTAATTAGGATAGGCTTTCAAAATAGAAAAGGCGATTGATGTTATGTCAATCGCCTTTTTTTATGCACTAATTAATTGTACTGAAATCAGTCTATTACCTCAAACCATTCTGCACTCCCTTACAGATACGGCTGACGGCATCGTGGCTGTGTAGACTTTCCATATGCGCACATCGAACCACAAAATCAAAAATCTCATCTTTTGCGTTTAACTCATCGTACAACAGGCGAGCTGCATCTTCCACAAACTTTTGATAGGCACCATTCATCTCAGCGAATGCCTGCTCATCTTCCCGCTTAACCATCACTTGGGTTTCTGTATGGAGCGCATTTTGGCAAATTTCCACGATATCATCCACAAACAGATCGTCATTCAATTCTATTGTGAGTGAAGCAACACTTCGCTGGCTGTGAGGTATCGTAGCTACATCTCTGGTTTCGCGAGCGTGCTCCGCCAACTCATACGAGCAGGGGCATGCACTACTGTAGACAAACTCGAGATGAACAAATTTTCTAAATCGACCATATTCATCCATTTTCCCTTCGAAGGATATATCATAATACTGATACCCCTCCAATCCCGATCGAAGGCTTTGCTTCATCATCGGATAGCTGAATGAGAGTTTCAGAAATGCTGTTTTGCTATCGAGCTCTTTTTTATATGCACGAAGAATCTCCTCGATTTTACCGGGATAAAAGACGTCGTTTTGAAATTCGTAAAACGTCCTCATTATTCGGCTCATGTTGATCCCTTTCTTCCCGGCATCAAGCCCAACATAACCATCTACAGAAGTTTCTAAAGTCAGCAGTTCACCATCTGGGGTTGCATACTTTAATGGAACTCTGAAATTAGAAATACCAACCTGTTGGATAGGTACATTCGCGCCTTCAATCAGCGATGATGGACCATTTTGAAGGTCAGGCAAGCTGTCTTTGTATTGATCTGTTACAGTAAAAGTGGGGTCGTAAAAACGTTTTAGAGATGTTGAAATCATAATTTTGGTAGCTGAGCATTTTAAGAAATGCGAGGGTTAGGACAATATTCAGCAACGTTTCGCTCTGTTTCGAAAAGCTTCACAGAGTAGAGCCGAGACGAGCCATAAGATTCGTTATTGATATTATCTTCAAGTTCCTGGAAAAATGCTTTAACCAAATTCTCTGCCGTAGGAATAATACCTTCCAAAAAAGGCACTTCTACATTCAAATTCTTGTGGTCACACTTGTCCAATATTTTCTTTTCAATTATTCCATTCAATACTCCTAAATCAATCACATATCCCGTATCCGGGTCAGCTTCACCCACAACTGTAACCTCAAGGTTATAGTTATGTCCGTGCCAATTTGGGTTGTTACATTTCCCAAATGTATTACGATTCCACTCATCCGACTTGTCCGGATTGTGAAGTCTGTGAGCTGCATTAAAATGTGATTTTCGAGTTACGTATATCACCGTTTTAGAAGTAGATGTTTAAAATTGTACCCTCTCAACGTTCTGATTAATCAGTGGGTTCCCGTGATATTGGC
>SL_3KL_010_SEDDRAFT_10001736_pt1 | contig 19949 bp, 19 predicted proteins | sample SodLakKL_010_SED_2_FD_10381 | JGI IMG/M metagenome (IMG submission 10381) | reverse complement strand
AAGCCTGCCACACCAATCACTATCATCACCAATAATTCCATATATCCTCCGGTACAAATACTGTCATAGCGCTAAACTGATATATAAAAAAAACCGCACAAACACAACCGCAGTCATTGTCTGGAAGAACTCCTTCAAGACAGTGTGGGAACCTGCCTGAACGCATTCCGCTTCCACTGACCGGTATTCCGACGAACGGACGTCCCGGTTTCTCATCCCGACGAGTCGGGATGAGAATGTGGCCTGCAGTCAACGCCATGAGTCAAGCTCCCTGTAAATGAGACTGTTAGTTCTTCATTTAAATGTTGCTGCGGCTGCACTGTGCGGTCACACACATGCACATCCATTTGAGAAACATACCGACATGATTCAGCATCAATATAAAGATCAAGATTCGATCTCATGTATGACATTCGAGAGATGCTGGGACATTTTCTCCAACTCACCGTTTACATTCTGCAGTACGATATGACTCTTTTCTCTGTCTTTCATCATATCCTCGGTCACATTCAGAGCAGTGAGTACTGCTATCGTGAGCGGTGGTTGATCCGGTATTTTTTCATGAATGCGCTCAATCATTTCGTCTACATACCCTGCTACTTGTTTTGTAAACTCTTCATCTTCCCCGCGTAATGGGTATTCAGATCCGAATATTTTTACACGTAGACTTTTCACAATATCCTGTTCATTAAATTACACATCATACCTTTTGGCCGCATCGATAAAACGCTGCAACAACAGTTTTACCTATAAATGCGAATTAATCTTATCTATTAAACTAATAATCTGTTTCCGAAGTTCGGCTTTATCATTTTGGTCCAACATACCCAACCCATTGCTCCTGATATCGCGTAGTTGTTGCTGCGTTACCTGGACTTGCTCATCACGTTCGTGCAGCATCCTTTGCAACTCACTCATCTTCAATTCAAGTTCATCTACATTTTTCTGAAGTGCACGATTTTGAACACGCAGTGTCTGTATCATCTCAGCGGCGTGCTTCGTCTGATCCCAGAGCCCGCGAAGCGTCGTCTCCAGTTGCTGGACATCCTGTGATAGAATATTATTTTCTTGTTTTTCGTTCATCACGCTAGTCCGTTTTATATTTATTCATAAGATCTATGACCGCAACACACCATGAAGGTTGTTTTCAACAGCTTGTACGATATGTGATACCGCCTTATCGATTTCTGGTTGTGTCAGGGTTTTCTCAACCGATAACAACTCCAGCGATACAGCCACACTTTTTTTTCCTTTGCCGATCTTCTCTCCGCGGTATACGTCAAAAAAAGTTACTTTTTGAACGAGTGGTTTTCCATGTTCATGGATCACTTTCTCGAGCTCTCCAAACGCCACCGCTTCATCGAAAATAAAAGCGAGATCGCGATGAACCGGTGGATATTTCGGGACATCCTGATATTTCTTCTCGAGACGGGCGAACTCATTAAAAAGTGCCAGGTCGATTTCTGCCGCATACACCCGGTCCGTAATATCAAACACTTTTGCGATGCTATTTGATATTCTACCAAGGTAACCCCGTAAAACTCCTTGGTATTCAATACCAATCGCCTCATCAATTAAAGTGTTACTAGTACTATGATAAATATTATATTCAATTTTGTCAAGACTAAACTTGCCAAACAGGGATTCTATCTCACCTTTCAGATCATAGAAGTCGAATTGGGCATCCTTGAGTGACCAATCATCCGGATTGCGCAAGCCCGTCAGCATCAGACCGATGGAATCCCCTTCGTGGTAGTCCTTGATGTAATGTGCAGAACCGGGGAAAGGATCCTTCGAGAAAATCCTGCCGATCTCATATAAACGGAGGTTTTCATTTCCCCTGTTCAAATTATGTTTCACAACCTGGAGCATCCCCGGTATCAAAGAGGTGCGGAGATCCGTCATATCCTGATTTTGAGGATTCTGTACCGTGACCCGAGTTCTTCCGGCATAGGTATTGATCTTTTCCGGTACCATGCTGTTACATACAACTTCATTGAAACCGGCACCGACAAACCATTCACGCAGACGGTCATATATATCGGGCCGTACATCGTCATCGACGAATCGTATTGAAGCTCTATCCTGCGCCGGCACTTTGTCATAGCCATATACGCGCACAATCTCTTCCACAAGGTCGATTTCCCGTTCGAGATCGGGACGGTATGTAGGTATAACGCAAAGCCATTCCCCTTTCTTCCGCGACGCTTTGATCTCAATTCCGAGGCGTTTGAGAATTCCTCTTACCGCGGGAGCAGGAATCGAAATACCCAGCACGCGTTCAACCTGTTTATTCCGGAATGATACCCGTAAAGGTTTCACTTTTCCGGGATATTCATCAACGCGCCCGCGATAGACCGTTCCTCCGCTCAGCTTTTGGATCAATTGAACAGCCCGGTCAGCAGCCTCCGCCGTTCGTGAGGGATCGACACCGCGCTCGAAACGATACGACGACTCCGTTGTGATACCGAGTTGTTTGGATGTATGTCGAATGGAAAAAGGCGCAAAGTATGCGCTCTCGATAAGAACGGATGTTGTGGTATCCTGTATTTCGGAATTCATGCCGCCCATCACACCCGCAAGAGCTACAGGACGCTTCGTATCACAAATTAATAAATTTTTCCCGGTCAGGGTATGCTCATTTTCATCGAGGGTAACAAACTTCTCATTATTTTTCGCTACCCGCACGACGATTTTATTTCCCTCGATAACGCTGTAGTCAAATGCGTGCAGCGGTTGTCCGTATTCCATCATCACGTAGTTGGTAACATCCACCACTGCATTGATCGGACGTACACCAATCAATTTCAACCGTCGCTGCATCCAGTCGGGAGAGTCTCCTATGTTTATTCCGTCTATGAGTCTTCCGACATAACGCGGGCAATGGTCCTGGTTTTTGATTTCTATGCCGAGTGCACGTGCGACCGGTTTACCGGATTCGCGGATGGTAATGTCCGGCATCCGCAAAGGACGTTTATATAATGCGGCGATTTCCCGTGCGACACCGATATGTGAAAGACAATCCGGGCGGTTCGGCGTAATACCGATCTCAAAGACGACATCATCATCCCAATAATATTGTGAAAAGGCCGTCCCGGGACGCGCTTCGCCGGGTAGCACTAAAATGCCTTCATGGTCTTCCCCGAGCTCCAGTTCATATTCAGAACATATCATACCCGCAGATACCTGTCCGCGTATTTCTACAGTCCGTACCTCCAACCCATTCGACGGCACAATTGCCCCTGTGCGTGCAAATACTACTTTCTGTCCTTTTGCTACATTGGGTGCTCCGCATACGACTGTATGTTTGCTTTTTCCGTCAAAAACATCGCACACACTTAACCGATCTGCATTTGGGTGCCTTCGCACATCGCGGACTTCACCGATAACGAACCGTTTGTATGTCTCGAATGTAGAGTACATCGATTCGACCTCGAGACCAACCATAGTTAAGCGTGAAGCAATCTCTTCATGTGATTCAGGAATCGTTACGTAATCTTTGAGCCAGTTAAAAGATATATTCATAGGACGTAGTGGATAAGATCAGGTAAATTGATTGAGTAGACGTACATCGTTTTCATACAACATCCGGATATCGTCGATGCCATAGAGCAACAACGTCGTTCGGTCGATTCCCATACCGAATGCATAGCCGGTTACTTTTTCGGGATCATACCCGACAGCTTTGAAAACGTTCGGGTCAACCATCCCGCATCCTAAAATTTCGAGCCAGCCGGTCTGTTTGCACACGCGGCATCCCTTGCCTTTGCAGAGGAAGCAAGAGATATCCATCTCGGCACTTGGTTCCGTGAAGGGGAAAAAGCTCGGCCGGAACACATACTTTACGGTCGAACCGAAAAATTTCTTTGCGAATGTCGCTAGCGTACCTTTTAATTCCGCAAAGGTAATGTTTTCGTCCACGGCAAGTCCTTCGAGCTGATGAAACATACAGTAGCTGCGGGCACTGATTGCTTCATTCCGGTATACGCGTCCCGGCATGATATGCCGGATAGGAGGTTTCCGGTTCATCATGACACGTATTTGCACCGGTGATGTGTGTGTCCTCAGAAGAGCGGTTTTATCGAGGAAAAATGTATCCTGCATATCACGGGCGGGATGGTCAGGGGGAAAATTCAGAGCTTCAAAGTTGTGAAAATCATCCTCGATTTCCGGACCGAGCGCTACGGCAAACCCCATCGACTTGAAAATATCGGTCATATCATCGAGTGCCTGTGTGACGGGGTGTTTGGTACCCACAGGGCGGCGACGGCCGGGAATTGTAAGGTCTATTCCCTCTCTCGATGTTGTTTTCAACTGCTCAAGGTCACGTTTTTTGTCATCGTAAAGCTGTTGAGCGGTTTTTCGAAGCTCATTCAGTGCTTTCCCGAGGAGAGGTCGTTCTTCGGATGCGGCAGTTTTTAAACCTTCGAACATCTGCTGCACAATCCCCTTCCGCACAAGATATTTCAAACGAAACAGTTCGAGATCTTCTGCCGTTGAAACATGTTGAATATCCGATTTGACCTTCTCTATAGTTTCGTTTACGGAATGTATGTTCATGCTATATAACGCGGTTGAGATTATATATAAAAACTCCCATTACAACACCACGGTATCCCGTTTGATGCACGGGAAAGGTATGATAGAGAATGGGAATTTGCCTGAATCAGGCCATTGCAAATTTCACGACTTCGGAAAATGCTTTTGGATGATTGGTTGCTAAATCGGCAAGTACCTTTCGGTTGATCTGTAGATCTTTACTACCGAGTGCTTCAATGAGTTTTGAATAATTGGTACCGTTTATCCGTGCAGCGGCATTAATCCGGGTAATCCATAATTGCCGGAAGGTGCGTTTCTTTGTCCGACGATCACGGTACGCATATTGCATTGATTTATCTACATGATGCTTTGCGACCGTGAACACCTTACTCCGGGCACCGAAAGCACCCTTTGCCTGCTTCAGTACTTTTTTCTTTCGCCTTCTGGATGCGACGTTATTTTGTGATCTTGGCATGCGTCATTACTCCTGCCTGTATCGGTTGTTAAATTCAGTTGCTTGTTAATTTCCCACCATCCGGCTCACCCGATTTTGATCCGCCGGATGTACCAGAGTAGCTTTTCGCAAGTTTCTCTTCCGCTTGCGGGACTTTTTCGTTAGAATGTGGCTCTTATATGCTTTCACTCGTTTATATCTTCCGGAGGCAGTTCGCTTAAATGATTTTGCCGCGCCCCGGTTTGATTTCATTTTTGGCATGGTTTTTCCTTCTGATAAATAGATACAAAAAAAAATATTTAATTCTTTTTACCGCCGCCTTTTTTCTTATCGGGCGCCAGCATCATGATCATACTTCGCCCTTCCATTTTCGGTTCTTGTTCAACTTTTGTGATATCCTCTACTTTTTCCAGCAGTCGTTGAAGAATATCTTTACCATGGTCCTGATAGGTAATTTCGCGCCCTTTAAATATTACCGTTGCCTTTACCTTATTTCCATCTTCTAAAAATCTTCGTACATGACGGGCTTTATATTCGAAATCGTGATCATCCGTATTCGGGTGCAGCCGGATCTCTTTCACCTGCGTTTGCTGTTGATGCTTCCGCTGCAATTTTTCCTTTTTCATTTGTTCGTAACGGAACTTACCGTAATCAAGGAATTTACAGACCGGAGGATTAGCGTTGGGTGAAATTTCTATTAAATCATATCCTCTGTTTTCCGCTATTCGTCTGGCCTCTTGAATTAAAATTATACCAAGTTGATTTCCGTTCTCATCGATGACTCGCACCCGTTGAGCACGAATTTCTTCATTAACGCGTAACCGCTTTTCTTTGATAGAGTGATCTCCTATTTAGTGTGACAATTTTTTCAAACGAATTTCTTCAGTAAGCGCTGACACAAAAGCGTCAAGCTCCCGGGTTCCGGTATCCCCTTTGTGATGCTTTCGAACGGACACCGTTTTATTCTCCACTTCTTTATTACCGACAATGAGCATATATGGCACTTTCTGAGTTTCCCACTCCCGGATTTTATATCCGATCTTTTCATTCCTCAGATCCATTTCAACGCGTACGCCGGATTCTTTCAGACGCGCGGCAATCGATGATGCATAGGCGTGATGTGCGTCGCTTATCGGTAATACCGCGACCTGTACCGGTGACAACCAGGCGGGGAATGCACCCGCGTAATGTTCGACCAGGATTCCGATGAATCGTTCAAAAGAACCGAACACTGCCCGATGTATCATGACGGGACGTACCCTTTCACCCTGTTCATTGACGTACTCGAGATCAAATCGCTCCGGCATCTGAAAATCGAGCTGGATGGTCGCGAGTTGCCACATTCTTCCGAGCGCATCTTTGATCTGTATGTCGATTTTGGGTCCGTAAAATGCGCCGTCCTTTTCCTTAAGAGTAAAATCAATCTGGTTGCGTTTAAGCGCCTGTTCGAGCGCAAGTTCCGCCTTCTCCCAGAGAACCGGATCACCCATAGAATCCTCGGGTCGGGTAGCGAGACTGAACGTGGGCACAAAACCGAATATAGTATACACTTTTGTAATCAGTTCGATCAGATGATCGATCTCATCGAGTATCTGATCAGGACGCACAAAAAGGTGTGCATCGTCCATTGTAATTTGTCTTACGCGAAACATCCCGCCGAGCGCTCCGGAGATTTCATTTCTGTGCAGCCGTCCTATTTCAGAAAGACGGATCGGTAAATCTTTGTAACTCCGGACTTTAATTTTATAGACGTATGTGCTTTCCGGGCAGTTCATCGGTTTCAGGCTGAAAGTTTCATCATCGACATCGAGAAGAAACATATTTTCCTGATAATGATCCCAGTGTCCGGATTGCTGCCACAATTTTTTCTTTACCAGAATCGGTGTACTTATTTCATCGTAGCCGGTCCCGTCAAGCTCTTCGCGAATAAATTTTTCGAGTTCACGAAATACGATCATTCCTTTTGGCAGCCAGAAAGGAGCCCCGGGAGAAATCTCGTTAAACATAAATAGTTCAAGATCTTTTCCGAGTTTCCGGTGATCACGCCTTCTCGCCTCTTCAAGCCGCTCGAGATATTCATCAATAAATTTTCTTTTGGGTGAAGATACACCGTACACCCGTTGCAGCATTTGCCGATCGCTGCTCCCGCGCCAGTACGATCCCGAAACACTCAAGAGTTTAAAGTGTTTGATTTTCTTTGTGTTCGGGAGATGCGGTCCCCGGCACAGATCGGTGAAGGATCCCTCGTGATATAAACTGATCACCTCGTTGTTGCCGTCCATTTCATCCAGCAACTCGAGTTTATACGGATCATTTTTCTTTTCAAAGAAATCAATCGCTTTTTCTTTCGGAAGGACCTCCCGCTCGAATTTCTCACCGCGGTCTACAATCTCCTTCATCTTTTCTTCAATACGTGCCAGATCCTCATCTGACAAACGGGCCTGAATATCAATGTCGTAGTAGAATCCGTTCTCGATAGCCGGACCAACACCAAACTTCGCACCCGGGAATAATTCCTCGATAGCGTGTGCCATAACATGAGAAGTACTGTGCCAGTAAACATGTTTACCCTCGGGATCCTCAAACGTTAGCAAGCGTATTGCTCCATCCTGTTCAATCGGCCGATGGAGTTCTATCACACTGTCGTTATGCAATACGGCAAGTGCATCTTCCGCAAGACGTTTACTGATCGACTCTGCGATTTCGTATGCGGTAATTCCTTTGGGAAATTCTTTTTGCGAACCGTCGGGAAGTGTAAGCGTTACTTTTTCCATGCACCTCAAAAAATACTTTAACAATAAAAAATCGGAGTAGACTCCGATCTATAAGCTTTATGTGGGCAGTACTAGATTCGAACTAGTGACCTCTACGATGTCAACGTAGCGCTCTAACCAACTGAGCTAACTGCCCATCCAAATAATATTTACCGCTATTACATAAGAATACAAAATATAAGTAATTTAGGCAAATTTGTCAATTATCAGGGGTAAATGCGAGTTATTTTTTTATTTTTAGGAGTGATGTAATAATAATACAGGCAAACAACCGATTATGCGGATATTCGCCTGTATTCGACACCTTGGTAAATTACTGCATCAGACTTTCAAGTTTTTGAGTTAGTTCTTCCATTTTTTCGAAAAGAGACATTATTTCGGGGTCAATATCTTCCATTTTCCCGATAAGTACCTGTTCGAACTCAAACCGTTTTTCCTGGACCTCAGGATCTGCCATAGCTTGCTGTAAAAACGGTGTTAATTCTTGATTTATCTGTTGATATCCCTGCTGAAGTCCCTGCAGAGTTTCGAAATCTCCATCCTGCTGGGCAATCTGGATCAAATCAATTGTTTCCTCACGTTGATCGATCAGTTCACCGGCACGCGTATCCATTTCACGTAATTTATTATCCATAAATGAGGAATATTCTTCTGCGTGTTTTGCTACATTATCATCCCCAAGAGCTTGCTGTTGAATGTGCTGAAGTTTCTGCTCAATTTCCATATATTCACTATAGAGCTTTTGAAACTCTTCCCCCTGTGTTTGTGCATAAAGCAGTCCGCCTGACAATAAGAGAAGTATAGCAAGTAAACTTGTCTTATAGAGTAAGTTAGTCATTTCTATGTTCCTTTCGATTGTTTTTTAATGGTTTATTTATATTCGATATTTAATTGTCTATTTCGTCTTCTGATTCAACCGATCCTGCCCCTATATAACGTTCGAGCCAGGCATAGAGTTCTTCATACCAGAATATTGAATTTTGGGGAGTCAGTATCCAATGATTTTCATCCGGATAATACACCAGCCGTGCATCGACACCCTTTCCCTTATAGACTCCGTATGCTTCCAGTCCCTGTAAAACCGGTACGCGATAATCCAATTCACCGTGGATGACTAGCATTGGGGTTACAAAATGTTCCGCGTGAAGTGCGGGATTCCATTCCTGCATCCTATCGAGTCCGTCCCAGGGAGAACCGTTATACGCATATTCACGATGGTCAGTTACATCCGATGCAAATTGTCCCATAATGTTATATACCCCTGCATGATTCACAAGTGCGGCAAACCGGTCGGTGTGTCCGGCGATCCAGCTAACAAGGTATCCGCCGTAACTCCCGCCTGTTGCAGCCATTTTAGTTTCATCAATGTATCTTCGTTCTATCATAAAATCAGTCGCTTTCATAATATCACGAAATGGCTTATCGGCATGGGCTCCGTGAATCGATTCGGCGAATTCCTGACCGAAACTCGTCGATCCGTGGAAGTTTGACATTGCCACGACATATCCGGGTGCTGCAAATAGCTGAGCATTCCACCGAAAGTGAAAAGAGTCTCCGAATATACCGTGCGGTCCGCCATGTATCATATGAACAAGCGGCCATTTTTTCGATGCATCGAAATCAGGCGGATAAACAATATACATTTGCACATCGGCTTCATTGGCGCCTTTATAGGTAACATCTTTTACGTCACCAAACGCTATCCTGTCGAGTATGTCCTTATTGAAGAAGGTAAGCTGTTGCAGATCGCTTCCGTTGCGGTTGATCTCAAAGAGAGCAGGCGGTTGTGTAAATGATTGATGAGAAAATATCAACCGGTCATCGCTCGCGAGCCGGACCGCGTCGTTTGTTCCGCCCCGGAATATCTCGGTCACACTTCCACCCTCTGCGGGAATAGAGAATATCGATTTTTTACCCCTGTCTTCTGCGTGAAAGTATATCGTTGTACCGTCTTCTGACCAAAGCCATTGTTGAAACGAAAAATCGATATCTTCGGTAAGGACCGTCCGTACCCCCGTACGACGGTCATACCGGACAAGGCGCACGTTATCTGCATAAAAATGCGTTGACCGTTGTTTGCCGTACAAAATCGTGTGACCATCGGGGCTATAGACCGGACCACCATCGTTTGCAGGATTATGTTCTGTTATATTCTTCATTTCACCGGTACCGTCGGTTTTCAGTAAATAGATATCGTAATCCAATCGCTCATAGGGTGGTTCGGTGCTGTTGATCGATACCGCAATTTCACTACCGTCGGGTGATATATCATACTGCGCTCCGCCCATCATCGAAAAGTATACCGATGTGCCGGGCATGAGGTCTTTCACCTCACCGGTTTCTATATCTACCGCAAACAAACGGGGGTACATACCGTCGGTGAGCCACCTGTCCCAGTGGCGATAAATTCTGTTTTCCGTCACTTTTGCTGAAACTTTGCTCTTCCGTTGATCTTCTATCATTGTTTTCAGTTTTTCAAAGTCGCCGTCGTATCCGGGATATACGGTTGCAACGAATGCAATTCGCTGCCCGTCGGGAAACCACTTCGGAGTAGAAACTGAAACCGGCAGGTCTGTCACTTTTCGCGCCTCTCCGCCGTTGACGGGTATAACGTAGAGTTGTGCCGTATTGCCATCCCGGCGTGATATGAAGGCAAGATTTTTATTGTCGGGACTGAAAACCGGGGAGCTATCAGATGCAGGGTGACGCGTAAACCGGATCGGTTCGCTCCCGTCGAGATTAAGCAAATATATATCGGATGCCCCCCTGCTTTCTTCAATGTCGAATGAGGTAACCGTGAATGCAGCTCTTTTTCCATCCGGGGATACACTCGGCGCTCCGACACGTTGTATGTTCCACAAATCGGTTGGAGTGATCGGTTGTTTATCCTGCGCAAAAACGGATACGGTAAAAAACAAGATACATGTAATTATATAACTTTTCATAATACCCTCGATATTGAATATTTCGTATAGGTGCGGTTTTGATGGAGAGTTAAATTGAAGCACATATGAATTTGTGTACCGAGGGCCGGACTTGAACCGGCACGTCCTTTACAGGACCCAGGATTTTAAGTCCTGTGCGTCTACCAATTCCGCCACCCCGGCAATGGTGGTGAATTAAATTAGATAAACAAAATAATAAAATTTTCAGGGATAATCAAATAAAAAACTCTCAGTGCTTTACTGTGAGTTTTCTGCTGAGGCGCCGGGCGGATGACCCGCCGCATAAAGGTTTTGCAGACCTCTCCCTTACCACTATTGCCCACCGGAGGCAGGCGTTCCATTATAGGCATGTGTGGTAGGCCGATTTAATAGCTTCTGTATTTCCTCTCTTCCTTTTCCTGATTTTAAATATTTTTCGCGGGCCTCAGCTTCATCCTTATCTGAATATTCTTCAGTATAGACAACAACAAACGGTGCTCGCCAACGTGTTGATTTCGTTTTACCCGTATTGTGCTCCTTTAGACGCTTAGGTAAATCCTTGGTATAGCCGGTATATAACTTACCATCTTTAAGACTTTGGAGAACATAGACAGTGTATAGCACTGAATTGGAGGGTTTCATAGCAATCTAAATTAGGTATTAGCCTTTGAGGCGCCGGGCGGATTCGAACCGCCGCATAAAGGTTTTGCAGACCTCTCCCTTACCACTTGGGTACGGCGCCTTATAACACAATCTCGATTTAATTTCTTTTAACCTCTACCGTACCACTCTTGCCCGCCGGAGGCGGGTGCGGTACGGCGCCTTATAACACAATCTCGATTTAATTTCTTTTAACCTCTACCGGACCACGCTTGCCCGCCGAAGGCGGGTGCGGTACGGCGCCTTTTTGAATTTATTATTGCTAATTGAATATTGTTTATTTAATATTGGTATTTCGCGAGATCAGAAGTCCCACCCACAAAGCCTCAATAATCATTATTCAATAAGCAATATTCAATATCAAAACCCCACCGCCTGGTGGGATGGGCGGCGGGGCAGCTTAAATATAATGAGGTAGTTTACATTATACCCTGCTCACGCAGGATATCTCAAAGCCCGCTCGTACCTCGATTGCGGGCAGAGCGGGAAACGGGACTCGAACCCGCGACATCAACCTTGGCAAGGTTGCGCTCTACCAGCTGAGCTATTCCCGCTTTTATAGTCTTCAAAATTAGTATGCCATCGCTCTCCTTATTGGAACTTACAATAGATAGCATACCGTTCGAAGAACGTACTAAATATAAAAAATTCTCCGAAGGAACGCAAGTTCATTCCGGCAAACCACCGGCGGGTTCAATAACTTACATTTTTTCGTTATATTGTACATATGGAAGCTCTCAAAAATACCGTTATTTCGATAATTTTTTCAGCAGTATTTTTACAAACCGGATTTGGACATCAAGTACGCGCTTCTGAAGAGGAGCTGATAACTCTGGAAACAGATATTTCGATTATCCAATATCCTCCCCGCCTGGAGAATGTAGCACAACAAATCGTGCGGGTATATCCCGCAGTCAGGTATGAACTCGAACAAACGCTGCAATTAGGAGTCGATTTTAAACCAACCATCCTACTGATGAACGATCGTCGCCGTTTCAGGGACCTGGTCGGGAATGAATTTGTCGTCGCAATAGCCGTACCGCAACATGATTTAATGGTGATCGACTACACACGAATGATCGATAATCCCTTTATGCTGCGGACTACTCTGAAGCACGAGTTATCTCACTTGCTGTTAAATCACCATATCGATAACAGATTACTACCCCGGTGGTTTGATGAAGGAGTGGCTCAATGGATTACGGGCGGTATGAGTGAACTGGTGAACGATCCCGGTTGGTCGGTTCTCGAAAGAGCTGTTATGCGCGGCAACATTATGAGGTTTGACGAGCTTGAAACATTTCCATCGGCCAGAGCAGAAACTATGCTCGCTTATCAACAGAGCAAAAGCTTTATCGAGTATATAGCAGAGACATACGGTAGCAGTGCACTCGTCGACATTATTCATCAGATGAGACACGATGCATCGGTCGACCGTGCATTCGCAATGGTTCTTCCGCATAGCCTGCGACAGGTAGAACAAAACTGGGGTGCCCATATTCAGGCACGTGTCTCCTGGATTACATATATCAGCAGAAACATATTCCAGTTTATCTTTCTGATTGCAGCATTACTGGTCATCGTCGCTTTTATTAAAAAAATTATTCAGAGGAGACGATACCACGATGATGATGACAGTGAGCAATTACCAGCGAATTATAGCTGAAGCCCAGGTAAATCCCGAACCAAAGGAGGCCAGACATACAAGAGAATCCTTTTTGATCAGTTCCTGATCAACTGCCTCGCTTATCGCAATCGGTATTGAAGCTGCGGTCGTATTACCATATCGTTCGATATTACTGAAAACTTTTTCTCCCGCTATTTTTAATTGATGCGTTATTGCTTCGGTTATCCGCAGATTTGCCTGATGGGGAATAATAAGATCGAGATCGCCTATACCGAGTCCGGTTGTTTGTAATGCTTCGTTTATGACTTCCGGAAATTTTTCCACTGCATGCTTAAACACAAATCTGCCTTCCATTTTCGGAAAGATACGATCCGTGTCGAGTAATTCTTTCGTCAATGGCGGATGATCGTTTACCGACGGAGCATCGGCCCAGAGTTTATTTGCATAACGACCGTCTGCGTGAAGATGTGTTGTAAGAATTCCTTTATCACTGTTATCAGTTGCGGTGATTACTGCGGCGCCTGCACCGTCACCGAAAATAACCGAGACATCCCTGCCGCGTGTTGTCAGATCAAGAGATGTGCTTTGAATCTCGGCACCGACAAGTAACACGGTGTCATATTTCCCTGTTTTTATGAACTGATCCGCCACTGAGAGTCCGTACAGAAACCCGCTGCAGGCATTCCGTATATCCATAGCCGGGACGCCGGGGATCTGTAATTTATCCTGCAGAAAACACCCGCCTCCGGGGAATGCATGATCCGAAGCCATACTCGCAAATAGTATTAACTGAATGTCTTCCGCTGTTTTACCGGCCATAGCAAGTGCTTTGTTTGCGGCGTTGTATGCTAACCCTGAGAGGGTATCTCCATGCTGCACCCACCGTCGCGTCCGGATACCGGTTCTGCCGACAATCCATTCATTTGAGGTATCCATTATTTTTTCAAGATCGAAGTTAGTAATTACCCGTTCCGGTAAATAATGTCCGATCCCGGTTATCTGAGCATTTCTCATATTTCTACCTTTTTCGTCAATGTACTTTCTATTGCAATGTCTCTTCGAATAATTTCAGAATACGTTTATATTGATCTGTCCAGCTCGACGGTTCGATAAACGAATGATCTTCGACGGGATAGAGTGCCACCTCCCAGTTATCTTTTCCCAGCTCGATCAGGCGCTGGGAAAGGCGGACAACATCCTGAAAATGCACATTCCTGTCGATCATCGGTGCCGTTATGAGGAGCGATCCTTCAAGTCCTTCGGCGTGAAATATAGGTGAACTGCGTTGATAATATTCGTGGTTCTCAAAAGGAATATCAAGTATGTTCGACGAGTACCAGTGAGCGTAATGAGCCCAATCCGTTACCGGTCTCAGGGCGGCACCGGAGGCAAATGTACCCGGGGCGGTAAACATAGCCATAAAGACAATGAATCCTCCGTACGATCCACCGTATATTCCGATCCGCTGCGGATCGATGCCGTGCTCATCGACCAGATATCGTGCACCGTCTATGTGATCGTCGAGGTCCTTTCCACCCATATGCGTATAGATTGCAGTACGCCAGTCACGACCGAGTCCTGCACTCCCCCGGTAATCAATATCAAGCACCGTATATCCTTTATCGGCGAGCAAATTGTGGAACATATATTCACGGAAGTAGGTACTCCACCATCGATGTGCGTTTTGCAGATATCCGGCTCCATGCACAAAAATAACCGCAGCACCATTCGGATCGTCGGGCGTATATAAACGTGCCGGCACCTCAACACCGTCACGTGCTTTAAAGAGAATAATTTCCGGTACGCGCCAATCGTAAGAAAGAAATTCCTCTGACGGAGTGTTTGTTATGCGAACAGGAGTTGCTTCCGGTTCATTGTCCATAATGTATAAATCCGGAGGTTTATTTTTAAACGAATGAAGGAATGCAATCCGATCTTCCTGCGGAGAGATATAGACATCGTTTCTTCCTTCAAACATAGTTATCCGGGTTCGTTCTCCTCCCTCCAGCGGCATCCTGTAGAGGTGCCGCTCTCCGAAATGTTTTTCGTTGGTGACCAGGTACCACATCTCCTTATGCACGGACATCTCCGCACTATAGATTTCAAACCTGCCTCCGGTGAGCTGCCGTTTACCAGTTCCGTCAAAATTCACCGTATAAAGATGCGAATAGCCCGATTCTTCCGACTGAAAATATATACGTTCCGAATCCGGCATCCAGCCGACAGAAGCCTGCATCCCCCATCCTCTGATTCCCGGTCCACCAAGCCAGGCCTCATCATACTGATATTCAAGAATTCTTTGTACAGATGCCTGTGCGGGATCAAAGCCTGCTATCCAGCGATGTTTATTATCCTGAGAAAACATCTGGAAAAAAGCATAATCTCCGTCCGGAGACCAAACGACCGGCCCATACATAANATCTGCGGCATTCCAGGTGCCGTTACCGTTATTCANCACATCGAGTGCCAGGTTCTTTACCGTATCCTGCCCGGTGTCATACACATGCATTGACATCGNCATTTGCGGATATCCNGTTTTTGATCTGCTCCGGATCGTCTCCGTATACCCGCTTTCCGTAACATAGTTCGGTATCTCGGTAGGTTTTGCCTGTGCATTCTGCTCGGTTAATACAAATGAAATATACCGTTCGTCCGGAGAGAGAACAATATTCGAAATCGATTTATTTCCAGTAAAATACGGTGATGGGTAGGACGGTCGGAGCGCTTCACGCAATGCTTCCCCCTGTTCCCGACGCAATTTTCTTTCACGGAGGACATCAAACAATTCAAATTCCTGTTGTTGTAGATATTCTTCTTTTTCGGTGATTTCTCTTTCACGGGGTGCTGTTCCGCTTCGGAAATTCGTCAGTTGTGATAATAATCCCGTATCAATATTGTACATAAAAAGATTGTTGCCGCTCTCAAAAGATATTTTTTTCTCATCGAAGGTAAAACGGGGGTTGGATTTCCGGTCGAGGGTTTGCGTGATGCGCCGTTCATAACCTTTACCGATATCGTAGATAAATATATCGCCTTGTTTTTCATACACTTTTTTATCTCTGTCGCGGGTATACTCTCCCCGGCGGGCAGGCAAGTCGATATATGTTTCCATAGGAACCCGTTCCGGCGTACCACCCTGTGCAGATATGACATACAGGGAGTCCCCCTCATCCGATGCGGTTCTCCATCGAAAAAATAATTCCTCTCCGTCTTCGGACCAGAATACGTTCCCCGGTGAAGTACCCATCCAGGAGGCATCACGCATGATAAAATCGACTGTAAGCCAGCCGCGTGACGGCTCTGCTGCGTAAAGTGAAAGAAAGGATATTGTAATGAAACAGACGATCATACATCGTTTGTGTATCATAGTTCTCACCTTATAGTTTTACAGAATTGATCGTTTATTTTTTTGAGGACGCGAAAATACCGAGTATTAACAAAAACCAACCGGCGAGAAATGATACTCCGCCGAAAGGGGTTATGGCTCCGACCCAGCTTTTTCCGGTGAGCGAGAGAATATATAAACTTCCGGAAAATAACAGTATTCCCATGACAAACATCCATCCGGCAAAACGGAAGTATGTATCTTCCCGCCTGTCGAGCATCAGCCCGGTTATCAGTAATCCGATTGCATGGTACATCTGATACCGTACCCCCGTCTCAAAGACATTCAGATAATGCGAAGAAACAACATCCCGTAAAGAATGAGCACCGAAGGCTCCGGCGGCGACGCCCAGGAATGCAAACAGAGCACCGAGCATTAAAAATATACGTGACATATTACTATCTCCCGATTAATGACTTTCACGGTGAACAACGGTCGGCGATGCCTGATCGGTCGGTAACAACAGTATCTCTGCACACTGCACGTGCTGCGGCCTTGTTGCCGCGAAGAGCACTGCCTCGGCAACATCCTCTCCGGTGAGAGGAGTTATATCGGTATAGACTTTTTTCGCACGTTCCACATCACCCCGGAATCGTACTTCACTGAATTCGGTTTCAACGAGTCCGGGATCTACGGTACATACCCTGACGGGTGTGTCGACAAGATCCAGCCGCATGCCTTTGGTCAGTGCATCCACGGCAAACTTTGTCGCACAATAGACATTTCCTTTCGGGTACACTTCACGACCTGCAATTGATCCGATATTAATAATCGTCCCTTTTCCGCGCCGGACCATACCGGGGATGACCGCCCTGCTCACGTACAGCAGTCCCTTTATGTTTGTATCGATCATCTCCTCCCAATCCTGCAGCTTTCCTTCGTGAATTTTATCAAGTCCCCGGCTCAGGCCGGCATTATTCACAAGGACATCAATCTCTTTCCAGGGATCGGACAATGTATTGATCGCTTCTTCGACACTTTTTTGGTCGCAGACATCTAGATTAAGAATTTTGACTTCGGGACCATATGTATTCAACAATTCCGATGCCAGCTCCTCGAGTCGTTGAAGTCTTCGCGCAATGAGCAGCAGTCGGGCACCGGTCCCGGCAAATATTCGGGCACATGCTTTGCCTATTCCGCTGCTCGCTCCGGTAATGAGAACTGTTCTATTTGTAAATTGATTCATATTTTTTCTTTTATAGTGTTAGGTGATTGCATCAGGTTTTCAGAAAATCCCACATCGTTCCTTTGTGTAACTGAGAATCGGACGGAGAAAGTTTAAACAGTTTCGCACCGTTTTCCCAGAATATCTTCTTTTTTTCGCTGATCGGCAATTTCAGCTCATCCATAAATTTAAGATATGTTTCCATGGTGGATATCGGCCAGTCTGTCCCATAAAGGAGGCTGTTCGGATCCACACCAAAGAGTACCATCTCCTGCAGTTGTTTTCTCATAAATACTTCGAATCGATCGGTAAAATTTCCGAGCACAAGACCGGATATATCGGTATACACATTGTCATTTTTATAGACGACTTCCATAGTATCGCGTGTCCATGGATTGCCGAGATGACAGATGATAAATTTCACGGACGGGAAGTCGACCGCCACATCATCCACGTGAATCGGATGGGAATATTTAATCTTACCGGTCGGTGAATATGTATCCCCGCTGTGAATCATAACCGGGACATCAAATTCCCCGGCGAGTTCATAGACTGGATGAAGGATTTCGTCATACGGATAAAAAGGCTCATAGCCCGGATATAATTTTAAACCGCGGACAGTACCGTCTTTCAGATAATCCCGTAATTCGAAAAGATAGTTCAGGTTAAAATCAAGATAGCTTATGCCCGCAACAACGTACAGGTGATTAAGGTTTTCGGTTAACCGCACGGCGTCTTTTGTCGAGGGGCGCCCGGGATTTACTTTATAGGATGTTAATATCATTGCAGCGTCGACGCGGTTTCGGCGCATCGTTATCTGCAATTCCTCAAAAGTCTTTTCTGTTACGTCCTGAGTTTCATCGCTGTAATTATTGATATGTACGTGACAATCGAGTATCATTCCACTCTCCTTCCTCTTATTTCATTTTCTTTGTCATATTATCTATGACACGGGCTGCCCAGTCGCGGCCGCCTAATCCGAATGCAAGTGCCAACGCGAGACACAGAGCACCAAAGGCAATCTGAAACGCGGAAACGAGAATGTCACCGCCGATGGCAAGCTGTTCGAGCGATATAGAAACGACAAAAATGATAATGGCATACTTGGCAATACCGCTTACAAGCCGCGATCCGCTCACACCGACATTATTCAGGTATGTATATAATGCGCTTTGAACAAACTGAGCGAATAAAGTTCCGAATATAAGCAACGCAATCGCAACGATGACATTGGGGAGATACAGTAGTACCCGGTTAAACAGATCTGCCGCAATCCCAAGTCCGAGCGTATGCAGTACGGCGAGAAATACAATGAAGATAATCGCCCAATATATAATAGCAGCGATAAGAGTAACGGCGGTAAATCGGACCCCTCCCTTCAACAAAAAATCTTCAATGCCGGCACGTTCTGCAATAACATCAATGCGAAGGATCCTCAGGACTCGAACCGTCACACCACGCAGCACTTTCGCAACGATCCATCCGATAATCAGAAGAATAAAAGCAACAATCAGATTTGGGAGGTATGCACCGAGATCAACCCAAAACAGATTTAGTGAATCGAATATACTATTAAACCGTTCCATAGTAAATCCCTTCCTCTAGTGAGTTATTAGGTATTGAAATAATGTTTGAAAGGAACACATCAGGAGTACAGGAGATATAAAACGACGGCTACACCCGAGCCCATCGCGGTACACGCAAAATTGACATAATCGTTTGTCATCCATCTTAAACCATGCACCTTTTTTGCTGGGACACCACAGTGAGTTTTTCGCTCGGTGACGGCCTTACACATCGAACACCTGTATATCGCCTGAACTGTTGCTCCGATATAACTATCAAATAAACTACCCACCAGTCCCGCTCCGGCTATTAATCCAACGGATATATACGATGAAGGCATTATTTCTACGACCTGATGATACCAGGCAAATCCACTGAGTGCGATGATCGTCCCCCCCAAAACACCTGCAACGGTACCGGTTACCGAAACACCTCCCGATACACCCCGCGGTACTTTTTGGAACGTAACAATATTTCGTGCGCCGTTACTGAATGATATTCCGAATTCGGTTCCCCAGGTGTCGGCAGTAGCAGCCGCTATAGCACCCAGATAGGCAAAGTACCATATCGGATCGGGATAGACAAATTCAAAGAGTACAAAGACAGAGGCAAGGCCTCCATTGCCTGCAACCTGTCCCATATCCCGTCGGTGACTCTTCTCGAAATACTCCTCCGCGGCTTCTTTTCTCTTATTCTTTATTTTTGAAATAAAGCTGGAAAGGATGAAAAACGTGAGCATAGGAATAGTCCATTTCCAACCGCCGATGCCGAAGATTATGACTGCCATCAGAAAAGTTGCGGCAGCACCGCTTGGTGCAAGAAATCCCACAAGGAGAGAAGTGATACTAATAATTA
>SL_3KL_010_SEDDRAFT_10001734_pt1 | contig 19974 bp, 18 predicted proteins | sample SodLakKL_010_SED_2_FD_10381 | JGI IMG/M metagenome (IMG submission 10381) | reverse complement strand
CGTTCGCGGCGTTCGCCGCCATGCTGGTCAGGCCACAGCAGCGCGCCGTCGAGGTAGTTGATCAGACCGTAGGTGTTGGGCCCGAGGATGGGCATGTCGCCGGCCGCGGCCAGCAGTTCGTCCTGCAGGTCCGAACCCTCGGCCCCGCTTTCGCGAAACCCCGAAGCGAAGCAGACGGCGCCACCGGCACCGCGCTCGGCCAGCGCACGAACCACCTCGACGGACGCCCGGCGATTCACGCCGACGAAGGCCGCATCCGGCGCTTCCGGCAGCGACGCGACATCCGGGTGACAGGCGATGCCCTCGATCTCCTCGCGCCGCGGATGGACGGGCAGAATGCGGCCCTCGTAGCCCATCCGTCGGCACTGGCGGACGACCTCGGCCGCTGCCTCGCCGCCGATCACGGCGATCGAGCGCGGCCGCAGCAGCCGTCCGGTGTCCCGCGCCGGCTGTTTGGCTTCCGCTGTCATCGCCTCAGGCGCCCAGCGGCCGCAGCAGGTCGCGCGAGATGATGTGGCGCTGAATCTCGCTGGTGCCGTCCCAGATGCGCTCGACACGCGCGTCGCGCCACAGCCGCTCGATGGGCAACTCGTCCATCAGGCCCATGCCACCGAAAATCTGCACGGCGTTGTCCGTGACCCGGCCAAGCATCTCGGAGGCGTACAGCTTTGCCTGTGCCACGTCACGCCCCGCCTCGATGCCCTGATCGAGCTTCCACGCGGTTGCCAGCATCATCCACTCGGCGGCGTCGATCTCCGTGCTCATGTCGGCGAGCTTGAACGAGACGCCCTGGTTGCGCCCGATCGGCTGGCCGAACTGCTTGCGCTCGGCAGCCCAGTCCACGGACAGCTCGAACGCCCGGCGCGCGCGGCCGATGTTCTGCGCGGCGACGGTCAGGCGCGTGTTCGCCAGCCACTCGTTCATGACCTCGAAGCCGCGGTCGACCTCGCCCAGCACCTGCGCCTGCGGTAGACGGCAGTCCTCGAAGCGCAGAATGCAGTTGTGATAGCCACGGTGGGAGACGGAGTTGTAGCCGGGCTCGATGCTGAATCCGGGTGTGCCGCGATCGACCAGGAAGCAGGTCAGCGTGTTTTTCGTCCCGCGCGGGGTCTCCTGCTGGCCGGTGGCCATGAACACGATCACGAAGTCGGCAATATCGGCGTGGCTGATGAAGTGCTTGGTGCCGTTGAGGACCCAGTCGTCGCCGTCGCGGCGCGCGTTGGCCTTCATGCTGCGGATGTCGGAGCCCGCGCCCGGCTCGGTCATCGCCAGCGCATCCATCTTCTCGCCGCGCACGGCCGGCAGCAGGTAGCGCTCGCGCTGCTCCTCGGTACCCGCGCAGAGAATGTTCGACGGCCGGCCCCACCAGGCGCCCAGCGCCATCGATGCGCGCCCCAGTTCACGCTCGAGCAGCATCAAGGTGACCGTGTCGAGCCCACCGCCACCGAACTCCTCGGGCACGTTCGGCGCGTAGAAGCCGAGGTCGAGGACCTTGCGCCGGATCTCGTGGCCGACTTCCGGCGGGCATTCACCCGTGCGCTCGACTTCCGCCTCCAGCGGATAGAGCTCGGTTTCGACGAAACGCCGGACGGTGTCGACCACCATCGACTGCTCGTGACTGAGTCCGAAGTCCATGTATCGCGTCCTCCACCGTGATGCCGCAGAATGGCCCTGCAAGTTGACACCCGCACGCACCCGATGCTCAACTGAATTCGGCACGCATCGTGCGCAATTCGACAATCACCGGCGTGCAATGACACCCGCCGGCAACATGCCCAGCGACCCATGCACACACGAGAACACCTGCAGGGCAAGGATTTCCGCTGGCACGGCGCGGCCGCCAGCCTCGAGGAACTGCTGCCGGCCCACGATGCCGGCAGCCGGGTGGTCTTCGTCGCCCCGCAACCGGCCACCGCACTGGCCGATCTCGCCGGCCTGATCCTCGCCCTCGCCCACGCCTTCTACGATCGGGCGCAGGCCCACTCACCGGGATTCTACGACTACCCATCGCACTTTGTGGTCGGCGGCCATCAAGGTGCCGAACCGCGCTTGCTGCACACCGCCGCGAGCGAGCCGTGGAGCGAGGCCTGGTGCGAAGTGGACGTCTGGCCGAACACGCACCACGCCGTCGCCGACCCGACGCCATTCCATCTCATTCAGGCCGTCTACATGCTCGAGCCGAACATTCTCGTCTGGCCGGCGGACCTCACGCTGCCCGCGCACTTCGCGCCCACGGAGAACGCGGTCAATCCCGACCAGCGCGACATGGAAGGCCTGCTCGGCCGCCGCCTTCAGCAGGTGCTGCTGTATTCGCACGAACCCCGAACCGCGGACGACTCGGCATCCACTCGGATTGAATTGGCCAGCGGCGCCCAGGAGCTGGCCCGCAAGGCCCTGGCCTGCCTGCCCGCCCCGGACCGGCCATCAGCGGCGCAGCTCGCCGCTGCCTGGTACCGACCGGAGAGCGTGCAGGCGTTCCTGCACCCGCAACCGTCCGCCGCGTGAGAGACTGCCGGGGTAGCGGTTACCATCAACGCACCCGGCGACTGGAGGCTCGACCCATGGTGACCATCACGCGCAACGAGGCCCGCGAGGCCCGCACCCCGCCCGCGGAATACTTCACTGGCGACGTCAGTCTGGAGCCGTTGTTCGCTGCCGAAGACCCGGCCCGGGCGCACGGTGCCCGCGTCACCTTCCAGCCGTGCGCCCGCACAGCCTGGCATACGCACCCGCTCGGTCAGACGCTTATCGTGACTGACGGCGTCGGCCGCGTGCAGCGCCGCGGCGGCCCGCTGGAAACCATTCACCCGGGCGATGTCGTGTGGATCCCGCCGGGCGAGGAACACTGGCACGGTGCCACGCCCGATGCGGCGATGACCCATATCGCCGTCCACGAAGCGCTCGACGGCGGGACGGTTGAATGGCTCGAACCGGTCAGCGACGCGCAGTACGACGGCCAGACGTGATTCGGCGCCAGCCGGAACGCCCGACGCTTCAGTCGGATTCGGGTCTGAGGAACGTCATGCCGGCCGCCGCAGCGGTGGCCGTCAGGTGCGCCAGATCGGGTTCCCGCGGTGCCGGCAGCTCGACCTGATCCTCGGGCAAAACCTTGCCAACACCCGTGAAAAAGACCTCGTGCATGTGGCCGGGAGCATTCAGGATCAGCACCCGTGCCGGGGCGTCACCGATCGCTCGGAACGCATGCGGCGCACCGTCCGGTATCGGTACGTACTCACCCGCCCCGGCGATGCGCGTCTGGTCGGCAACGGTGAACTCGATCCGTCCGCCGAGCACATAGAAACACTCCGTCTCGCCGGCATGCTGGTTCATCGGCGCGCCACCGCCCGGCGGTACCAGTGCCTCCACCAGGCAGTACTTGTCCTGCACGTCGGCGGGAAAGGCGTGGAACTTGAGAAGCAGACCCAGAACGTCATACGTACGCGGACGAGCCTTCATGGCGGCAGGCCTCCTTGATTGGCCAGGAAGATACGGAGATAATACGTCAGTCTCATAAAAAGACAAGCGTCTCATGAAGAAAAATGACAATCCTGCTGCGGACACCGAGCGCCGTGCCCAGAAGGCGCGCACCCGCGAGGCCATCCTGGCCGGCGCACGCGCACTCATTGCCGAGGGCGAGCCGGTTACGGTTGCCAGCGCGGCACAGCGCGCCGATGTGTCCAAGGCCACTGCCTATCGCTACTTCTCCGATCCCGCCAGCCTGGCCGCCGAGGCCGGCCTCGCCATCGAAGTCCTGCCGTACGAGCAGATTGTCGCTGGCGCGAGCGGCCCGCACGAGAAAGTCCGCGCGATCAGCGGCTACATGTTCGACCTCGCCTTGCGCCATGAAACCGCTTTTCGTCAGTTTCTTGCTCGCAACCTGGATGCCCGCCTCAACGACCCCGACAGCCGGCGCAACAACCAGCGCGGCAGGCGGCGTCCGGCCATGTTTGCCGACGCGCTCGCCAGCGTGCGCCCCACGCTGGCGGGGGACGACTTCGAGACCCTGGTCAACGCCCTGACCGCCGCCACCGGGGTGGAGCAGATGATCGTCCTGCTTGATGTCGCCGAAGCCGAGGCTGGCCCAGCGCGCAAGGCGGTGCTGGCAACCACCGATGCACTGCTCGATCGTTATATCGGCCCAGAGCCGTGGCGTCCGATCGCGACGAGCGATATGGCGCGCTCCACGCTGACTGGCTCCTGACTGTGGCGAGCCAGGCTCATTGACTTCAGCCTGATTCGGGTGCGAAATCGAATGCTCACCGGCCGCGCGGGAGAACGCCCATGGCGCGTATTCGGCAGAAGATTGTTCCGCATCTCTGGTTCGACCACGAAGCCCGCGAGGCAGCGGATTTCTACGCCTCGATTTTTCCCGCTTCGCACGTGAACCACCTGACAACGCTGCGTGACACGCCTTCGGGTGATTGCGATGTTGTGGCGTTCGAGCTGTGGGGCCACAAATTCATGGCCATTAGCGCCGGCCCGCTCTTTCGCTTCAATCCTTCGACTTCCTTCATGGTGAATTTCGATCCGCTGCGGTTCGAGACATCATCCTCACCCAAGAGCGCCGCACGGGAGCAGCTCGATGCGGCCTGGGAGCAATTGAGTGCGGGCGGCACTGTTCTCATGCCAATCGGTGAGTATCCCTTCAGCGAACGCTATGGCTGGATACAGGACCGCTACGGCCTGTCGTGGCAGTTGATCCTGACCGACCCGGAGGGCGACCCGCGCCCGCCGATCATTCCATCCCTGCTGTTCGTGGGCGACAACTGCGGCAATGCCGAGGCAGCCCGTGACTTCTACCTGTCCGTCTTCCGCAATAGCGCGCCGGGCACCCTGCATCGCTACGGTACCGGCATGGAGCCCGATCCCCCGGGCAACGTGATGTTCACGGACTTCCAGCTCGAGAACTGCTGGTTCGTCGCCATGGACAGTGCCCACGCGCACAACTTCGGATTCAACGAAGCCATCTCCTTCGTTGTGCACTGCGATGACCAGGACGAGATCGATTACTACTGGGACCAGCTCTCCGCCGTGCCCAATGCCGAGCAGTGCGGCTGGCTCAAGGACCGCTTCGGCATCTCGTGGCAGATCGTGCCTGCGGCACTCGACGAGATGATGCGCAACGGGACCCGCGATCAGATCGACCGACTCACCCGCGCCTTTCTCGGCATGAAGAAGCTCGACCTCGCCGCGCTGCAGGCGGCCTGCGCCAAGGCCTGAATGCCCCGCGTCATAGCGAGCCCGCGCAGCGGGCGCGGCAATCCATGCGGTGTCCGGATCGCAACGGCGCCTGACGGCGCCTCGCGATGCCGAGAAGAGGCAGTGGCCCTCGCGATGGCGTGGTTCTGATTACCCAGTGACAGGATCAGGAGTTCGCGCCCGGTCCCGTTGCCGGGGAAACGTTCTCCGGGGTCACCCGCCCCACCCCGCGCAGCAGGCGGCCGAGGATATCCGTGCTGCTGATCAGCCGCGGTGATTCGTCCCAGAGCAGAATCACATCATCGCCGACGAGCGTGTCCCCCATGTTTGCCGGTCGCACACGGATTCGAGGCAGTTGATCGCCGAGTAGCTGGTCACCGTCGCGGACCACGATTGGCGGATGGCAGTGCGCCAGTGGATCGAACGCATCGGGCTGCAGCAGCAAGGCACGGATGAAGTCGGACACACGCAGCAACATGCCCGGTTCGCCCGTGGCTTCATCCTGCAGCACGACCCAGCTCTTGCCTGACCGAGCAATCGCCTGCACAAAGGGGTCGTCCCGGTCGGCGGATACATGCGGGAAGCGCGGCCTCCCCTGATCGAAGGTGAGCGGGATGATGCTGTCCGGGTTCAGTGGCTCACCCTCGCTGCGCAGCGGCACATCGTCGAGTTCGAGGAAGTTGCGTGCACCACGACCCTCGACCCGGGTGATGTCACTCTCGCCCGACTCCATATGCAGCTTCAGCAGACGGTGTACATCCTGTTCCGGAAAGTAGCGGATTTCCTCGCCGCCGAGCCATGCATCGAGTACCCAGGCCGTCGGTCGGGCGACCGGATAGATCAGGATCTGGTAGAAGCGCAGCACCGGATGAAGGACTGAAGCCACTCGCAGCGCGTGGCGCGAGAAGTACGATTGCGGAATGATCTCGGCGAAGATGGTGATGACCACCGTCGAGAACAGGAAGGCCGCCACGCCGCCCATCACCGAGCCGGACAGCAGCGCCAGCATCACGTTGACACCGACGTTGCCCCACAGGATCGTCACCAGCGCGAAGTTCGAGTCCTCGCGCATGTGCAACACCTTCGCTGCACGCTGGTCGCCCCGGCCGGCAGCGAGTTCGAGTTCCAGCTTGCTGCGCGCGAACAGGCCCAGATTCAGGCCGGACAGAATCGCCGACTGTGACAGGCAGAACAGCACGCCGAGCCAGGTCAGTAACGTCATGAAATCCCCTACCCGGCCTCGGTGGCAATCGGCTACTGCTCGAGGTGAGCAATCCCCAGTGCCAGGCAACCGTTGATGAAGGCAATGACCTGCTTCTCCTGCAGGCCGGACTCGGCGACCAGCTGCTCCGCGGAATGCGGATTATCCATCAGGAGCCGCTCCAGCTTCTTCTCCTCGGGTGCCAGTGGAATGCCGGTGTTGGTCGCACGAGTATCCATGCGCACCGAGACACTTGGTGTCAGCCCCTCCAGCGGCACACCCGCACTGCCATATATCGCCGCCAACCACAGCAGTTGCGTCAGGGGGCGCTCTTCCAGTCCGACTGCCCCGCGCTGGTACTCATCCTGGTTGGCCTGGCGACCCCGGATCATTTCTGCCGGCATCGCACACAGCGCCGCCAGCTCCGCCTCGCTACCGCCCCAGAGGAAGCGTTCCGACGCGCCATCGACCAGGAGTTCGGGGGGCGGGAATGTCGGATCGTCGTGGCGGGCATGCAGAAGACCCTGGACACCGCCGTCGCGGATCTTTTCGATATAGCCGAGAATCGAATCCTGCGGGCGGAACGCATCACCGCTCGCCGCGCCGCGACCGCGCTTGACCGCAGCCTTCGTGGCCGGCTCGCCACTTGCCCCATCGGCCGCGGCCTCGGTCTCCAGCTCGCGCAAGAGCTGCGACAGCGGATCTGGGCGCACTGGCAGCTTCAGGATGAACTCCGCCTCCGCATCGCCCGATCGTGTGCACCACACACGGATTGTCTCGGTGACCCGCTGCCAGATGGGCTCGCCGTCCGGCTCATCCATGCCGACGAAGACTACGTCGGCCTTCGCCTCGCTTACCTCTTCCCAGTCGGCCTCCGTGCGGACCTCGACAACCGAGATCATCGACTTGAGGACTGTGTAGTCGTACTCCGAAAAGTTCGCGATGGCGAATCTGCACTTGCCCATCTGATCCTCCCCCGGGCCGTCGCGGCCCGCATGCAGTACCGGTGCCACCTCCCTGGAAGCCGTCAACCCGCCCCTCTCCGAGCAGAGCGTAAACAATACGCGCACTCGCCCCCGGTTTGCCACAGCCTGCCTGACGTCGCTCACGCACCTCGCCACGGGTTCCGGGATCAGGCTACGGGTGCAAACGCAACCGGACGGCCGTCCTCGCTCCAGTCCGCCCAGCCGGGGAACGGGATCGGTTCATCCTGCTCAATGCATCGCAGCCGACGGGACCACGCTGCCTTCTGCGCTTCGAGATGGGCGCCAAAGTCTCCTTCGTCCTGGTAGGAAAACCCGTGCCCCTGGATGCCGAAGGACCAGAACGGTGGCACCACGCTGAAGCCCATGTAGTGCAGGGAGTACTGGATCGGCCAGAGCATCGTGTCCGGGTCTCCTCCGCGCCGTCCGGGCCCGAAGGTCTCGGCGGGTGCGCCGCTGGTGATCGAACAGATCGCGCGCTTGCCGCGGAAGTACCCCCGGTCGTAGCGCATGCGGCTCGTGTACAGCCCTCCGCTGACGAACACGCGATCGAACCAGCCCTTGAGGATGGCCGGTTGGGCATGCCACCAGAGCGGGAACTGCAGAATGACGAGGTCCGCGCGCTCAAGGCGATCGATTTCGCGGCGCACTTCCGCGGGCAGACACCCGGTCTTCCAGGCATTGCGCTGCTCGGCGAGCGGCGCGAACACTTCGGGGTCAGCACGGTTCACGTACCGCTCCGCGCCCTCCACCGGGTTGAAGCGCTCCGCGTAGAGATCCGAGACCTCCACCGAGTATCCACGGGCCGTGAGCGTGTCACGGGCGACGTCCTTCAGGCCGGCATTGAATGACTGGGGCTCGGGATGAGCGAGGACGATCAGGGCGTTCATGGCGCACCTCCATGCGACAAGAGTCATGAAAACGCCGCCATGCTAAGATGATCCCGATTGCAATGAAATCAGCAAATCCTGCAACCAAAGTTTGCACAAATGCACACGAATCTCGCCTGGGATGACTTGCGGATCATCGGCGCTGTTGCCGATGCGGGATCACTTTCCGGTGCTGCACGGCAGCTGGGCGTCAATCACGCGACCGTGTTCCGGCGGCTCGGTGCGATCGAAGAGCGTCTTGGCGTGATGCTGTTCGAGCGCAGCCGCGTGGGCTACATACCCACGGTTGCCGGCGAGGAGGCCGCGGCCGCGGCCAGTCGCATCGCGGCCGAGGTAAGCGACGTCGAGCGGCGTGTGCTCGGGCGCGACCTCAGGCCACGGGGAACGGTTCGCGTGACGACCACGGACACCCTGTTCGTGGGCATGCTGTCACCCATCCTCGCTGATTTTCGTGCGGCCTATCCGGACATCAATCTCGAAGTCGTTGCCTCCAGTCGCGTCGCGGATCTTGCCCGCCGCGAGGCCGACATTGCCGTACGCCCCGAGTCACATCCGCCCGAGCACCTGGTCGGGCGGCGGGTTGGCACGATCACGCAAGCCGTCTATCAGCGCCTCGGTGCACATGGGAGGAGTGACGAATGGATCGGACCGGATCCAGGCATGGGCTATCGCCTGCTGGAGAAGTGGATGCAGGCGCAGGGCCATGATCCGCACTGCCACTTCCGGGTGGACTCGGTCCTCGGCATGCGGGCCGCCGCACGCGACGGCATCGGCCGTGCCGTGTTGCCGTGCTACATCGGCGACCCGGATGGCGAACTGGAGCGCATCAGCGAGCCGATCCCCGAGCTCGCTGCCGATCTCTGGATCCTGCTCCATCCGGACCTGCGCAATGCCGCGCGCATTCGTGCCGCTGCCGACTACCTTGCCGGGTCCCTGTAGAACGGACTGGCTTCCGGCGGTCGCAGAGTGAGGTCACGCACCCGCGCGCCACCCAGCGCCAGATTCTCCACGGCGCCACAGACCCGCCCCATTCACTCGATCTGGGGCCGCTCCAGGTAGCGGAAGTAGTCGGAGTCGGCGCGGAGCATGAGCGTGCTGTTCTCGCCCAGCGCCCGGTAACTCTCGAGCGTGCGGAAGAAGGAGTAGAACTCCGGATCCGCACCGAACGCAGCACCGTAGATTCGGGTCGCCCCCGCATCGGCATTGCCGCGGATCTCCTCGGCCTCGCGTGCGGCTTCCGAGCGGATGCGTCGCAGCTCTCGCTCCATGTTGCCCAGCACTTCCTGGCTGCGCCCCCGCCCCTCTGAGCGAAACCGCTCGGCGATCGACTGGCGTTCGGCGATCATGCGGCTTTCCACCTGACGGCGCACGGACTCAATGTAGTTGACCCGCTTGATGCGTACATCCTGAAGTTCGATGCCGAGTGCCGGCATCGATTCCCGGGCACGTTCGAGAATGCCCGATTCCAGCAGCTCGCGACCCAGCTGGGGCTGCTGCTCCAGGTTGACGTCATCACGTTCCGCCAGCGTCGGATCGTCGAGTTCCTCGACATCCACTTCCCAGTCCTTCGAGCGAACGATCTCCTCGAGCTCCGTGGACGAAACCATGTCACGCACGACAGAGTCGATGATGTCATCGAGCCGGCTCCGTGCACCCCCTTCATCGCGCACACTGGTCAGGAACAGCAGCGGGTCGCTGATGCGCCAGCGGGCAGTGGCATCCACGAGGATGAATTCACGGCCGAGTGTCGGGATCTGAGTCACATCTCCGTCCCAGACCAACAGACGATTGTCGAAATAGCGCACGTTCTGCCACGGCAGCTTGAACTTCAGACCCGGTTCACTGATGACCTCTCCCATCGGTTCACCGAACTGCACAACGATGGCCTGTTCCGCCTCGTCCACGGTATAGAGGACGAAACTTCCGGCTACCAGCGCGAGTGCCGCAACAACGGCGAGGGCAAGGCCTTTCATGGTTCACCCCCCGTGACGCGGCGTTCACTCGTTCGATTGACATCGAGCAGCGGGAGGGGGCCCAGCTGCCCATCCTGCACGACCAGCACCTGCCCGATGTTGGGGATCACCTCGTTCAGCGTTTCCAGATACAGCCGCGAGCGCGTGACTTCCGGTGCCTGCTGATACTCGCCGAGCACTGCCGAGAAACGCACGCTTTCTCCCTCGGCACGGTTCAGGCGTTCCGTGGCGTAGCCCTCGGCTTCGGCAACTGTGCGCAGGGCGGCGCCTTCTGCATTGGGTATCTCTTGGTTCACGCGCTTCTGCGCTTCATTGATCATGCGCTCGCGTTCCTGACGCGCTTCATTGACCTCGTTGAAAGCCGGCTGCACTGCCGGCGGAGGTACCACATCCTGCATTTCGACGGTACTGATGCGGATACCGGCGTCATACCCATCCAGGATCTGCTGCATCTCTTCGCCCGCACTCTGCTGGATGCCCACCCTGCCGATAGTCAGGACTTCCGAGCCCAGCATGTTGCCGACAATGCGGCGCATCACCGATTCGGAAATGTCACGCAAGGTACGCGTGGGCTCGCGCATCTCGTAAAGAAACTTGATGGGATCGGCGATTCGGTATTGCACGACCCATTCCACGTCGATCATGTTGAGGTCACCAGTGAGCATGAGTGACTCATCCTCGAATTGCCCGGGGCTGTAGGCCGTGCGCCCGTCTTCACGCGTGCCCGCCGTGCGGAAACCGAATTCCTGCTTGAGGACGCGTTCGGTCGCGACGAGTTGCACTTGATCGACGCCGAACGGGACCTTGAAATGCAGGCCGGGATCGGAGATGCCGATCACTGAACCGAAACGCTTGACAACCGCACGTTCCTCGGGCTGAACGGTGTAAAAGGATGTGAAAGCCGCCCATGTCAGAACGATCAGGAGGATGATGCCGACGATACCGGTACCCGCCTTTCTGGGTGATCCACCGCTGGTGAATCTCTTGAGAATTGCATGCAGGTCGGGCGGGCCGGACCTTGCACTTGCGTTGCTGCTGACTGCCTGGATCATGCTCTGCCTCCCTGGAACAAAGCGCGCCAGTCTAGCAGCCCTTCATGGCCTGCGCGTGAAAAATATCAGGAAGGATTCCGCTTTGTGCAACGCCAGGATGGTGGCCCGGAGACATTAAGCCAAGTCTTGTGTGTACTGGGAGACAGACGCGTGTGCACGATCAGTTCATAGTTCGCACATGGTCATCCGATTCGCAGGATGATTCGAGTGGTGGTTCCACCTGCAAGATCACGCAGTTCAACCAACAGCAGATGTGGCGTTAACCCGTGGAAGTCTCCACAGCCGGTAATGCCGAGATGCAACACACAAGGTATCCAGGAAATGAAACGCTTACTGAGTTCATCCATGACCAGCCGCAGTCCCCCTGCCGGTTGTCATGCATTTCGCGCCGATGCGGACGCATCCTCCTCGACTCCATCCCCGATGCACAGGCGAGTCCGCCCCATTGGCACCTTTCTGGCCTCTCCGCTCATACTGGCCGGGCTGCTCAGCCTGATGGCATTCCCCGTGATGGCCGAAGGGCCCGATCGCACCGGAAGCCGCGCGTACTGCACCAACACGGCGGGTGACTCTCCGCGCCCTGCCTATGACCCGTGCCTGAATGCACAGGTGGACAAGAGCGACACGTTGAGTGCAGTGGAAGAAGACATGTTGCTGGCCGAGGCCACGATGGCCGACGAGGCCGAAGTTGAAACCGAACAGGCCGAGCCTTTGGCTGCTGCCGAAGAGTGGGCTGAGTCATGGACATCGGTCAATGTCGATAGCATCGGATTTGCGTTCGATAGCGCCGAGCTCACGCCGGCCATGAGGCAGGACCTCGATGACCTCGTCGAGAAGCTGCACTCGAGCGAAAATGCTGACCAGCTCGAGATCGTGGGCCATACCGACAGCACTGGGCCTGCCGAGTACAACATGGAGCTATCTCAGCGCCGCGCGCAGGCTGTCTCGGACTACCTTGCCGATCAGGGTATCGAGCGTGATCGCATGGTGGTGTCGGGGCGTGGCATGAACGAACCTCAGGGAACCAATGACACCCTGGAGGGCCGTGAGGCAAACCGAAGAGTCGCCACAGCATCTTTCCGCTGAGCGCACTCTTCAGTAAGTAGAAGTTGAAAGGCCTGATCGATTCAGGCCTTTCATGGTGTGACCCGATACAGTATTGCCCCAATTCCAGTCCCCAGCCCACTTCTCCCCCTTGATTCTTGATGTGACGTCGGTTTCCGCTATCGTTGAACTGTGGCCGATCGCGGGAGCAAGGCAGAAATGGCTGATCAGGCTGGCCCGCTGCCGGGATGGGAAGTGGCATTGGTGCATCCGGCGCCAGATCTACAGCCGCGATCATCCGCCATTGGTCGCATAAATCGATTTGAAGTCAGTTTATTAGAATGACAAGCTCATACTTGCCTTAACTCCCGGGCGGGAAAACGGAACTTGCGCCGGTATTCACCGGGGCTCAGTGTCGTCAGCCGCTTGAACACCCTGCGCAGGGCGGCGGATTCCTCGTAGCCGACCTTCCAGCTGATTTCTTCCACCGGCTCATCGCTGCTCTCCAGTAGATGTTTGGCCTGTTCCACGCGCAGGTTCTGCAGGTACTGCACGGGGGAATAGCCAGTGGCGTGCTTGAAGCGGCGATTGAAGCTTGCACGCGGGAGGCCGCAGTAGGCCGCCATTTCTTCCACGCTCACCTCGCTTCGTGCATCCTCGTGCAGCCAGTCCTGAACGCGACGGATCGCGCCGTCGCCATGATCGGTGGGCGGCGCGAATGCCATGAAGGGGGACTGGCTCCGGCTGTCCCAGCGATACAACAGGAACTTGCCGATCGCCTGTGCCGTCGTCGGGCTGGCGTGGCGGGCGATCAGATAGAGCACCAGGTCCTGCCAGGAACTCGCGGCCCCGGACATCACGAACTCTCCCCGGCGGCCGGCCACGATCAGCAGTTCATCGATGCGCAGGCGAACCCTGGGGAAATTCCGTTCGAAGGTGGAGGCGAAGGCCCAGTGCGTCGTGGTGTCCATACCGTCGAGCAATCCCGTCTCGGCCAGGAGCAGAGCACCGGCACAGGCGGTACACAGATCGGCATCCCGTGCATGCATGCGCCGCAGCCAAGCCACCGTTTCCGGGTGGCGCCCCGTGATCCATTCCTGGTTCTCGAACAGCATGGAGGCGGCAATGACGATGTCGGTGTCATCGACTTCATGGATGGCCCGATGAATCTGTAGCGGCAGGCCGCAGGCGCTGGGGAAGACACCTCGCTCCGGTCCCACGATCTCCACGTCGAACAGCTTCCCCGCCTCGGTATCCGCGCCCTGGGCAACCGCATCGACCAGCATCAGTGTTTCAAACAGGCCGTTGATGGGCGTTCCGGTGGATTCGTCCGGCAAGGCCAGCAGGCTGACCCGCTTGGCTGGCTTGTGATCAGACATTCCGCTCCTCCCCTGATTGGAACGGACCGATTTCGATCAGTTTCGCTCTGGTTGCCCACCGTTGCAACGGTAATGCTGATAACCAGGGTGATTGGCACGCAGCACAGACCCGCCAGCCACCTGTTTGCATTCGCTATTGATGGGAGGAAACAGCGATGAAATCACTGTCAACGACAAAGTCGACACTGGCCATGAGCATTGGCCTGGTCATGCTGGCCCTGACCACCGTGAGCAACCCGGCCCACGCCGAGCAGGCGCCCAACTTCATCCAGGAGACCTTCCCGCAGCAGGGAGTGGATTCCGCCTGGGAGAGCTACCAGTCCGTGTTCTTTGGTGCGGATGCCGTGCTGGACGGCAAGACCAAGGAACTGATGGCGCTGGCCGTCTCCGCCCAGGTGCCCTGTGATTACTGCATCTATTACCACACCAGGGCGGCCCATGCGCACGGCGCTACCGATGCGGAAGTCCGGGAAGCCCTGGCCGTGGCCGGGCTGATCCGCAAGTGGAGCACCGTTCTCAATGGTGCTCAGTACGATTCAGAACAGTGGCAACGTGAAGTGGACGCCATGTTCTCCGGTGATTGAAGGGCTCGCGCCGGGAAGTCGGCGGGCCTTCAGCGGTGCGCCGTCTTCCCGGCCCGTGGGCGATGCGCCCAGAGGCTGGAGGGATCAACCAATGAATGAACCGGTGAAGACGACCGATTTTGCGACCATCACCGAGCGGCAACAGGCCACCTGGGCCTGCGGGGACTTCCACCAGATCGCCCGGCAGAACGTGGTGATGGCCGAGGCCCTGTGCCAGGCGCTGGATCCGCATGCGGACCAGGCGGTACTCGACGTGGCCTGTGGCAGTGGCACGGCGGCACTGGTTGCCGCGCGCCGCTACTGCCGCGTAACCGGCATCGATTACGTACCCGAGCTGATCCAGAGGGCCCAGCTACGGGCTCGGGCCGACGATCTGGAGGCGACCTTTCAGGTTGCCGATGCCCAGCGTCTCCCCTTCCCCGATGACAGCTTCGACACCGTCATGTCGGTGTACGGTGTCCAGTTCGCACCCGATCAGGAGCAGGCCGCCGCAGAGATGCTGCGCGTGTGCCGCCCTGGCGGGAAGATCGGGCTGGCAACACCGCTGTCCGCGGGCTGGAGCGGTGACTTCTTCCGCACCAATGCCAACTACGTCCCACTGCCGCCCGGTACGCAGTCACCCTTGCGCTGGGGCAGCGATGAGGGGGTGAACGCATTGCTGGGTGGCGGTTGTCGTTCGATTCGGAGTGAGAAGCGCACCGCGCTGCAGTACTATCGATCCATTGATCATGCAGTGGAGCTCTTTCTGACGTACTTCGGCCCGGCGATCCGCGCTGCACAGACTGACGATGGCGCCCGCCTGCGCAACGATCTGTGTGAGGTATTCAACCGCTACAACCGGGCGGATGACGGAACCGCGGTGATTGAGAATACCTACCTGTTGACCATTGCGGTGGTGAACGATGAATGACTTCAATGCACCCACCGTCGAAGTGGATGTTCCGGATGCCGCCTACCTGACCAACGTCCTCGATCGGGCCGGACGGACTTTTCCCGTCGCTGGCGAGATTCAGCGCGAGCCGCTGGATGGCGGGCGGACCGGGGTCGGCGTCTCCCGCCTGCAGGATGCGGTCGGGACCAGCTTCGTAATCAAGCAGATCCCGCGCGGCAGGGCATTCCGTGAAGCACTCGGCCACGAAGGCGAAGGTCTCGCCTGGTTGCGGGATCTTACCCGTGACCTGCCATCGCCTCTGGACAACCCCACCCTCGATGTAGCGCTCAACACCGAGCGGGACGAATGGTGGTTGCTGATGGAGGATGTCTCCGCGGGGATCGTGGGCCGGGCGCAGTGGAGCGAGAATCACACCTACCGATTGTTCGAGGGGCTGGCCGCACTGCATGCCCGGCACTGGGAGCGCCTGGATCCTGCGGATCACACCGATACCGCGCTCGGCACGGTGTTCAGCACGACCGGCGTACTGGCGGAACCGGTGGTGCATGTGGCCACCGGCGAACCGGCACCCAGTCCCTGGGTCGCACGGGTGGCCGATGAGTTCCCAGTCCCCCGCATGTTCCTGCCAACGTTCCTCGACGCCCTGGGTGCGCGTGATGGCGATTTCTATGTAGAACTGTGCAGAAACTGGCGGCGGATCGCCGCCGGGCTGGAGCGGCACCCGGCCACGCTGCTGCACGGGGATACGCGCCGTGCCAACGTTGCCTTCCTCGACGATGGCATCCATCTCTTCGACTGGGAACTCGCCGCCCGCGGGCCGGCGGCCATGGATCTGACCTGGCACTGGTTCCTGCACTACTGGGCCTATCCCCCCGATGACGGTCGCAGCCCTGACCAGCGCCTGTGGCTGCGGGATGCCTATCTCGACCGGCTGGAACAATGCCTGGACCGACCGATCGATCGCGATGCATTTCGCGTGACCTGGGATCTCGGCTGGCTGCGGGTATTCGCGCAGCTCGGATACTGCCTGGCGGATCCGCTCACCGGGGATGACACCAGCCCCGAGGCGATCGACCGCGCGACCCGTTGCTGTCACGAGGCCATCGCCGAAGCGCGACGCATCGCGGATGCCCATGTCCACTGAGCGCCGAGACCGCTGGGCCGAGCTGGACGATCCGGAGGCGGTCGCCAGCGCCGCCCGACGCCTGCAACAGTTGAGCAACGCGCCCGCGGAACGCGCGGCACGTCAACGCTTCCTGGACCTGCTCGCGCCCGGGGCGGGCGAACACGCCCTCGACGTCGGCGCGGGTACCGGCGAGATCAGCCTCGATCTGCTCCGGCGTCTGCAGCCCGGCGGCACGGTCACGGCGCTGGACCCCGCCCGCGGCCTGCTCGAAATCGCCGCGAGGCAAGCCCGCAACGCGGGGCTCGATCAGGCCTTGCAGCTCGACACGGGTGATGCACGCGCCCTGCCCTACAGCGACGGGCAATTCGACCTGGCGTTGTGCCACTGGGTGTTGCTGCACGTCGCGAATCCGGCCGAAGTCCTGCAGGAAATGATCCGCGTGGTGCGCCCGGGCGGCCGGGTGATGTGCGTGGAGGTGGACTGGGCCACCCTTACCATCCATCCGGGCGACCCCGACGTCACCCGCCGGATTGTTGAAGCGAATGTGGAACGCCAGGTCGATGGCCGCATGGGTCGCCAGCTCGCGCCGCTGTTTCGCCGCGCTGGCCTGGCCGATGTCCGGGTCGAGCCCATTGTCGATGTCGATGCCGACGGCGACACTGACGGTTGGCTGGCCCTGGTCGAATCACGCCTGCCCATCGCCGTCGAGGCCGGCGCGATCTCGCACCGCGAAGCCGGGCAGTGGTGGCAGGAGATCGAGCAAGCCGTGCGCGACCGTGAGTACTTCTTCAGCGTGACCCAGTTCGCGGTCGTGGGCGCGGTGATCTCCTGAGCGGAATGCGTCGGTCCAGACGCTGCATGGATTGCCGCGCCCGCGGTGCGGGGTTGCAACGACGGCTGGGTTGTTGGTCATCGCCCATCGGCTCCCGCAGGCGTCGGCGCGCGTTCTGTCCGTACAGTGGTCTCGTCCAGGCCCAGTCGGCGCACCACCACCTTCTCGATCTCGACCAGCACGAACACCAGCGCGCCGAAGGTGATGATCCGCAGCCAGTCCGCGAGCGGGATCGCAGTAGTTCCGAACAGCACCTGCAGCCAGGGTGCGTAGGTGAACGCGAGCTGCAGCACCACGAGCACGCCGATTGCCGTCCAGATCGGGCGTGTGCCGCGCATGGCGCGGGGTGTCAGCACCGGCTGGTACACGAGGACGAGATTGACCAGATAGAACGCCTGCGCCGCCACCAGGGTATTGATCGCCACCGTCCGCGCGACCTCAATGTCTGCGTCATGGAGGATCATCCAGCTGAAGTGGCCAAAGGTGCCGGCCCAGAGGATGATCGCGACGAAGGAGATGCGCCACAGCAGAAAGCCGGAAATCAGGGGTGCGTCCGGCGCGCGCGGAGGGCGTTTCATTACCCCCGGTTCGGCCGCCAGGAACGCCAGCGACATGGCGAGCGTTACCGAGGTCACCATGTTCACCCACAGGATCTGCACCGGCATCAGCGGCAGCGTCATGCCGAAGAAGATCGCGATCATGATGGTCAGCGATTGCCCGGCGTTGGTCGGCAGCATGTGCAGGATCGCCTTGCGGATGTTGTCGTAGACCGCCCGCCCCTCCTCGACGGCGTGGGCGATCGAGGCGAAGTTGTCATCCGCAAGTACCATCTCCGCAGCTTCCTTCGCCGCCTCTGTACCCTTTCTGCCCATCGCCACGCCGATGTCCGCACGCTTGAGTGCCGGGGCGTCATTGACGCCGTCGCCGGTCATCGCGACGATCTGGCCATCCGCCTGCAGGGCCTCGACCAGGCGCAGCTTGTGCGTCGGGCTGCTGCGGGCGAACACGTCGGCGGTGTGGACCGCGCGGCGCAGTTCGGCGTCGTCCATCGTTTCCACGGCCGAGCCATGTACCGTCGTGTCGCCACCGTCCCCGATGCCCATCTCCCGGCCAATGGCGGAGGCGGTAACCGCGTGATCACCCGTAATCATCTTTACGCGGATGCCGGCCTCGCGGCACTCGCGTACTGCCTGCACCGCCTCCTCGCTCGGCGGGTCGATGATGCCGAAGACGGCGAGCAGCACCATGTCATCGGCCACGTCGTCAAAGGTCAGTGTGGTCCGCTCATCGCCATCGTACTTCGCAGCCACGGCGAGCAGGCGCTGGCCGCGGGCGGCGATGTCGTGCATGACCTCGTCCCAGTACTCGCGATCCAGCGGTTCGTGACCATCCGCCGTGCGCTGGTGCGCGCACACGGCAAGCACCGCCTCTGGCGCACCCTTGAGGAGGATCCAGCCGTTGCCCTGGTGGTCATGGTGCAGGGTCGCCATGTACTTGTAGGAGGATTCGAACGGGATCAGGTCCGTGCGCGGCCGATCCTGGGCAAGGCCATCCGGTTCGATGCCTGCCTTGACGCCGGCCACCAGCAGCGCGCCCTCGGTCGGATCCCCGACCAGCCGCCAGCCATCCTCATGCGGATCCAGGTGCGCATCGTTGCACAACACCACGGCTTCCAGCGCCTCGCGCAGCACGAGGTCGTCATCGACATCGATATCCTGATCATCAATGCGGAATATGCCGTGCGGCTCGTAGCCGATGCCCGTGACTTCGATCTGCTGTTGCGCATGACACACGCTCTGCACGGTCATCTCGTTGCGCGTGAGCGTGCCCGTCTTGTCCGAGCAGATGACGGTCACCGAACCGAGCGTTTCAACGGCCGGGAGACGGCGGATGATGGCGTTGCGCCGGGCCATCTTCTGCACGCCGATGGCGAGCGTGATGGTCATGATCGCCGGCAGCCCCTCGGGAATGGTCGATACCGCGAGGCTGGCTGCGGCCAGGAACATGTCGGCGAGCGGGTAGCCCTGCACCCAGTAACCGAAGGCGAACGTCAGGGCCGAGATACCCACGATGATCACGCTCAGCCAGCGGCCGAAATGCTCCACCCGCCGGATCAGCGGCGTGGCCAGGGACTCGACCTCGGAGAGCATGCGCCCGATGCGCCCGACCTGGGAATCCTCGCCGGTCGCCACGACCACACCACGCCCCTGCCCGAAGGCGACGACCGTGCCGGAGTGCGCCATGCACGCCTGCTCGGCCACCGGGGTATCTTCGGCCACGGGGTCGGTCTGCTTTTCCACCGGCACCGACTCACCGGTGAGGATGGCTTCATCGATGCGCAGGTTGTGCGCACGCACGAGCCGCAGATCGGCCGGCACCCGATCACCGGCGTTGAGCAGCACCACATCACCGGGGACCAGTTCCTCGGCCGCGATGGTCTGCTGCCGGCCTGCGCGCAGCACGACGGCCTGCGGCGAGAGCATCTGGCGGATCGAATCCAGTGCGCGCTCGGCCTTGCCCTCCTGGACGAAGCCGATGATCGTATTGATCACCACCACGCCCAGGATCACGCCCGTATCCACCCAGTGGCCGAGCAGCGCAGTGCCGGCCGCGGCGGCAACCAGGATATAGATCAGGATGTTGTGGAAGTGCCGCAGAAAACGCAGGACCGGATGGTCGCGCTCGGGCGGGCGCAGGCGGTTGCGGCCATGGCGCTCGAGGCGGTCTGCCGCCTCCGTCGCGTCGATGCCGCGGTCGATGGACGTGTTCAGGCCGTCAGTGACCTCGTCGGCGGCCAGAGAATGGGATCGGGTACAGAC
>SL_3KL_010_SEDDRAFT_10001732_pt1 | contig 19977 bp, 17 predicted proteins | sample SodLakKL_010_SED_2_FD_10381 | JGI IMG/M metagenome (IMG submission 10381) | reverse complement strand
CAGTAGCCGTTACCGGCCCATCCGATGTGGATGCCAACCCGTGCGACTATGCCGACCAGGAAGAACTGAATGCAGCGTTTAAAGCATGGATTGAAACATTTGAAGTAACCCAAGCAGGTTGCGGTGTTACCACACCAGACCTGACCAGTTATACCGCTCCGGATCTTTGCGAAGGTGGAATAGTTTCAGTAACATACCCTGTTTCAGATCTTTGCACCAATGCAAGTATTACCCGCACTTTTATGATAACCACTCCAACGGCGGTAGTGCTGACTGTTCCGGAAGATCTGACTTATGATGGCTGTTATACAAATGCAGAGATTCAGGGATTTTATAATGACTGGTTGGAAAGTGCGACAGCAACCGGTGGTTGTGATCTAAATTTAACCCATGATGCCCCGGCAAATGCACCTGATAATTGCGGTGGAGAAATTGAAGTTATTTGGACCGTTACAAGTACAAGTAATTGTTTTCCCCAGCAAACAGGAACTTCTGTTTTTTTTGTAGTCAATAACCCTGAGCCTGTTTTCCTTAATAATATACCTGAAGATTTAAAAATTTTCAGCGGTTTCACTCAGGATGAAGTAGATGCCCAGTTTGATCAATGGTTAGCTTTGGTTAATTATGGGGGCGGATGTAATTCAGTATTGACACATAATGATCCTGATGTTCCTTCAGCCTGCGGAGGATCCGTAGAAGTTACCTGGACCGTAACAAGCGATTGTGAAGAAATAGTTAGTGAAAGCAGAAATTTTTCGGTTGTTTATTCACCACTGTTATACGATAACATTGTTTCCGATGAAAACCCATACGCCCCATTGATTGATTATTATGACGCCAGAAACACAGCGTATATGACAAATGGAATCAGTGGAAGCGAAAATAATCTGGCCCACTGGAAAGATGCTTCCTGGACCCGGTGTCTGCAAAACGGGGTAAATATTGGATATCCCAATAATAATTCTCATACTCCAGAACCTATAGCAAATAACAAAAGTGATCTTTATTTACAGATTAGTGCGGATGATTTTATCTTTGTGGAAAAAATTTCATATAGAAACAACATCACTATTGTTATCTGCGGTTATCTTGAGATTGGTGAGTTTAATGTTGACGAAGACTATGATGATGAAGGCGGTGCATATTTAAACAATGTTAATATCGTTATTTGTCCAAACGGTTTCTTAAAGGCTAAAACGCTTGAATTAAAGAACTCGGTATCTATTTATAATTACGGAACCATGCAGGTAGGCTTGATTACAGGCCAGGGAAGTGCCAGCTCGCAATGTATTACGGGAACTGGCAACTTTCAGGATCTGGATGGAAATACAATTATTGAGCACGATCCGGAGGATGACTATTGGCATATCAATGATGACTTTTTGACTCTCGTTGATTCTGATATTGAAAATCCATTAGGTTGGACATTTGGCGATAACTGTGAAAGTCCTATAATAATAACTCCTCTTCCTGTTGAACTTCTATCCTTTGACCACAAGGTTCATCCTGATCATATTCAAATACAATGGATAACTGCATCTGAACTCAACAACGACTTTTTTACCATTGAGCGTAGCACGGATGCCCGCAAATGGGAAATCGTGGGTTATAAGAAGGGGGAAGGTACAACTTCTGAAATGCGGCAGTACAGCCTGAATGATTTCAACCCCGTGAACGGACTCAGCTACTACCGGCTGAAACAAACCGACTTCGACGGACAATTTGAGTATTTCGGACCCATATCCGTTTCGTATGCTGCAAAACATAATGAGCTGGATTTCCACATTGTGAAGAATCAGCAGCAGTGGACTATATATGTGATGAGTGAAGGAGAGTATAATGTTGAGCTTTACAGTCTTACAGGTCAGAAATTGTATTCGGGAAATATTACCGGTGAACTGACCCTACCCGCTCCACAGCATCCAGTGGTAATCAGGATTATTAATGGACACATGCAGCATGCCTCTCGTGTGGTGATACAAAAATAATGACAGTAAAGTCTTATTCTCCAAGCTGTGGTTCCTCCACAGCTTTTTTTTAACCCATCCGAGGCTTAAGCCCGAATGGGTTGTATCTCAAAGAAAAGAAATTAATAAACCTAATGGGTGATCCACCCGGTAATTTCCTCTGAAAGCGGATCATGGCGGGGTGGGAAATACTTAACCAGCTGTCCGTCTTCATCCAGCAGGTATTTTTGGAAGTTCCACGATACCTCTGAATCCATAACCCCATTTTGACTTTTACTGGTTAACCACTTGTAGAGCGGGTGTATATCATCCCCTTTTACCGATATTTTGGACATCATGGGAAAAGAAACGCCATAATTTTCTTCGCAGAATGTAATAATCTCCTGGTTGGTTCCGGGTTCCTGGTTCATAAAGTTATTGGCAGGAAATCCAACCACCATAAAACCTTCATCCTTGTAAGTACGGTAAAGCTTTTCAAGAGCCTCATACTGAGGAGTAAGACCACATTCGCTGGCCGTATTCACCACCAATACCTTTTTACCTTTCAATTGTGAAAGGTCAAATGTATCCCCGTAAATATCCGTTACTTTAAAATCATGCAAAGATAGGTTTTGACCCCCAATAACCGGGCCTGATAAGATAAGGAATGACAGTAAACTCAGAGCTGCAGTAAATTTTATAGATATATTTTTCATTGATTTGATGATTGATTTGTTTAACTTTTTTAACTTAATATTTAAACAACTGTAAGATTGAAATAGTTCACGGAATAATTCATTAAACCCATTGTTGTTTGATAGCAAAACTTTGAGCTCACTCCCAATGCTTTCGAACTGAAAAGCAGACATATATATGCCTGAAATTAAAGACTTTCACAACCCAGGATGTGAGAAAACAAAAAGTAAGAATATACCATGCCCTGGTGATTAAACTAATTGCAGTACTGGAAGAATTCAGTTTGAGCAATTATGCCTAACTTCGTCAACTTAAAAAAGATAACAACTGCTGCCAGGACTCTTTACTTTCAACGAAAGTGTAAATGTGAGTTACAATAGCATGCGTTTTTATTGTTTTCCTTGCAAATAACAGCTTTTAGAATAAAATCCGGCACTTGATAAAATAAAAAACATTGCATGTCAATTTCCGAGAAAACCTTAACTGCCGCCATTGTGGCTGCATTAAAAGCCAATGAAGCCATCTCTGATGTTTACAATCAAAACTTTGCTGTACGGTACAAATCCGACGGGAGTCCGGTTACAGAAGCAGATATGCAAGCTGATAAAATAATTCTGAAGCATCTTAAATCTACAAACATCCCGGTGTTAAGTGAAGAAAGACAGATACCTCCATACGCAGAAAGAAAAAACTATGACTATGTATGGATGGTAGACCCACTGGATGGAACCAAAGAGTTTACCCGGAAGAATGGAGAGTTTACTGTTAATATAGCTTTGATTCACCAACAGGAGCCTGTATTCGGCATCATTACAGCTCCCGCATTAAATGTTGGCTACTTAGGCAGAAAAAACCATGGCGCATATAAAATCCGTGATATAAACGACTGGAATAAGACACCTGTTGCTATAAATTACAAAAACTTCCTGAAAGAAAGCACCCCCATCCCTGGTGGGAATGCAGCCCCGGAGAGTACCGTAGCTATCAGTCGCTCCCATTTTAATCCTTCGGACAATGAGCTTATCAGACAATTGCTGAATCATAAGGGAGAACCCAGCTATATCAGCCGTGGCAGCTCTCTTAAGTTTTGTTTACTGGCCGAGGGCAAGGCCCGTTTTTACATCAGAACCGACAAAATACATGAGTGGGATACAGCAGCCGGACATGCCATTTTACTGGCAGCCGGGGGAGCCATCACAACTTGGCCTGATAAAGGTAGATTTATTTATAACAAAGAAAGCCTCCAAAACCCGGGTTTTGTTGCATGCACCAACCCTGGTGAATTAGAATTGCTTAAGACCAAATTTTCTTTTTAAAAAAGGATAGGAAAATACAGCTACCAGAATAATTGCCGTACCCAGGTAAAACCCTCCGGACATTCGTTCGCTTTGACCGAAAACAAGAAATGCAAGGATTATACCGTATACCGGCTCAAGGTTAATAGACAAAACCACGGTATAAGCTGATAACTCTTTCATAATATGTACAATTGCGGTAAACGCATAAGATGTACATAAAAAACTAAGCACCAGTATCCAACCCATATCGGGCAGGGTAACCTCCAGCAATTCGAAGTTTTGATGGGCTGTAAAAATATAGAATACTGTAATAAATAAAAAACCGCCTGCCATCTCATAGAAACTGATAACAGTAGGATGCCACCTTCGGCTTATATTACGGTTCAACACGACAAACAATCCATTGAAAAAGGCAGATATTAATGAAAAAAGGATACCTTCAATGTACTGCATTTCATATTGAAAAATCAGATAAATGCCACCAATTATAATCACTCCTATAAGTACTTCCAACCAGAACACTTTTCTTTTTTGCAAAAAAGGTTCAAGAAAACTAGTAAAAAAAGTAGTTGATGCAAAGACACCTAATGTTACCGAAACATTGGAAACTTTGATGGCATGAAAAAAAGTAATCCAGTGAAGTGCCACTAATCCGCCAATGGCAAGTAAATGAATGAACCCTTTTTTGTTAATCCTGTAAGAAACACCTTTTATTTTCAGAAACACCCCTAATCCAAAAGCAGCAAAAAGCATTCGGTACCATACCAGGGCAATGGCATCAATGGAGATTAATGCTCCCAGGATGGCTGTAAATCCTAACAGAAGAACAATAAAGTGCAGGTGAGCATACTGGCCCAGGGTTTTCAGTTTTACCATCTATGGCTTTTATTAAATGTTTTCAATGGCAGCAATGGCATTCTTTAAACGTACATCACCTTCTCCAGATACCACCCGGTAGTTGAAACCATAATTCTCCAGTTCCCGCCGGTACCAGTTCATAAAATATTCTCTCAAGTGTGGGTGTTCACGTTGTTCATCAAACTCCCAGGGCAAATCAATGTCACACAACAAAAACAAATCATAAGGATTTTCAACAATTTTTTGCAAAATCCATGGATGGCATGAATTAAACTTGTGCAAACTCCAAACCTTGGTAACTATTAATTCCGTATCACAAAACAAAAATCCCTGAGCTTTTTTTTCAGCATCTTTTTCAGCCAACAGTTGGTTTTTCGCTATTGTCAGAATATCGTCCTGATTGTAAGGCCTTGTAAGTGCATCGATATACTCCCTGGCAAATTCTGGCACAAATGCAGTTTGATAATGTTGAGCAAGGCCCCTGGCAAGATTAGATTTACCTGTTGATTCGGGGCCTGTGATGGCTATCTTCCGTAAAGTCTTTCCCACTGGACCAGTTATTGCTGTAAATGCGCATTGATAATCTTCAGGACAAAAACACTTTTCCCGTTTTTTTGAAAAGAAACTTCCATTTCACGGGCAATGACATCCATCATTTCCCGGAAATTACCAAATATTTGGGTACTCATACCGTTTACTTCTGCCACAATGTTGTCGTGGGCTTTTACCCTCTCAATAAAATCCTTGATTTCAGGAACATACTCCCGACCCAAGGGATACATACTCATTTCAATAGATGCTTTCATATAAGATATTTTATACTTATTAAAATTAGAAGATTATACTATTACAAAATTATGATTGACAATAATTGAAAATATATTGTTTGCGGACGCACCCTGCAAATATACTTACTTAACCGGAATAAATAGTTTTCTCAAATAACTAACCCCGAAACTTTTTCCAAAATTTTAGCGGCTAATACACAGATAGTGTATCAGTTATGGACAGGTCGATTATACAAACAAAAAATGTTTATCTTCAAATATTCTTGTTTTAAACCGCTAAAGTTTGCAAAAAAAGTAAAAAACCCGGGAAAACAACAGTAATTTGCCGTGAATTACCGTAAAACACGCAAAAGATTATTTATTATATTTGTTGCCGTTTGATAAAAAAGCATTAGATGAAGCACGTGCGAAATAGTGAAGAGATTGAGATAGGAATTTCCGGAATCAGAAAATTAACCGAAACCCTTAAGACCAGGCATAACTTTGATTTGGGCATTTATGCCTCCACATCATTAAAACGCCGTGTAGCTAAAACCCTGATTATAAACGAACTTGCAACCATAGACGAGTTAATTGACAGGTTAGAAGCTTCTCATTCCTTTTTTCATCAATTTATGCTGCAAATGACTGTCAGCGGCACAGAGTTTTTTCGGGACCCCGCTTTTTGGAGGTATTTCAGAGATGAGATCTGCAAAATTGTTTCCCGAAACCATATGAGAATAAAAATATGGATTCCTGGCTGCAGTACCGGAGAGGAAATTATCAGCACCGCTATTGTGCTCACTGAAGCCGGTATATATGATAAATCAGTCATTATTGCCACCGATTTCAACGAAAAAATAATAGATAATTGTAAAAATAAGGAATACAGCAACCACATGCTGGAAATGTCGGAAAACAATTACAGGCGTTTCAGGGAAGATGAGGGGGCTGATTTAGGCATTTATATTGAAAAAACCAAAAACGGGTTTACATTTGACCAAAATATTTTTCGCAATGTCGAATACCATGTTTATGACCGTGAAGAAAATTTTAAAATCAAAGGTTTTAACGTGGTTATTTGCCGGAATAATTTCATATATTTCACCGCTAAATATCAGGAGATGCTTTTAGAGGTAATCACAAAGCGATTGTCTGCCAATGGCTATTTTGCAATTGGAAACAAAGAAAACATATCTTTTTGTAAAGATGCCTCCAAGTTTACCCTGCTCAATGCGAGTGAAAAAGTTTATAAGAAAACAGGATTATAAATGACGTGATGTTCACAGGTTTTATCTTAACAAGTATCTGCTTTAGCAGGAAGAGATCAAAGTAACATTCAAGATTCAAGGGTAAGACAGGCTAAACAGGAAGAATGTAATGAAGTATAAACTAATAATTATAGGTGGTTCGGCAGGTAGTTTCCAAATGGTTACCAAAATTTTGTCTAAAATTCCGGCAAATTTCAATATCCCCATCGTTTTAGCCCTTCACAGGCTGAAACATGTTAGGCATGGCTTTGTTGAAGCCCTTTCCATAAAATCAGTGCTGCCTGTTATTGAACCCCTGGACAAAGAAAGCCTTAAACCCGGGAAAATATACCTGGCTCCTGCCAATTACCATTTATATGTAGAGTTGGCAGGAAAGTTTGCTCTTTCAACAGAGGAAGCAGTGAATCATTCAAGACCGGCTATCGATCTTACTTTTACCACCGGAGCTTATTGCTACAAAGAAAAAACCATTGGAATTATCCTTTCCGGTGCAAACCGCGATGGAGCCTGGGGGCTGAAAAAGGTTAAAGACTGGGGAGGTAAAACCATTGTACAAGACCCAGCTGATTCACAAATGCCTACCATGCCCAAAGCAGCACTCGAAAAGGCCGGAGAAGTCGACCATATTTATAAAATAGATGAAATCATCCATTTTTTGAAATCACTGGTCTAGAAGATATTACAAGCTATGTTTCTTTAAAATATTAAGAAAAAGTAATTTATAAAGAACCTGGATAAAAAAAATATTATGAGATATACCCCTTTACAATTGATTAAAATCAAACTAATTATTTATGTTGCCCTGGAACTCCTCCTTATCCTCATGGCACGGATTACTTTTGGAGGTTTGGGCAAAATATCAACGTTGCTTCAGGATGCAACAATCAATGAACAAGCACTGCCCATAATCCAGAATCTTTATATTTATCAAACCATTCTCATCTTTATCCCCTTTCTGGCTTTCCTGGCCCTTATCATTAAAGAAGTTATGAATTACAGAAAGCTTCTTGAAAAGCTAAAACAGGATCAAAAAACCACGGAGGTTGTAGAGGAAACCCGGCAAGAAGAAGACAGCGAAGAAGAGAGGCTGGAAAAAGAGCGCCTTGAAAAGGAAAGGGTGCAAAAAATCAAAGATCGTCTTGATGAAAGCCTCAATAAAAACCTGTCGGATTTACCAGAATCTGATAAACAGGATAAAAAGATAATATCTGAAAAGATTTTAAGCAGTCTCGCAGAAGCCTACGAAATAACACAGGCCGAAATCTTTCTCAGAGACAAAACCCAGGAAACAGACAAAATGGTACTTTCAGCCTCTTATGCTTTTTATATCCCCGAAGAAAAGGTTTTTGAGTTTGAGATGGGTGAAGGCCTGATCGGGCAGGTGGCTAAGGCCGGCAAATCACTAAACCTTAACAAGCTGCCCCAGGGATATATAACGGTTAAGTCAGGATTAGGCTCTGCCACACCCACCAATTTGACCATTGTACCATGGAAAGACAGCGAAGGCGATGTTTATGCTATCATAGAAATTGCAGCATTCAAAGAATTCAATAAAAACGACATAGAAATTTTTGAAAACATTTCAGACAAAGTAACAAAACATTACCACTAAAAATTTTAGCTTTTTCTTAAATTGCGTAAAACACAGGGGTTTTTCGTTTATTTAAAATGTATTTTTGCCAATATTCATGAAAGAAGTACCATTTTTACTGTATAACAAACGAACAAAAACCCCCGTATAAGTAAGATTAAAACCAAAACAAATTGTTGTGATTATGAAGGTTTTTGACAAAAAACAAGTAGTTATATTTTCTGTGTTAGTAGGTCTTTTATTTCCTTTACTGGCATGGATCATTGAGTTGAGCCGTCTCAACATGGGATTTGGCGCCTCTTCTATATCAGCCATTCATAAAAACAACCCGGTATTGATTTTCTTAGATACCATCCCCTTCATATTTGGTGTTTTGGGTTTTTTGCTTTATAAAATTTACGAAAAGAAAAAAGCTGAGCTGGACCATGTTAATGTGCAGCTTAAGCAGCAAACTCGAAATATCAATCAGGTCTCTACTTTTGCCGAACAAATTGGTAATGGGCGCTACGATATTGATTTTGAAGTAACTGACGACTCTGACACACTGGGTAAAACCCTTCAAAACCTCCGGGACAAACTCTATGAAAACAACCAAAAAGAGTCATTGCAAAACTGGGAGATGCGAGGTAAAGACCAAATTGGGCAAGTACTTCGCATGCATAATGATGTCCATGAACTGAGTTACCACATTTTGGAAACACTCATAAAATACATCGATATAGTTCAGGGTGTTTTTTATATTTATGATGACAACACCTCCAAAATCAGGATTTCCGCCTCTTATGCCTACAATAGAAAAAAATACCTTCAGGATGAGGTTAATATTGGCGAGGGCCTTGTAGGACAGGCTGCCATAGAAAAAGACATTATTCACAGAACCGAAATTCCTGAATATTACCTCACCATCACTTCCGGAATATTGGGTGAGAAAAAACCCGACAGTCTGCTTATCGTTCCCCTGTTTATGGAAGAAAAGCTACAGGGTGTTTTCGAATTTGCCTCTATCAGGGATTTTAAACCCCATGAAATTGAGTTTGTCAAAGGAATAGCAGAAATTGTTGCCCGAACGATTTACAATCTTAAAATAACAGAAAAAACAGAAAACCTGCTGAAAGAATCCCAGGAGATGACCCAAGAGCTCAAGGAAAACGAAGAAGAGCTTAGGCAAAACGCTGAGGAAATGCGGCTTACACAGGAAGAACTGGAGAAAACAAACACCCATCTGGAAGAAAAAGTACAAGAGGTAAACCAAAGTCAAAAAAGACTTTACTCCTTGCTTGAAAACGCCTCTGAGCTTATCACCATTTACGATTCAGAAAAAAAGCTTAAATATGTAAGTCCATCTGTCAAAAACATCCTGGGTTATAATGAAGAGGAAATGCATTCGGGAAAAGATTTTGACCGCGTCAACAGAAAGGGGCAAACCATTATCAACAACATGTTTGAGCAACTGCTGGAGGATCCATCTGAACCCCAAAAAATCCAGTATTCCTACCTGAACAAGCATGGAAACATCATGTTTCTGGAAACAACCGGACGCAACCTGCTCAATGATCCGGCCATTAATGGTTTGCTTTTGAATACCAGTGATATTACCGAACGTAAGAGAGCCGAAAAAGAACAGCGCATGAGAGGGCAAATGCAAACCCTTTCCGATAATTCTCCTGATATCATTCTCAGGGTCGATTTTAACCGCATTATCTTTTATGCCAACCCTGCCATCGAATCTTATACAGGTATTAAGGCAGAAGAGTTCAACAAGAAAAACCTTAGAGATGTAGGCTTAAAACAGGAGATTGTTGAAACTGTTGACCAAATAACAGATGAAGTAAAGAAGAGCAAGGCCAAAACCCAGAAAGAAATAACTTTCCCAATGGGTGAGGAAAAAAGAGTGATGAATCTCAATGCTATCCCCGAATTTAATGAGGAAGGCCGTCTTGAAACCATCCTTTTTATTTTCCATGATATTTCCGAACTCAAGAAAATTGAAGAAGAGGTAAAAGAGAAAAACGCTAAGATTACAGATAGCATCAATTATGCTTTCCGTCTTCAAAATGCTATTTTGCCCAGTCAAAAGTTTATAAAGCAGTCCTTTCCCGACTCTTTTATGTTTTACTTGCCCCGCGACATCGTAAGTGGTGACTTTCCATGGTTTTATGAAAAAGATGATGATATTTACATCGCTGCCATCGACTGCACTGGCCATGGAGTGCCCGGGGCCATGCTTTCCTTAATTGGTTACTTTTTAATGAACCAAATCGTAAGCCAGCCAGGTGTACCTAACCCGGGTGAAGTACTTACACAATTGCACAAAGGGGTACAACAAACCCTGCGACAGGACAAAGAAGGAGCCAGTGCAAGAGACGGCATGGATGTTGCATTATGCAAAATCAACCTCAAAGAGATGGAACTTCAGTTTGCTGGTGCCCACCGCCCCTTATACCTTGTTCGCAATGGGGAGCTATATGAAACCAAAGGCACCCGGGCCGCTATAGGTGGTATACCCAAAGCAGGAAAACCAGAACCTGATTTTCAAAATCATGTCATGAAGATAGAAAAAGATGACTCCATATACTTTTTCTCTGACGGACTTCCAGACCAGTTTGGAGGCCCCGAAGGGAGGAAATACTTTCCCAAGAGGATTAAAAACCATATCACCACGCACAGTGATATGCCTATGAGCCAGATGTACACCCATTTTAAAAAGGATTATGAAGAATGGTTGGGTGATGGTAAGCCCATTGATGATGTACTTCTCATTGGTATAAGGTTCTAATATTTATACTACCAGATTTTATAAAAACCAAATTATAAATTGAAAAACATGAAAAAATGGAAAATGTGGATTATATGAAGCTCATTTACGACTTTCATAAAGAGATGCTCAACAACAAATTTACGCTCGTTTATGAAGGCGAAATAACACATCAGATCACCAAGGCTTTTACGTCATTGGCTGAAAACAAGATGGATAGCTACAGTGAAGACGCCTCTATGAAGAAAAAAGTTTTCCATGTAATGGTAGAATGCTTGCAAAACCTAAGCAAGCATGCCGAGGACAACAAAGGCAAAATAAATAGTGGTTCAGCAGGCAATGGCATTTTTATTGTCGGCAGGTTGGGTGATAACGACGAAGACTACCATGTACTGACGGGAAATTCCGTGGAAAACTCAAAAGTAGACGAACTCAGGGCACTCCTTGAAAAAATCAACCAACTGGATAAAAGTGGACTCAAAGAGCTCTTTAAAAAACAAATGCGCGAAGGCTCTCTCTCAGAAAAAGGTGGAGCAGGACTGGGATTGATAGATATTGCCCGGAAAACCGGAGAGAAACTAGAATTTAACTTTATTGATGTAGGCGATAATCACTCCTTTTTCTTATTAAGAACCAAAATTTCACGCAAGTAAAAATTCAAAAAAATATAAATTATAAGGTATCATGGAAGTAATAAAAATTAAAGGAACGGACGATACACCCAATGTAATTCTGGATGCAGAAAGTAATATCATCGAGTTTTCAGGAAGATCCCTGCCCGAAGATGTCGTTACCTTTTATGCTCCTGTAATTCAGTGGATTGAAGAATATGCTAAATCTCCTAACCCCAAAACGGAGGTTATTTTCAGGCTGGAGTACTTCAATACCGCATCTTCTAAAATACTTCTCGACATTCTTTTGAAGTTTGAAGACATCCTGAACGAAGGCCATGAAGTATTGATTCAGTGGTACTTCCAGGAAGATGATGAAGACATGGAGGAAGCTGGTGAAGAGTACTCCGAGATTGTGGATATACCCTTTGAAATGCACAGTTACTGAGGCTAACTTTAATTTTTTGCTAAATGAGTGAAGAAATTCTAAAGGCTTTGATGCAACTCTTTGCAATTATTGCAAAGCAGGATGTGGGTTTGTCGGACAAAGAAAGAGAGTTTGTTGAAAACTTTCTCAAGCAGCAGCTTAATGAAAGCGCTGTAAAAGAATACCTTGCCTTGTTTGACAGTTTTATTCAACCCAACAAACAAAAAAGGCAGGGGGATAGTGATAAGCCCCAGAAGCCCAAACTTACATCCGTCAGAGATTCTGTCAAAACCCTTGGAATTGCCAAAAAAATCAATAAAACGCTCACTCAAAAACAAAAAGTAGTTGTATTAGTGAGGCTATTTGAGCTGGTAAACACCGATAGGAATTTTACCTCGCAAAGAATGGCCATCATCGACACAGTTGCTGATGTATTTAATATTAGACCTGAAGAAACTGAAGGCATTTCAGACTTTGTCACCAAAGACAATCCCCATGAACTAGATTCACCCGACATTCTAATAATCAAATCAGGGGAAAAGCCTAACGAACAATCTCATTTTATTGAGTCGGATCAGCTGGAGGGGAACATCATTATTTTAAGGGTAAATAGTGTTGACTTATACTTTATCAGGTATACAGGAGTAAGTGAATTAATGCTCAACGGTTTACCCATCAGCAACCAGCGCATTTACCTCTTTGCCAATGGCAGTGTCATCAAACAACCCAAAGGCAAACCCATCTTTTATACAGATATTGCTGCCAAGTTTTTATCCGACTCTTCAGCCATTAATGTTTCTTTTGAAGCGAATAACCTGGGGCTTACCTTTCCCAACGGCTATATTGGCCTGAGAGATATAAACCTCTATGAATACTCCGGCAAAATGGTGGCCATTATGGGGGGAAGTGGTGCGGGAAAAACCACATTGCTTAATGTTTTATCTGGCATAGACAACCCCACCAATGGGAAAGTGGTAATCAACGGTTTAAATCTGCATCAGGACAAAGAGAAAGTTAAAGGGATAATCGGGTACATCCCACAAGATGATTTACTCATTGAAGAACTTACGGTATACGAAAACCTTTATTACAGCACCAAGCTGGTGTATCGTGATTTAACAGAAGAGGAAATCACAGAAAAAGTTAACAAGGTTTTGACAAGCCTGGGGCTTTTCCATATCAAAGATCTTAAAGTAGGTAGCCCTCTCAACAAGAAAATCAGTGGCGGTCAGCGTAAAAGGCTTAACATTGGCCTGGAACTTATCAGGGAACCTGCTGTACTCTTCGTGGATGAACCCACCTCCGGCCTCTCTTCAAGAGATTCGGAAAACGTGATGGAGCTGCTGCGGGAGCTTACTGTAAGGGGAAAACTAATTTTTGTGGTCATCCACCAGCCCTCCTCCGAGATATATAAAATGTTCGATAATGTGATCATCCTGGATGAGGGTGGACATCAAATATATTACGGTAACCCGGTGGAGGCAGTCATCTATTTTAAAGAAATTGATAATCAGATCAACAGTGATGTGGGTGAATGTCCGCGCTGTGGAAATGTGAACCCCGAAACCATATTCAGCATCATTGAGTCAAGGATTGTGGATGAATACGGGCGTACCACCGCAACCCGGAAAGTACTGCCCCAAGAGTGGTCGGGTCATTATGTCTCAAAGCTAAAAAAAGAAAAAGAGACCGAAACCCAAAACTACGATATGCTTCCCGAGGCTTTTAAAAAGCCTAACTGGCTGAAGCAAATGAAAATATTTTTTGCCAGGGATTTGTTCAGTAAGCTGGCCAACACACAATATATGGTGCTAAATTTACTGGAAGCACCTATCCTGGCATTCCTGCTGGCTTATGTCATTCGTTATATCGATGACCCTACCTCTGATGTCTATATTTTCAGAGACAATGAAAATATCATGCCCTACCTGTTTATGTGTACCATTGTTGCCATGTTTGTAGGGCTCATCGTAAGCGCAGAAGAAATTTATAAAGACAGGAAGATTCTCAAACGAGAAACATTCCTGAATCTTAGCCGCAGTAGCTACTTATCATCCAAAATCAGTATATTATTTATTATATCGGCCATTCAGTCAGCTCTCTTTGTGATCATAGGTAACTCCATACTTGGTATTAAAGGCATGTACGTTGAATACTGGCTCATATTCTTCTCCTTATCAACGCTTGCCAATGTTATTGGATTGAATATTTCGGCTGCTTTTAATTCAGCGGTTACCATTTATATATTGATCCCTTTCTTAATTATTCCCCAGATGGTTCTTACCGGAGCCATGTTTAGCTTTGATAAAATCAACAGGAATATTGGCGGGGGAAGAGAAAAAGTTCCGGTTATTGCGGAGGTTATGCCTTCACGTTGGGCTTTTGAGGCACTGGTTGTCAATCAGTTCAAAAACAATGATTACGAAAAACAATTTTATCATTTGCGCAAACTGGAAAGTGAACTCAATTACAAAAATGTATACTATATACCAGAGCTAAGAGGTTTTGCGGAAAATTACCGGGCCGCCAAAATGGCCAATAACCCGGAGCCTATTTCCAAAGATGACATGCAGTTGCTTTACAACGAAGTAACCAAAGAGAACAAGTCACCCATGGCCTCTACGCACAATATCATTTTCGAGAATACGCACCTGCTCAACCTGGATGATTTTAACATGAAGGTGCACAACCAGCTTATGAACTATTTCAGCAAGTTACAGGAATTCTACCGGGATAACTTCAACCGTATCAATAACAGAATTGATCAAAAAGTCACAGAGATGGTAAGCACACCGGAGAAAAGAGAGGCCTATCAACAGCTTTACAACGATTATTACAACAGTTATCTGGCCCGTTTTGCTAAAAACAGTATGGCTCCCCTCCCACTGGTGAGGCTGGGAAACAACCTTGTGCAAAAGATTGACCCGGTTTATTTAAGTCCACAGGACAGAAATCCGCTGAGTTTCCGTACCCATTTTTTGGCCCCGGAAAAAAACTTTTTCGGGAACCTGGTCCCGACCTTTTATTTTAATGTAATAATTATTTGGATTTTTACCATCATTGCCTACATAGCCCTCTACTACAATGCCCTGAGCAAGTTACTGAATTCATTGGGCTTAATGGGATCAAAAGCAGGAAAAATTTGGCTTTCTATACAGTCCAGATTCAATAAAACCAAAAGTGTAAAAAAACAATAAACCCATACCGAAAATATTTATGCACCCCATAAACCGTAAAACTATGAAAATCCCCAGATTAACCACCGTATTCGTAAGTTTGTTTTTCTTCTTTGCTATTTTAAGTTGCCAGCAAGGAGAAAGACAACAAGCTACCGACCTTCTTTCGGATTCATTGATAGAAGCAGATGTTAGGCTCGATGACAAAATGATCAGAGAGATGATTTCCTCCATACCTAACCCGGTTGAAATGTCTGCATTGTTGCAAAAATCAGGGATAGTTTATTCCCAGGACTTGTTAAACCCGGTAAATAACATTAATAACTACAACACCAATTTTAAAAAAGCACTCAACCTTGGTGTATACGGTACTGACCTGGTTTATATGAATATTTATGACAGGACCATTTCTACACTCAGATACTTAAGTAATGTAAGAGATCTGGCCAGTGACTTGAGGGTGGAACAGTTTTTTGATTACGAAACGTTAAACAGGCTCTCGGAAAGCAGCCGCAACATCGATTCAGTGTTGTTTATTACCAATACAGGGTTCGACGACATGAGTCGTTACCTGATCGATCAGAACCGTGGTAACATTTCTGTTCTCATCTCCTACGGTACCTGGATCGAAAGTCTTTACATAGCCACCAATGTACAAACGGTACCCCCAAAAAGTGAAACCATTCACACCCGCCTGGGTGAGCAGAAAAAGATACTCGATAATATGATTTTGTTGCTCTATACCTATCGTAATGACCCCTATTTTCAGAATCTCATTGATGATTTGATGGAGTTAAAAGTGATTTTCGATGATGTATCCATTACTTATGTATATGCTGAACCCACAATCCAGGAGGTTGACGGCACCGTGATACTTGTGGATAACTCAAGCAGTGAAGTAAATATAAGTGAAGAAACCGTTGAAGCCATTACCCAGCAAGTATCATACATCAGAAACAAAATGGTAGAATAGAGCTGCAACAGGTATAACCAACCTGCTAAGCCTTAAAATAAAAAATTGTAAAATCCGAAACCCAAAGAACAATGAAAAAATATAATATCCTGTTAAGCATATTATTTGCATTTGTACTAAATCTTAATGGTCTATCACAATGTGGTAACCTCATGGATGTATGCCATGGTAAACTGGATGATGCAAGGTTTATTAAAAGCTGGCCCATTCAGCTACCCGAACAAGAAAGCGGAGAGCCACTGCCCCAGGTTAGCTTTAAAATGCCTCTTTCAAGTGGTACAACCTATAAAATCTTTGCCTGCAACGCTGAGGAATATCCCGGCGAAGTAATTATAAGTATCAGAAACCATAACGATGACCTTGTTATTACCTCATATATGGTGGAGCAACAGCGTCATTTGCCCATAATTAAGTTTCCTGTGGCCATGAGTGGGATTTACACATTCAGCTTTTACTTTGAAGGAGGCAAAGAAGGTTGTGCTATTGGGGTTGTTTCAAGTGTTGATTAAATATCGCCCCCACTTTCAAAACACCCTTTAAAAGTTTTGTTTTCTACTTTAAACCATTCTAATTTTTCGTAACTTAGAATGATTATTACAACTCTATTTTAATCTATACCCATGAATCAAGAACCATTAAAAAACATATTTGTCATTGAAGATAACAAAACCGAGGGGATGCTGCTTAAGCTCTGCCTGGGCTCTATCAAAAACATCTCGATTACCAATTTTGCTGTGGGACAAGATTTACTCGATAATCTTGACAAAAAACCGGAAATTGTAATTGCGGACATGATGCTGCCCGATATCAGTGGAGAAGATTTGATTCAGGAAATCAAAGAAAAAAGTCCGGAAAGCGAAATCATTGTTGTTTCGGCACAAAAAGATATTGATTTGATTGCCAGAGTACAGGAGTTGGGGGTTTACAACTACCTGGTGAAAAGCGAAACATGCATGGAGTCGCTGCAAAAATCCATTGAAGACCTCACATTCCTGATTGATAATCGACGCTAAATCACTCTATAGTAATTCTGCGGGCCCCATTCTAGGCCCGTTTTTTTATAAAATCTCACTCCCTTATATAATGCTGGCTGCACTGCCTAATAAGTGAAAGTGATACAAGCTTAAGGAGCAATTAAACACATCTTCGTAAGAGGTGAGAAACTATCAATAATATTTTATTGGACAGCTAAGGATTCTGTTGACATCTAACACAGTTGTACGCATAATTTTATTAATTTTATAAACAAGTTGCTCTGAAGGAAGGAAGGTATTTTTTGACGATCTATGTTTCACTTTATCTTTGACGGATATTACAATACTGCATTTAAAACTGACAACCAAAACCCAGCAAATGTATGCAAAGTTGTATACTGCTGAATCAAACCAGCCAAGGCAAAGAATACAAGTAAGACAATAACTTCCCGAAGCATAATGAAACACCATGGAGCCCAGCTGATTGTCTGTATATTAATGATCTATCATTTCATTTTTCTGTAAAGCATGAATGGCGTATTTTTATTCATTTCCGGTTTAAGCTATGAACAAAAGCTTGCACTGCTTATATTAGTCATAAGCAAGTTAGTTGTTCTCACCTTTTTAATTTACAAGTACTACCAACGAAATCAAAATTATTTGCGGATACAGGAAAATGCAAAATATTACAACAATCTTTTTCATTTTTCTGCCCTTCCCAGCCTGGTGGTTGATCAATCCCTTTGTATCGTTCAAAGTAATCTTGAGTTCGCTAAGTTTTCGGGATATACAAAAGAAGAATTGAGCCAGAACAAAAACATTCGTGAAATACTTATTGCCAATGGTGCTTTGGAGGCACTTACCCCATCCGGTAATAAAATGAAAGGGGGCAAAATATTGGAAGGTGAAAGAGGTTGTTTAATTACTGAAAATAAGAAAAATAAAGCCTGCCTTGTTTATGCNACCCGTATCGAAAATCCTGAAAGAATTCTTATTTCCCTGGTCAATGTTTAGTACTACCCATTGTTAGTTTTCAACCATCCAGGGTGGCCACAATGAAAATTAACTAAAAAATCAAAGAAACACGCTATTTTTATTAGAAATTAATTAATATATTGGCCTATCTGATTACAATGAAAGAATTAAAAAACCAACATTGAACTATATTTTAAAACTAAACCAAGATTTGGGCTCCATAGCAATTAATAACGCATACAATAATGCTTGCAAGCAACAAGTGCTAACAAATAATTATTTCAAAAACAAGGAAAACTTTTTCTGAGTTTTTATGTAAACCTATGCATGGCATGCATGATAACAATGAGATTATAAGAAAAACTTGCAAGTTAAAAGATACGATTACATAGCGCTAAAGAAAAAATAATATTCTTGTGATTAAGCTATCAATCCAATACCCAAACCAAATTATATTCCAATGAAAAAAAATATAAGAATAGTGATTGCTGAGGATGATGAAGGCCATGCCCTGCTAATTAAAAGAAATTTAAAACGGGCTGGAGTTATCAATCCCATCATACACCTGAAGAATGGAGAGGAAGTTCTGGATTTTTTTGATGGAAAGCTATATCAGCAAGAGTTAGAAAATGGAGTTTCTTTCATTTTACTATTAGATATAAAAATGCCCAAAAAGGATGGCATTGAAGTGTTGGAAGAATTGAAAGGTAACCCAAACACCAGGAAGGTTCCGGTAATAATGATCACCACCACTGATAATCCCAAAGAAATTGACCTTTGCCATAAGCTGGGCTGCAACAGCTACATCGTTAAACCTATTGATTATCAAAAATTCATTGAGGTTGTTAAAAGATTGGGGTACTTTTTAGAAATTGTTGAAGTACCTAGTTTACAATAGCGCATGCAAAATCAGTTTTCAAATAATCATCTGGATCAAGTTTCAGTAAAATATCCCATCTGGGTTATCGAAGATGACATTCATCTGAATAACATTATTGTCAGAAGTCTTCAAAAATCCGGATTGGATTGCAGGCAGTTTTTTTCAGCACAACAACTCTTAAGCTACATTGATGGTTTACAAGGACAAAATTCAGATGCCATAATGCTTATGGACTTTTTGCTTGAAGACGCCAATGCACTTGAACTACTGGAAGCAATTCGGGAAAGAGACATAAACTACCCTTTTGTTATTATGACAGCTTATGGGGATGAAAAAATTGCTGTGGAGCTTATGAAAATGGGCGCTATGGATTATATCATCAAAGAAAAACACTTTGTAAAGCAAATTCTGAAAGTCATCCACCAGGTTTCGGAGAAAATTGAAACTCAAAATCAGCTAAAGCGATCCAACCAAGAACTGCAGGATAGCACCGAAAAGCTCAGATTGCTCAATAAAAAAATTAATGTGCAAAAGTTAGAGCTTGAAAACGAAAAAGCTAAAACTGATAAGCTTCTCCAGAGTGTACTTCCCAAGAAGATTGCACGTGAACTGCTCGAAAAAGGTTATACCCAGCCACGCGAGTACGAAACGGTTTCGATTCTTTTTGCAGATGTAATTGGTTTTTCTGACCTTGCCAAAAACAGCCACCCTATAGAGTTAGTCACAAGGCTTGACAACTACTTCTACGTGTTCGATGAAATTATTGAACAGTACGGACT
>SL_3KL_010_SEDDRAFT_10001731_pt1 | contig 19997 bp, 20 predicted proteins | sample SodLakKL_010_SED_2_FD_10381 | JGI IMG/M metagenome (IMG submission 10381) | reverse complement strand
AGGAAGCCCAAAACCCTCCGATTTGGTGGAAACCTGATGGCATAGATACGATACAATGGTTGCAGAAGCAAGTTGATAAATGAGACTGGTTTGATGTAATCTGATGCACAATCTCACTCTTTTTTTGTTATTTTAATTTATCAACCTTCAAAAAAATTCTACAGTTATGATCCGATTGATTTTCGTTACGCTGCTATCCCTGCTTTTTTGTGCAACAACTGCCTGTGGAGAAGAATCAGACACTATCCATGAATATACCGTATATGATGATGCTGAGCATTCTGTACTCATTTTTTCCAAGACAGCGGGTTTCAGGCACGATTCCATTGAAACCGGTGCCAAAGCTGTGAAAGATCTTGGCAGTGAGAACAGATTCTCTGTTACCTGGACTGAAAATTCAGGCTATTTCACTCCGGAAAATCTTGCAAGTTACGATGCCATTATTTTTCTAAACACAACTCTTGATGTGTTTGAAAATGATGATCAGCGAAGTGCATTTAAAGGATATATTCAAAATGGCGGAGGATTTGTGGGAGTACATTCTGCGACAGATACTGAGTACGACTGGCCCTGGTACGGCGAACTGGTAGGCGCCTATTTCGATAACCATCCTCCCGGAGTTATACCTGCCGTCATAGATGTTGTTGATCATGATCATCCTTCAACAGCTCATCTGTCTGAGAGATGGGATAGAACCGATGAATGGTACAATTTCGGATTTATTTACGATGAGACGAATGTATTAATGAAACTCGACACCGACAGTTACGAGGGCAGCGACCATCCGGGCAATCACCCAATAGCGTGGTATCATGAGTATGATGGCGGCCGGTCTTTTTATACTGCCTCGGGACACACCATCGAATCGTTTTCTGAGCCTGAATTTCTGCAGCACCTGCTCGGAGGTATTCAGTATGCAATGGGAATTGATGAATAGAAAGTTTCACGATAAACCCTGAACCGGTTGGCCAGAAAAAAAGAAAACAGCTTACAAACATTTCGAAATCTATTCCGGAACCTGAGAAAACAGGAAAATCTCAAATGGATCTATTATCTCTACGGAGAAGAATCTTTTTTAATTGATCTGATACAGGATGAAATTGAAAAACTGATCCCGAACGATCAGAAGGATTTCAACTTCGATTTGATGTACGGGGCCGAAACCACTCCCGAAAAAATTCTTAGTGCTGCGCGTAGTTACCCAATGATGGCAGAAAAACGGGTGGTCATCGTCAGAGAGTTTATGAAACTGGATGAACCACCCAAACAGGGCAATGGTACCGGAGAACTTGTGGAGTATATAAAACAACCCAACCCGGCAACGATTCTCTGCCTGATCGATAAAAAGTTTCCTGATAAACGGACAGGGCTTGGGAAAGAGCTCAATAAAATTTCAAAAAGCCGGGATGAAATCGCTCATTATGAATTTTCAAAACCCGATGAAAACCAGCTTCCTTCATGGATTACCGATTGGACCAGCCATGCTCACAAAATGACCATTAGCGCCGAAGCCGCCCAGGTTTTAAGTCAGCTTGTGGGGCAGGATTTAAAATTACTGTCCACTGAAATAGAAAAACTGTGCACTTTTGTGGACACTGATACAACCATAGAAGTAGAGCATGTTAAAAAAATTACCGAATCATATCGCGATTATAACACCATAGAGCTTAAAAATGCGGTTATAAACAGAGATCTGGACAAAAGCCTGCATATTGCGGAACAGATGTTGCTTCAAAATAATAACAACACGGGGGAAATTTTTAAAACCGTGGGGTTCTTTTACAGTGTGTTCAGCAATATCTGGCAAATATGCAGATTGGCCGATAAAGGCTTGGCGAAGGATCAGATCCAGAAAGAGTTGGGGATTAAAAATTCATACATATTTAATCTTCAGTATCGCGAAGCATCCAACTTCAGTCTTGCAGAAATGCCGCATATTTTTGAAGCCTTACTCGATGCCGACCGGGCAGTGAAAGGTTTCAGCACATTAGATACCCCATCCATATTTCTCCTGATGGTTAAGCGCATCGTCGGATAGCCCATTTTATTCGACGTTGCGGTAACAGCAACTTAGAATAATGAGGGGTTATCATGGAACGGTCAGCAGTTAACAGACTTCACAAGATGTCGGACGAAGATGTAATGGAACAACTTCAAGACGGAGTGGTTCAGGCATTTGATGTCATCGTTCACCGATTTAAAGACAGGCTTCACAACTTTTTGTACCGCTACACACACAACCACGAAGATTGTGAAGATTTGGTGCAGGAAACATTTTTAAGAGTTTACCGAAGCCGATACTCCTATCAGCGGATTGCAAAACTCTCTACCTGGATTTATACCATTGCGCTGAACCTGGCTAAAAGCATGTACAAGAAAAAACAACGCATGAGCTTGATTTCCATACATGCAGATGAGTCTGACCCGGATGACAGAGAATTTGAAATAACTGATACAGTTATACTTCAGGATGAAGAACTGCATCAAAAAAATTCTGTCCAGGAGCTCGAAAAAGCATTAATGCAATTAAATGATGACTTCAGAGAAGTGATTGTTCTCAGAGATATTCAGCAGCTTACCTACGAGGAAATTGCTGAAATTACCGGTACAGCCATGGGAACTGTCAAATCCAGAATTAATCGGGCACGCATTCAGCTTCAGGAAATAATTGGTGATTATGTTAACTCGGAAACATTCTGAATGAAACGAAGTATGAATTTCTGAACCTACAATGAAATTTATGCTTCATGACCCCCGAAAATGTTCACCAAAACCGCAGCCGGTGCAACTGTGATGCTTGCAAGGCTGCGGTTTCTTCTATTCAAAAGTCCAGGAAATCACAAGCAGAACAACTCTCTGAGAGGCTGGAAAATATTCCAAAGGTAAAAGCCAGCCCTGATTTTGATAAAAAGATGGCCGCAAGATTTGCACTTGAATTACACGATGATATCAACCGGATTAATCAGGCCTGGTTGCGAAAAAGCGGAAAAATCCGTTTACCGCATCTCATCTCTGATTTGAGAGGCGAGCTGTTTTAAATCTTCATGTTCAGGATCGGTTTGGAGTCCGCGTTCAGCAAATGCAAGAGCTTCATCCCGGGCTTTCACCTGTTTTAATATCCAGGAAAGATTATAGTAGGCATCAGTGAAGGAGTCTTCTATTTCAATCGCTTTTTCATAACATTTTGCAGCCTGTATATGGCGGTTTTTCCGAAGATGAAAATTCCCAAGATTAAAATGGGCCAAGGCATTATGGGGTGCAATTTTTGTGATATATTCAAACAAATCCAGTGCTTTGTCATCATCACCGGTAGCCTCGTAACAGTCCGCCAAATTATTGAATGATGGAATGTGATCCGGTTTTTTATCAATTACATCGTGAAAGAGAGACTTAGCCGGATCAAACATTTCAGCCTCGGCGTACGCATTGGCTAGGTTAAATTTAAAGTTGGTATTTTCCGGATCGAGAGAAACGGCTTTATTCAATTCTTTTATCGCTTCTTCCATTTTACCAAGCAGATAATATCCAACACCAAGATCATTATACAGTTCTGGATTGCCGGAATTTTGCCGCTGTTGGTCTTTTATTTCATCAATTTGGCGAAGGATGGTTTCACTGTTCAAAACTGATATCCTATTTGTAATTCTGCTTTAAAATTTGTGCGTGTACTGTGTGAAAATATAGCTTTAAGAGGCCCAAGAATCGTTTGTGCGCCCACCGTTAGTGATGCGCCATACTCGATATCATTTTGAGATAAATCCAGGTCCCAATCGTTTAAAAACCTTCCGGCATAAACATCAAGACCAATAAAACGGTGATAAAAGGGTTCAAACTGCAGTCCGGCCGATGCCATTTGTATGTTTCTGGATGATAGTTCGTATCGGCTTGCACCACTGAATCTGATCAGACCATAAAGCGGATCATATCGGTTTGGAGAGTGCCAGTAATGCCAAGGCAGCTCGTTTCCTGATGTGTATCCAAACCAAAAACTATTCGATAATGAGAGAAAATCCGCAACTCTGTACATTCCCTGATAGTACATTTTTGCAGAAAAGAAGTTGATCGGACTCAAAAATATCTCATCACTTAAATACCCTTCCAAAATCAGCTTTTCTCCAGAAGTTGGGAAAGACCTTCGGTTGAAGTTATCCCGCATCAGCCGGAAAAATAAAGCGTGATAATCCGTATTGGATGCTATAATTCCATCTGGATTTATTTTGTCGGTATGAAAGGTAAAATCTTTTCGAATTCCGGCGGCAATCAGATTTTGAGTACTGAAATAGTTGGCGCCCGACAGTTCGCCACGAATAACTTCATTTTTAAATCGGGAAACTCTTTCGCCCTCTGCAAACCAATCCACATCTTCAGAGATATATTCCATGGATGTAAGCAGTGCAAGCTGAGATCCCAATGCACCGTAGTAAGCGTGATCGAGCTTAAAATTCATTGTGTTTCCGAGCCGCGCCTCGAATCGGTTGATGGAACCCCGATGCAACAGATTTTGAAACGAGCTTTCCAGCAAAATAGAGGCCTGTGTGTTCGATTCGTACCGAAGCCCAACCCGAAGTTCGTCTTTTATATTTTCATCAATTTTAATTTGAAGAGTATAGTAATAATCATCATTGGGATGAACTTGATAGGTTACTTTTTCGATGTATTGCGAACTGTAAAGCCGGGTTACTTTTTCCTCAATAATATCCGGATTCAGACTGGTTCCCGGAGTAAATTCCAGCAGCCTGAGTATATATTCATCCTCATAAATAGTATTGCCCTCAATAATAATATCACTGATTGGAAGCGCTCCGGGATCTCCCACACCGGGGCGAGGAGGGGGTGCAACGGATTGTTTTGCAGCAAGTTCTTTAAACTTTTCGATATGCCGTTGGCCTTCGCGATATCCGATCTCAATAAATTTTTCGGCAAGGCCGAATTCGGCAGGAGAGTAGGCGTGTATTTCTTCCACATCAATCACGTAATCTGCCAATTCTTTCTGATCATCTGAAAAATCGTGAACCCGGAAAAAAAAACTCTGATTTAAAATTTCAGCAAACGTTCGCAGGCTGTCGCGTGGCTGCAAGGGTCGGGCTACATCAACTGCAATGGTATAATTGGCACCTAAATCGATGGCATCTTCCACCGGAATATTTCGAATGAGGCCGCCGTCGATATAAACATGGCCATCAAATTCCATCAGGTAAATATCCAGAACGAAATACATGAGCTTCTCCGGTTTCCAGATCGGTGCCGATTGCCGCAAACGGGATGGGGAAAAGTGAAAAATCTTCNGTGCCGTGCACGTTCCATGTAAGCCTGGATAAAAATGTATANATATTTTGCCCTGTAATAATTCCNGCCGGAAGATCNATNCTTCGTTCACTGATCGGAAATGAAGCGATCGTTCGGTCCTCAATCAATTTCTCGTAATTGGTGATATGCCGCCGGTTACGCCTTTCTGTAAAAAGTTCCGTAAAGTTATTTGATGTGGCAATTTCTACCAATTGGTCAGTTGTATAACCGATTGCATATAATCCGCCAATCAGGCTCCCCATACTTGTGCCGGTAATGTAATCAATTCGTAAACCTGCCTCTTCAATCGCTTGAATAACACCGATATGGGCAATTCCGAGTGCAGCCCCACCGGACAAGACAAGTCCGACTTTTAGTGAATCATCATCAGCCTGTTGAAATTTTTCTGCTTTGACAGGATGAGAGAGCAGAAAAAAAATTACTATTCCACAAATGATCATTCTGAATATATTCGAAAAAAAAGACATGGCTAAAAAATCCTTGATAAGTTATTGCACTCCTGCTTTAACAAATATTTTACCATCATATTCGGGTTTAACGTCTCAATTTTAGAACTATTGGTGTATGATCATTCAAAAATATTTCAAATTTGTTCAAGACAATTTTGCATCGGAATGGTGTTCTGAAAGACCTCAAAATTTGAATGAATAAATTCAACAATTATTTAACTTTGACTACACAATTTTTACTTCAAATCCTTCTTTTTCCAATATGTTTTTGGCTTTCTGTTTATGAGAACCCTGTATAGTGATGGTTTTACCTTTTACAAATCCCCCGGCACCACAAGCACTTTTCAGTTTGCTCTCAAGTTTTTCTATAACCTGGGGATTATGTTTAATTCCGGAAATGACAGTCATAGGATTTCCGGTTTTCGGGTTACGTTTTTCCTCAATTTTTAATTGCAATGATTATACCTCATTTAGTTTTTGAATTTTTCTGGTCAAGTAAAAACCTGCCAGAACAGCAGGTATATATGATATTATGGAAGCTGTCCAAAACCAAAATGGATACGGTGCAGATCCTAAATCAATAAAACCTGTTGCCAATAAAATAATTCCGGCCGCAAATATCTCCTTTACTGTTACATATTGGTTTACAAAACCGGAAAGTGCCCCTGTGAAAAAAGAGCCTGTACATATACTGATGATTTTACCGGCCAAAAACAGTGGATCTTCTGCGAGTGAAAGGTAATAAAATTCATTATTTCCGTTAAACGAATCGGGTTGTGGATAAAACATAAAATTTATCTGATTCATCAATGCAATAATGGCCAGGCCTGTAATCAAACCAAAACCAACTGCTGCAATTTTCCAGAGTGTAAATTCTGTGGGTAATTTTATCAATGTTTTATTTTATTCTGCATTTACGATTATGAATAAACTCTTTATGTTTACTGTTTGTTTAAGAGCTTATGAAAAATAGTTAAATTTAGAACATCAGGTTAGTGATAAATAAAAGGAGATTACGGTGCAAAATATAAAAATGGATATTTTAGGGCTGTCAACCAGCCCCAGCAGTGGCGGGGCATATGCTTTGATTCTATCCGAATCAGAAGGAAACAGACGCTTGCCCATTATCATCGGTACATTTGAAGCACAAGCTATTGCACTTGAGCTGGAAAACATCAAACCGCCCCGCCCAATGACCCACGATTTATTGAAGAATCTTGTTGTCAGTTTTAATTCCAAAATTGGAAAAGTGGTAATTAATGATTTAAATGAGGGGACTTTTTTCGCCCAAATTCACTACCAGAAAGACAATAAAAATATTGAACTGGACGCACGCCCGAGTGACGCAATTGCACTGGCCATCCGGTTTAAAGCCCCGATTTATGCCGATAAAAAAGTTCTGGATGAAGCAGGAATTGTGGCCGAAGAAACCATGAGCAAAGCTGAGCAAGAGAGTGACTTTGATGAGGGAGATAAAGAATTAACTCAGCTTGAAGCACTTGAAAAAGATCTTCAAATGGCCATTGAAACAGAAAATTATGAAAAAGCGGCAAAACTTCGCGATCAAATACAAAAATTAAAAGGCTGACGTGAACCTAAATTCCATTCCATTTTCTGACCTGCCGGTCACGAAACTTTTTAACGATTACATTTCAAATTATTCATCATTAAATTCTTTTTTTGAAACCAACCCGTTTTCTGATGCAGAAATCGATGATAGGGTTGATGCCTATTCATTCCCGGGAGACCGGACCTTCATGGTCCAGTTTCTGAAAGAGTATAATGAACAGTTTGATGGCGGAGACGTTGTATTCGAATCGATTGATAAACTGTCGCAAGAAAATGCAATTGCAATTGTAACCGGCCAGCAGCTCACAATTTTTGGTGGCCCACTGTTTACGGTTTATAAAATTCTGACGGCAATTGTTTATGCAAAAAAATGGAAAAAAAAATATAACAGGCCTGTTGTTCCCGTTTTCTGGATGGCTGATGAAGATCATGACTATGACGAAGCCGCTGCTATCGGAATTCCCGACAGAGACAATTTAAAAACCTTGAACTTTGATACGGAAGGTAAAGGCAAGCGTGTTTTTGAGATCCCACTGGGTAATAGCATTCACTCATTTTTGGAGGATATAAAACAATTTCAGCCTGATACCGATTTTTCTGATCAACTCTGGGCTGAACTTGAATCTTTTTACCACCCTGATGCTACTTTTGGTGAAGCATTTGGAAACTGGATTCTCCACCTGTTTGGAAAACACGGATTGATTCTGGCGGGATCGAATCATCCAAATGCCAAACAGTATTTATCTGAACACATTCAAACCGGAATTAAAAAAGCAGATCAACAATTTGAATCATTATCGGTAAAAACTGATGAGCTGGTTGATGCGGGGTATCACCAGCAAGTGCACCTGCAAACTTCCAATCTCTTCTGGATTGATGATCAGGGGAACCGTCAGAAAATCAATGAGGAAAATGGAACATGGAGTGCTGACGGCAATGATGCAGATTGGACAAAAGAATCTCTTCTGAAGGAGGTAGAGTCGAATCCCCACCGGTTTTCACCCAATGTCTTTTTACGGCCGGTGTTGCAGAGCTTTTTAGTTCCCTCGGTAGCTTATATTGCAGGGCCTGGAGAAATTGCCTACTACTCCCAAACAAAAGAATTTTATCGCAATTTTGGCATTAAACAGCCGATTATTATTCCCAGATTTAGTGCAACATTGTTAGAATCGGGGATTGACCGGATATTTGAAAAACTTCACTTTATCATTCCGGATTACGATCAGCGGATTGAGGATCTGGAAGCCTCTTTTATTGAACATACAGAAACACCTGATATCGAGAAAATTTTCGGGCAGTGGAGACAGGCTGTGGATAATCTCTCAGCTCCGATGATTCGAGACATATCCGAAATAGATCCCACGCTGAAAAAAAGTTCGGAAAAAGCAAAAGCAACGTTTTTTACCGAGCTCGACAAATTGAAAGGCAAAGTGTACAGATCGGTAAAAGATCAGGAAAAAACACAGTTAAACCGAATTCGAAAAATTCAAGCCAACCTATTTCCCGAACGTAACTTACAAGAAAGAGAAGTAGCATTTATTTACATTATGAATAAATACGGCCCGGAAATATGGGATCGTTTCCTGGAACTGTTTGCTAACGAAACTCCTGATAATCATAAAATTATCCGGTTATAAAATCCGATAGCCATTGGGTGAGAAAAGTAAGCTTCGCAGAAAATTTTTAACCATCAGAAAAAGCTTATCGAAACAGTACGTTTCAGATAACAGCCGTTTGATTGCACAAAGAGTTTTGCAATCCGAAGAGTACAAAAATGCCGGCACCATCCACTGTTATGTTTCCATTACAGAAAACAAGGAAGTACACACGCACGATTTAATACGGCAATGTCTTGAGGATGGTAAAAAAGTAGTTGTCCCCAAAATGGCTGACCATCAGAAACTGAGACATATTTTTCTGCACTCTATGGATGATCTTGTTCCAAACCACTGGAATGTTCCGGAACCGAAAACAGATGATGAAGCAAATCTTAAAGAGCTGGACTTAATTCTGGTGCCAATGGTTGCCGGAGACAGGTTCAAAAACAGAGTGGGCTACGGTAAAGGCTACTACGATCGATTTTTAAGCCAGTGTGACTCCAAAAAAATGGGATTGCTGTTTTCTTGTTTGCTCAACGATCAAAAAATACCGGTTGACCCTTACGATGTGCCTATGGATATTATCATTACGGAAACCGAACGGTTTGATTGAGTATTCCGAAACAGTAGGGCCTTTTTCTGCGTACGATTTGAAAAGAAAAATTAAATAATTGGGCTATGACACCAGAAATGGAAAAAACATTAAATATTTCTCAACAGGATCTTCACAACACATTGAATGAATTTTTGGAAGAGAAAGAGAAGAAACCCGCCGAAAGTATCTGGAATTTTTCTACTGTTACCGGCCTGGTATTGGTACTGTTATCGGCTACTTTTGTAGGCCATACAGTCGGTACTGAAATCATGGGAATGGGATCCATTCCATTTATTGATGGCATAATCCGGATGGCACCCTATTTTGGCGGGGCAATTCTGGCTGTTTTGATGATCAGTATGTTTACAAAGAGTCGAAAAAAAGATGTTGTGGAGTATAAAGAGCAGGAAAAAGTAAAGGAAACATACGATAAGCTGGATGAATTCCTGTACAAGGATAAATCTATGAAAAAGGGAGCTTCATCTAAAAAATCCTATGACTCCTTCAGGGTTGAAACTTCCAACAAGCTCACAAAATCCAGAACCGATAAAAAAATTGCCGGTGTGTGCGGTGGACTGGCCAAACATCTGGGAATAAGCTCTACCGTTATGCGGCTGATTTTTGTTGCGGCTGTCTTTTTGAGTTCAAGTACCTTTATTTTGGTTTATATTGCACTGGCTCTTGCCATGCCAAAAGAACCGGTTTACGAAATGGACGACTTTAAATCCTAATCTCCAACATTTTGCTGATATCTTTTGAAGGAATTGACGGGTGTGGAAAGTCCACTCAGATAAATCTGTTGAAATTACATTTTAATGAAAAGGGAATTGTTTTTTCTGTTTTCAGAGAACCGGGCGGTACGGCTATTTCTGAAAAAATTCGCTCTCTGCTGTTACACGAAACCCACGATATGGATCCGGTGACTGAACTGCTTCTTTTTTCGGCAGCACGCTCCCAGCTCATCAGCGAAAAAGTTATTCCTCTTTTAAAAAAAAATCACATCGTTATACTCGATCGGTTTTTTGATTCCACAACAGCCTATCAGGGGTTTGGGCGAGGTTCAGCCGATCTGAAAAGTATTCACACCCTGAACCGATTGGCTGCACATACCATAAAACCAGATCTCACTTTTTATCTCAAAATCGATCCGGCAGCAGCAGCTAATCGAATTTCTTCAGGTTCTAAAGACCGAATGGAAAATGCAGGAAGCAACTTTTTTAAATCGGTTTCAGACGGATACGATCAACTTGCAAAAGGGGAGAGCCGATTCCATGTGCTGGATGCCGAACAAAAGCCGGAGGCAATTCACGATGAGATCGTTGCCATTATCGGGGATTTTTTACAATCCCGAGAACAGGGCGCAGCCAATAAAACATGGAAGGAAGTATAAACAGGTCGGCCACCAAGGCGGCAAAAATAGTTGAACAGACCAGTACTCCCATCATGGCAGTAGATGTAAAAGCACTGGTAACCAGCGTGCCAAATCCTGCAATTAAAATGAGGCTGGTAATAATGATTGCACGGCCTGTTCTGATGGTTGTAGCTCTGAGGGCCGGAAACATTGCTTTTCTGCGAAGATATTCGATTCTGAACCTTGCCAGATAGTGTATGCTGTCGTCAACGGCAATTCCCAATGCAATAGTAAAAATTACGGCTGTAGAAGGTTTGATATCGATATTCATAAAACCCATTATTCCACCCACTACAATCAGCGGCAGAACGTTCGGGACAAGCGCAATGAGAATGAGACGGATGTTTTTAAAAAGTAAAACCATAATAAGTGTAATTGCCGTTAGGGCAAGAATGATACTCCAGGCCAGCGAATAAACAATTTTCTCTGTAAGGTCTGCACTTAAAATGGTTGTTCCGGTGATGATCACATCTTCCCCGGGAAATAAATGGGTCAAATGCTGTTCAACCTCTTCGCGAATTTCATTAATTCTCTGAGAACCGGCATCTTCTGCTAATGCAGTAATTCTCAATTTTCTGTAGTCAAAATCAACCAAACGATAAAGCTGCTCAGCCTCACTGATTTCGAGCAACAAAATATATTGAGCTATCGCCTGATTGGAATCAGGTATATTTCTTACAGTATCAGACTCCCGGCCGGAAAGAAGAGGATGCACTTCCGCAATCAATGTATGGAGCCCGGTGACACGGTGAATTTCGGGGTAAGAGAGTAGTTTTTCCTCCAGATGAAAAGCCCTTTGCAGCATATTTACCGATAGCGCTCCATCTGCTGCTCCTGAATCGATAATAAATTCCATCGGAAATTGTGGTGCAATCTCTTTGGTAAAAAAACGGCTGTCTTGTATGAGCCGGGTGTTCTCGCTAACGTCATCAAATACCTTGGCGTCAACATTGAGCGTTTTCATGCCGCTTGCAAAAATAAGTGTTATGGTCACTCCGCCGATTAAAATTTTTCCATAATGCATCCGATTAAAAGCCGTGATCTTATGGAGCCAGCCGTGTATCAGCGGATAAAATGAACCCGTTTTTTCGTTAACTACCCGTTTTTTACGGGAAATACTCAAAGCTGCAGGAAGAAAAATAATGGTGATCAGATAAGCCAGTAAAACACCTATTGCAGTGTACAATCCGAATTTTTTCATAGGTACAACCGTACTGCTCAATAACGAAGCAAAACCTATGGCTGTAGTGATACTGGTAAGAAAAGTTGCACTTCCCAGAGTTTTCAGCATCTCTATAATCGAAAATTTCTTGCCGTGCCCCGCTTCTCTGGCATCATCATATTTTGAGATCATGTGTACGGCATCGGCCACTCCAACACATAACAAAATTGGTGCAATTGTACTGCTCATAATTTCCAGGTACCCACCGGTCAGATGCATCAGGGCAACGGTAAAAAGAAGTGTGCTCCACACAATAATCATCGGGAAAAGCACACCCCAAATGGTTCGATACAAATACCATAAAAGCAATATGATAAGTGCCGAAGAAATGAAAATGTAGTTTAGAATTTCACTGTTCAGAAGGTTTACATATTGATTACGGAAATAAGGAATTCCCGATATATGAAAGGTGAATAAATGTTCATATCCGGCCAGTATATCATTGATTTGGCCAATGATAATGTTACGATTGGCATATGTATTTTCATCTTCATCGATAGCCAGGACGATGGCTGTTGAGGTTCCTTCACTATTTACAAATAACCCGTTGATGAAAGGATCTGAAGTAATTTCGGATTTAAGTTGATTCAGATCGGCTTTATGGATAGAGTTAATGTCAAGATAGGGTTCGAAGGAAAGCATTGTATTCTCAGCCCTGATATTTTGAGCACTCCAGAGTGAGAAAACATCTTCAATAAAAGATATCTGATCCAGTTCTTCGGTGATCTGATACAACTCCCGAAGCACCTTTTTAGTGAATAGAGAATCCGTTTTAAACCCGATGAGAATGGAATTGTCATCACGGCCAAATTCTTCTTCGAGAATCCGATAATTATCAATGACAACATCATCTTCCGGATAGAAACCCTCAAGATTAAAATCCGTTCGTATGTTCAGTGCCGGATATACAGCCGATAATGAGAGTATAATCAACCCGAAAAAAACCAATCTCGGATTTGCGATTATAAATTGGCCAAATTTCTTCACGTATCAAATATTCATATTTTTATCAGGTAAATGAACCCGGCTGACAGAAAATCAATTCCCGGAATTTAAAAATAGAAGGTAAATCTGTAGAAAAGAGAGCTGTTTTGCCTGTAGGGATAAAATGAAAAATGACCATACAAAGAGGGGGGATCGACCCCGCCGAAAAGGTTTGTACCAAGGCTCAGCTCAAAACCGTCAGCCAGTTCGTATGTTCCCTGAAACTGAAACCAGAAATCTTCGCCTTTGGGTTGATATCTTGTCAGGGCAAAAAGCTGAAGCCGGTCTCTCAATAAAGATCGGGTTGCCAATAAAGAAAAATAGGGGAATAATTGCTCAGAGATAATTTCTTCATCGTACTGTAAAATAGATTCGAGATGGGCCTGAGTTCGAATGGTTGTACCGCCCAGATCGGCCTGCAAGCCAGCCATTGTGTGAAGCCAAGGTTTATTGGCGACTGTCTCATTATCCTGGAAATTCAGGTTTTGAATCAATTCAAAAAAAGCAGGCAGATTTGATGTAAAATCATCAACAAGATCGGGTGAAAAGGGGAGGGATGTAAACAACCGGTCTTTCACAAAAAGTGCCTCCGATTCCAGTATTAATCGATCGGTTATTTGCAGTGAACCTGAAAATCCCGCCATGAAGGAGTTTTGATATTCCTCCCTGAGTGTAATCGATGGCGAATTTGGGAAATCAAATAATTCAAGATCAACAGAATAGGCTGGGATGGGATAGGTCCAGCGCATGAGCATAAAATCGAGATCAAGCCGGGAAAACGAACGCCATCTGTATTGTGCAGCAAGCTGAATATTCCGGACTGTGTTGCTTCGCTCAGCCTGATCAAACTGAACGGCAAACGGTGTATCAATTTCCTGGACAGGAAACCATCTGGAATCGGGATCTGGCAATAGATGAGGCTGAAAAATTGGACTGAAAATCAGCTGAAAGGAGTTGGGTCCAAAATACCGTTCAACCGAAATGGCGTTGATTCCAAGACGTAAGTCGGCAGGATCTTCAGTCACAAACTCACGTAAATCCAGTGGTGTGAGTATATCGGTGACAAAAGCGGCATCTGCCCGGCCCCAATTCACTTTTTGATACCCAATCCGAATATCATACTCACTCAAAAACCAATCTACATAGAGCTCTTTTAATAGTAATTCGATATCCCACTTTCCGTGATAACGCTGAGTCAGATCCAATTCAGCGTATAATCTTCCAAAATTTGCTGAGCGGCTTAATTGCAACTGCAGCCGGTTTCTTGATGAGATTATTTCATAATTATCTGTTGTTTGCAGTGCACTATAGTTTTGTGCATACCCTCTGAGGTCGGTTTGAGCAACACCTTGAGCTGGTATCAAATAGAGAATGATACACTGTAACAGAAAAGAGAAAGACTGAAATTTGATACCCCTAAAGAGGGATTTATTTTGAATGTTTATTCTCAAAATTATTGAAGCTTAACCAAAATATGCGTAAATTTAAAGCATTGTGGAAATATATTATCTGCAACTTTTCAACCCAACTCTGAATCAAAACTTTTCATTCCCGAAGTTAATATACTTATGGCGCACGAAAGAATAGAAGTAGACTTACCTTTAGCCAAAGTTTACGAGTTATTATGTAACCCCGTTCACTTTCCTAAATTTCTTCATCGCATCGATAAAGTTGAAAAAGTTAATTCTCAAACATTTAACTACTCAACCGATATTGGTGGTGAAGAGTTTCAGTGGACTACCAATATTATTGATAATCTGAGAAATACCCGGTTCGCCTGGATTACCATTAACGGTAATCTGAACCAGACCGGAACCATTCGTTTTACTCCGTTAAACAACGGCACACGAACAAGGGTTGATTTCTCGCTCGATTATCGAACATTTTTTGGTGAAGCTGAAGAAGATCTCGCAAACTTTATTGAGGGCCTGCCTGAGCAGTTAAAGAAAGACCTCGAAACTTTTAAAGAGCTTGCAGAATCAGATACATTTAAAGACGAAGAGTCTGAAGATTCTGTTAAAACAGAAAGCGAAGTAACTGCCTGATGTAAGGCACGATACAGATTTGATGCGTTTCGGTTTTCTCCGGAACGCATTTTTTTTGTCTTTTATCGGCTGATAGATTCAAAATTATGACTCATAAATTCCGGGATTTCAAAAACTCCCCTCACGCCAAAAAATCACATTTTTTGGTGATTGGAAATCCCATCAGCCATTCGCTTTCACCCCTGATGCATCAAACTGCACTTGATTATTATAAAATTGATGCAACGTATCTGTCGGTGAATCTGAGCTCGGATGAAATAACCGACTTCATTGCCTGGTGTAACCAACCCGATTTTAAAGGTTGCAACGTCACCATACCTTATAAGCAAGCGTTTATGGAGGTGGTTGATGAGATCGATTCTTTTGCAGAAGAAATTGGCGTGATTAATACAATCGCCAAATCAGAAAACCGGCTGATTGGATATAACACAGACGCTCACGGTTTTTTAATGGGATTGGAGCCGTGCCTGGACGTAACAGAATTGTCCCGGGCAGTCATTTTTGGCACAGGCGGATCGAGCCGAGCGGTGAAAGCGGCATTACAACAAATCGGTTTTGATGAGCTGGTATTTGTGTCGAGACGTGCTTCAACAAAAACAGCAATAAACCAGCCACCGGAAATTCGCGTTGTCGACTATGATCAGTGGCCGTCTTTTGCCGAAGAGGCCTCCCTGTTTGTAAATACAACACCACTGGGTATGCATCCAAAAACGGATAAAATGCCCATTCGAGATGAAGAAGCATCCCTTTTTGAAGGGAAACTCTGTTACGATTTGATTTACAATCCTGCTGAAACCAGGTTTTTAAAAGTGGCAAAAGAAAATGGAGCATCGGTTATAAACGGCCTGGATATGCTGATTCATCAAGGTAGTAAGTCGTTTGAACTGTGGACCGGAAAACCATTTCCTGCCGGGTTGATCAAAAAGAATCTTCTTAAATATTTTGAATCCTGAATATGGATCTGATTTATCCAGAAATATTCCGAAATGCAGAACATATTGAGGGCCTGTTTACGGCAGCAAATAAAACCCGGATCAACAGCACGGGTGTACTGAAGGGAATGAATTTTGGGATTAATACTGATGAAGAAGATCAGGTGATTTCCGAAAATTTTAATCGACTGTTTGCCCACCTCGGATGGGAAAAGCAAAAAGTTTCCCTGGCAAGGCAGGTGCACGGTAATCGCATCGCCTGCGTGGAACAGGCAGGGATTTATGAGGATTGTGACGGCCTTGTAACGGCCCGGCCCGGTTTGCCACTTGGAATTCAGGTGGCCGATTGTGCAGCTATACTGGTTGCTGATCCGTTGAAAAACATCATTGGAGCATTTCATGCCGGATGGCGGGGAGCTGTGTCAGGAATTGTTCCTGAAGGTATTGAAACAATGATGCGGTTGCGAGCTGAACCCAAAAACTGTAAAGTTTACATCAGCCCCTGTATTACGCTTCAGAATTTTGAAGTGGGAGAAGAGGTTGCCGCCCAATTTCCGGACGAATATTGTGACCGGGAAAATTTCAATAAACCTCACATCGATCTGAAGAAATTCATCTATCATCAACTTTTGGACTGCGGCCTGTTAGAAGAGAACATTGAGAGTTCAACTGAGTGTACAGTTTCAAACCGGCGATTTTTTTCCTACAGAAGAGAACGCTCAGAGGCTGGCAGAATGTTGGGCCTAATAAAAATAAAATCATAAACTATTTTGCGAGTCAGTTATTCACCGGGATATGTAGCACCTCTTCCCGAGGATCATATCTTCCCCATGAAAAAATTCTCAGGATTGCATGATTACCTTATTAACAATGAAATCATTCATCCGAATGAGGTTGTTGAACCGTCCATGGCAGATTTTGCAAACCTCTGCACGGTGCATACTCCACGTTATAGTGACGGAGTCTGGACAGGTGATTTGACTAAAAAAGAGATCAAACGAATGGGACTTCCCTGGTCTAAAGATCTTGCTATCCGTTCACGGCTTGCCGTACAGGGAACAATCAATGCCGGTATTATGGCACTTCAGGATGGAATATCCGGCAATCTTGCGGGAGGTACCCATCATGCAATGCCTGATTATGGAGAGGGATTTTGTGTGTATAATGATGTGGCCGTGGCTATTAAAGTGCTTCAGCACGCTAAATGGGTAAAAAAAGTTCTGGTTATTGATTGTGATGTACACCAGGGAAACGGAACTGCCAAAATTTTTGAAGATGATGAAGATGTTTACACATTTTCGATTCATGGTCAGAAAAATTATCCGTTTGTTAAGCCACCCTCCACGTATGACATAGGGCTGCCTGACGGTACAGAAGACCGGGAATATGTGCAGATACTGGACGATGCCCTGAACAAAATTTTCAGTGTGTTTACACCCGATCTTGTTTTTTTTCTTGCTGGAATAGATCCTCTCCTGACCGATCATTTTGGACGATTATCGTTAACAGAAAGTGGTCTCGAGGAACGGGAAAGAATGGTTATTGAGCGCGTTACCCAAAAAGAGTTTCCACTGGTTTTACTGCTGTCGGGTGGATATGCTCCCACACTCAGAGAAACCATTGAGGCACATGCTATTATGTATAAAGCAGCTGTAGAAATATCATTACCCTACTTTCAGTGAAGTTTTTCTATTTTATATGATTTGATTAACAGATTTGAAAACATTGCAAAAACAGAAAATCGCTATATTCGGCTCCACGGGGTCCATCGGTACACAGGCTTTAGAAATATTGAATCAAAAGCCGGAACTGTTCGATGTGGGAGTGTTGTCGGCAAATAATAATTATGAAAAACTGGCTGCACAAGCCAACCAGTTCAGGCCAGATGTAATTACACTTGGTAACAAGAATCACAAGAGTGAGTTTGAAAGGCTGCTTGCATACAAACCCGGAAATATTTTATATGGCAATGAAATTCTTGAACATGTAGCTGCCGAAGAAGATTATGATCTTCTATTAAACTCGCTTGTGGGTTTTGCAGGTTTTATGTCTACTTTTCTGGCGTTAAAAAGAGACAAGAAAGTAGCACTTGCCAATAAAGAGTCTCTCGTTGTAGGCGGTGAAATTCTCACCAAACTTCCCGCATTTCATGACAACAAACTAATACCTGTAGATTCTGAACATTCTGCGATGCTGCAATGCCTTGTAGGAGAAAACAGGGAAACCATAAAAAAAATAATTATTACGGCAAGTGGTGGACCTTTCAGAGATTTTTCCAGAGAAGAAATGGAGCAGATTACGGTTGAGGACGCACTGAACCACCCCAACTGGGAGATGGGTGCAAAAATCACCATCGACTCTTCAACAATGATGAATAAAGGCCTGGAAATAATTGAAGCCATGTGGTTTTTCGGCCTGCCCATTGATCATATTCAACCCATTATCCATCCGCAGAGTATTATACATTCAATCATTGAGTTTTCAGATGGTTCTTCAAAAGCTCAGCTTGGGCCACCAGACATGAAGGTTCCTATCTTATACGCTCTGACTTACCCGGAGCGGGTAAATTGCCCCAACGAAACGCTGGACTATACCAGCTCCATGAATCTCGAGTTAAAACCCGTTGATTTTGAGAAGTTCCCGTGCCTCCAACTGGCTATAGAATCAGCTAAACTCGGGGGGTTTGCACCGGCCGTTTTGAATGCGGCCAATGAAGTTGCAGTTGACAGATTTTTAGAGAAGGAAATTCGTTATATTGACATACCCAAAATTATCGAGTCTTCCCTGAGAAATATCACATCAAATAAGGAATTAACCCCTGAAGCGTTACAGGATATTGACCGGGAAACACGCAAGTTTGCAAATTTAGTTTTACGTTAACATGGAATGGATTTTAAGTTTTTCATCAACAATTCTCATTTTTATTGCGGCAATTTTTATACTTGTTACAGTACATGAATTGGGGCATTTTATTGCGGCAAAGTATTTTAAAATGAGAGTCAATAAATTCTCTATTGGATTCCCTCCAAAAATTTATGGATTCAAAAAAGGGGAAACCGAATATCAGATTGGTGCTACGCCTCTTGGCGGATATGTGCAAATTGCCGGTATGATCGACGAATCGATGGATGATACTTTTGTTGATGAAGAGATCAAGCCCGATGAATTCAGAAGCAGGCCGGTCTGGCAACGCACGATTGTAATACTTGCCGGAGTAATTTTTAATATGATTCTGGCCGTATTCATTTACATGGGAATGGCTCTGAATTACGGCGAAACAGTTATTCCTGTGAATTCCATCGATGGGATTTATGTGGAAGAAAGTTCAGTAGCTGCACAAATCGGTCTTCAAACCGGAGACCAAATAATCGGTGTGAACGGGAGAGAGGTTGAATATTTTAATCAATTATTTTCACCTTCCTCCATAACCGACCGGGAACTATCTTTTCTTGTAAACCGGGATGGGCAAACAATCACAATTCCCACACCGCCTGACTTTTTGGATCTCATTAACCGTGAAGGTGGTTTTATCGATCCATCGAACAGTTTACCGAGCATGGTCTCGCGGGTTATTGACGGGGGGCCGGCAGATCAAGCCGGTATGCAGCCCGGTGACAAAATTGTAGCTGTAAACGGCCAGGAGGTGGGGTATTGGCTACAGCTTGTCAACATTATTCAAAATGCCGACGGGCCCTTGCAGTTTGAAATTGAACGGGCAGGAATAGCGGAAAACCAGACCGAAATTGTCAGCCTTGAAGTAACNCCCGACCCTGAAACCAATACAATCGGTATTCAGGCGCCAAATCCGGCTGATATTTTCAGCGTAGAGCAAAAAACTTATAACCTGGCGCAATCTGTTGGGGTCGGATTTGAACGAACCAACGA
>SL_3KL_010_SEDDRAFT_10001730_pt1 | contig 20001 bp, 13 predicted proteins | sample SodLakKL_010_SED_2_FD_10381 | JGI IMG/M metagenome (IMG submission 10381) | reverse complement strand
AAGTGAGCCTTGGGTTCATTCCTGGTTTCTTTCTTTCCACAATTTACGGAATGATTTTTTTTGTATTTTAGGAAGGTCACGCCGCTTTCCCCAGCTTTTGCCAAATACTTTTTTCATTGCGTAATTTTTCAGGCTCGCACTACCAAAATCCATCCAGGCCGATTTCTGCATGGCTTTTTTCCATGCGAGCATTCCCAGGTTTTCCATACCTGGAGTTAACTTGTTACGCACCGAAAAGTTGCGGTTTTGTAAAAGTTGTTCATGCAAATCGATATTCACCGGACATACTTCAGTACACTTCCCACAAAGTGAAGTGGCATAACTCAAATGCTTAAAATCAGCCATACCTCTCAAGTGGGGAGTGATGACAGCTCCTATGGGTCCCGAGTAAACACTTCCATAGGTATGTCCGCCAATATTGTGGTATACGGGGCATCCGTTGAGACAGGCTCCGCAACGAATACAGGAGAGCGCACGCCGCTGGGGAGTTTGCGTCAAAAGATTACTGCGACCATTATCCAGCAAAATAACATACATTTCACGGGGTCCGTCAGGCTCTTTGGATTGCTGGGGTCCACTTATAATGCTGTTATAGGTAGTAAGGTTTTGACCAGTTCCAAACGTAGACAATAGTGGCCAAAACAGATGTAAATCCTCAAGGTTTTCTATCACTTTCTCTATCCCTGCAATGACAATATGCACAGGGGGCATGGAAGCCGATAAAACACCATTTCCTTCGTTTTCGGTAAGAGCGACAGATCCGGTAGTTGATACGAGAAAATTTGCCCCTGTAATCCCTGCTTGTGCATCTGCAAACTTTTCTCTAAGAGTTTTTCGTACAAAAGCGGTTATTTCTTCTGGTGTACTGTTGGCCGGTAACCCGAATTTTTTTTCAAATATGCCTGCAATATCCCGTGCTGAACGATGCATTACGGGGGTAACAATATGGTAGGGCTTATCTTCGGAAATTTGAACAATATATTCGCCTAAATCGGTTTCTACACTTTCTATATTATTTTTGAGCAAAAAGTGGTCGATATTTAGTTCTTCCGTTACCATAGATTTTGATTTGACCACAAGCTTAACTCCCCTTTTTTTGAGAATATCAAGAACAGCTTTATTGGCCTCATCTGCATCTTGGGCCCATATAACTTTCCCACCGCGTTTTCTAAAATTCTGCTCAAAATCCTTTAAAGCATTTTCCAGGTTTTCAATATTCCGGAATTTTTTATAGCCTGCCTGCCTTCTGGCAAGGGAAAGATTTTGGTATTGTTTTTTACCACGCTCAACTGCTGCATTGTATTTGCTCATATTGAATGCAATGGTCTTCCGGTGCTCAAGGTCAAAAGCCTTAATCTCTGAATCCGCGATAAATTTTTTTTGGTGGTCTGTCATTGCAGGTGTTTTTAAATTACAAACAGGGTATTTTATTGACCCTTCTAGTGTGTCTTCCACCCTCAAACTCCGTACTCAAAAATGTTTCTACAATGGAAATAGCGGTTTCTGTGTCAATAAATCGGCCTGCCATAGCCAGCACATTGGCATCATTGTGCCTCCGCGCTAAAGAAGCAATTTCAACATTCCAGCAAAGGGCAGAACGTATTTGCTGATGCTTATTGGCTGTGATATTTACTCCATTTCCACTACCACAAATCACGATTCCAAAAGTGTTTTCCTTTGCTTCTACAGATTTGGCCAATGGATGCACATAGTCTGCATAATCGGTACTTTCTTCCGAATGTGTGCCAAAATCATTCACCTCTATTCCTGTCTCCTGAAGAAATTCTTTTACTTTTGTTTTGAGTGGAAAACCCGCATGATCGGACGCCAACGCAATATTTATTATGTTTTTGTTCATTGTTAATTACTTTGATAATTAAAAAATCAATACAAAATTACGGATTTTACTGTAGTGTTGTTATTTATAAGTAATTATAAATTTTAATGGATTGTATGTATATTTTATCATATATTTATTATGCATTAATAGTCAGATTTTTATACCTTATCAACATTGTGCTGTTAATAATTAAACCCCGTTTGCTCATATTTTCTCATAAGTTTTTCTTGACTTTTAACAGCCAGTGTCTGCATAAAAACATTATTGAAAAACACAAAGCAAAAACAGTTGAACTTTTCACAAATTACCAACATTCATTGAACATTTTTGAAGTGAAAAATGACTGTTAATAACCCTGTTTTTATCAATAATCAATTAAACAAACAGCATGTTGATAAAATCACACGTAGTTGATAATTAATTTTTTACAGCCAGAAAGGTTGTTGATAAGCTGTTAGCGAATTTTAATAAGTGAAGAAGTCAAGGAATTGGGGTTTTATTTTCAAACATTATTAACAACCCTAATAATAATAGTAATTTTTTAATTTTAAAATAAATATATATATTAGTTATAATAATGGTTAATAAAATTCATTTTGAAATTTGAGTAAATAGTTTTCGGATATACTATTTCATAGGTTAAATTTCTTTAAATAACTGTGATATACTAATTAAATAGATAAACAAAATTGACAATTACACAGAAATTTAAAAAATTATTGTAAATTTGAAATCCATTAAAATTTAGAGCTTTAGTGTCAGAAAATTAAAGTAAAGTAGCTCGAAAAAATTTAAATTTAAAACACAAAATAAATCAGGAATATGGCTAAAATTAAAATTTTGGTTGTTGAGGATGAAAGCATCGTTGCAAAGGATATTCAAAACAGCTTAAAAAAGTTAGGGTACCAGGTACCCACAACTGTTAGTAGTGCCGAAAAGGCCATTGAGGAAATTGAAGAGAACAGACCCGATCTAGTATTGATGGATATTATGCTTAAAGGTCAAATGAGTGGTATTGATGCAGCCAATATCATTAAAGAACGGTTTGGTATTCCTTTGATTTTTCTAACTGCTTATGCTGATGATAATACATTGGGTAAAGCGAAAATTACTGAACCCTATGGATATATTATCAAACCCTTCAAAGAGAAAGAGTTGCAAACTACCATAGAAATGGCTATGTATAAGCATGAAAAGGATGAAGTAGTTAAAAAAGAAAGGGACCTCTATCATTCAATCATAGAAAATAAAGAATCCAAGGATAGCATATTTGTGCGGGCGGATTACAGGTTAAATAAAATCAATTTTGATGATATTTTCTATGTTGAAGCACTCAAAGATTATGTTGTTATCAATACATCGGATAATAGTTATACTACACATACTACCATGAAAGAAATGGTGCGGATACTACCTCAAAAAGATTTTGTAAGGATTCACCGCTCTTTTATTGTGAATTTAAATAAAATATTCTCCATCAAATATCCCGATTTGGTTATTGAAGGAAAAATGAAAGTATTACCCATTGGAGGTTTATACCGGAAAGAATTGTATAGCAGACTGAATTTAATTTAATACATAATTGGTTTCAAACCAATAAAATCTCCTGGTTGTGTTTCAGCCAGGAGATTTTTTATTGGTTTAAAACATTTTACTCTGCTAGTTCAAAATCCAGCTCTTTTCTTAACAAATTAGCTTTTTTGATGATTATAGCAATATCATCCCCTAGTTTAAACTTTCTTCCTGAGTTATGTCCAATTACCTGGAAATTATCCTCATCAAGGTAATAATAATCATCGGATAAGTCTCTTAAGCGGATCATTCCCTCACATTTATTTTCCTTAATCTCCACAAATAAACCCCACTTGCTTATACCAGATATTACTCCATCATATCTTTCACCAATTTTATCTGCCAAAAATTCTACTTGTTTTAGCTTGACAGAATCTCTTTCTGCATTTTGGGCTTTTACTTCCATTTCTGTGGAATGAACACATTTCTCTTCGTAGGGATTTGCAGGTAAACTGGATGTTTTTTCGTTCAGGTAAGCATGAAGCATCCTGTGTACCATAAGGTCTGGATACCTTCGGATAGGAGAGGTAAAATGGGTATAATAATCGAAAGCTAATCCATAATGACCAATATTCTGTGTTGAGTATTCTGCTTTAGCCATACTTCGTATTGCAAGCGTTTCTATCAGGTTTTCTTCACCTTTACCTGAACTCTGTTCCAGTATATTATTAAATGACTTTGATATGTTGCGGCGAGTGTCAGTCTGCATTTTGTAACCCAGTTTAGCTACAAACTCTGCCAGTGTATTCAATTTATCGGGGTTAGGGATATCATGAATTCGATATACAAATGTTTTTGGTTTTGATCTTCCCCTGGGCCGACCAATTCTTTCTGCTACGGTCTTATTGGCCAATAACATATATTCTTCAACTAATTTGTGCGCATCTTTTTGTTCTTTAAAGTGGACGGATATCGGGTGACCCTTGTCATCTAGTTTAAATTTAACTTCCTTTTTATCAAATCCCAATGCTCCATTTTTCATCCTTTTTTTACGAACGATTTGGGCAATTTGGTTCAGTAACAATAACTGTTCGCTGTATTCACCCTTTTCGTTTTCGATAATCTCCTGTACTTCCTCATAGTTGAACCGTCGATTGGATTTTATTATTGTTTTACCTATCCAGGTATCGGTTATTTTTCCCTTTTCATCCATGGTAAGTTCTACAGAAAAGGTTAATTTTTCCTCGTTAGGTCTTAAGGAGCAGAGTTTATTGGATAATTTTTCCGGAAGCATTGGAACTACTCTGTCAACAAGGTATACCGATGTTGCCCGGTTGTAGGCCTCTTCATCCAGGGGTGAGTCTTCCTGAACATAATGAGATACATCAGCTATATGAATCCCTATCTTATAAAATCCATTATCCGTTTTTTCTATCGAGAGGGCATCATCAAAATCTTTGGCATCTTCTGGATCGATTGTTATGGTGAAAATTTCTCTGTAGTCTCTTCTATTGGATATTTCTTTCCGGGGAATATTTTCAGGAATTTTGTCCGCTATTTTTTCCAAGGATACATCGAAGCTGTATGGCAAGTTGTATTCTGATAATATAGCATGGATTTCTACTTCATTATCTCCGGGTTGACCAAGAACTTTCGAAATTTCACCAAATGGATTTTTTGCATTTTGGGGCCATTCTAAAAATTTAGCTATTGCTTTTTGACCATTTTTTGCGCCATTTAGATTTTCAAGGGGAATAAATATATCTACTGGAGTTGCTTTATTATCAGGGATAAGGAATGCAAAACTTTTATGAATCTGAACAATTCCTACGAAGCTTGTTTTCTTTCGTTCCAGAATTTCAATTATCTCGCCCTCTGGCTTACTATTTTTCCTTTTTGGAAACAATTGTACTTTCACCTTATCGCCGTGAAGGGCAGTATTAGTATTGTTAGAAGATATTTTAACGTCTTCCAGTAAATCTTCAGTTAGTAAATAGGCTTTTCCTGTTTGTTTCATATCTACAGTACCAGTTATTATCGGTCCAGGAGCCCTTGATTTTTCTCGCTCTTTTGGATTAAGGATATATTTTCCTTTATAAACTTCTATAATAAATTTTTCTTTAGATAGTTTTGATAATATACCACTAACGAATTTTTTTTCCAACGCAGGGTCTTGTGTTATGCGCTTGGCTACTTGTTTGTAGTTCATTTTTGTTTTAGGAGACTGCAAGAATAATTCTTTTATTCTATCTTTCAAATTTTCTTTAGTTTCCTGTTTCTTTTTTACCATAGAACTCTTTTTTGGTATTGGGTTATGTTTTGTTTATATCTTTATTTTATCGTTTGTCTTTATTTAACTAACGGATTATAACGAATTTATCTTTTTTTTATTAATATGCCTTGAATAATTTGTAAATTTAGAGGTTTAATCAATAGGTTTTTAATATCTGTTTGGAGTAATTTTTTTTATGAGTCAACAATATAACATATTAATTCAGCGACTTGATAAGTTTATTAGAAGGTATTACAAGAATAAGCTCTTAAAGGGTTTGATTTTGTTTTTTACTGGGATAAGTGTTTTATTTTTAATTTTTATATTAATTGAATTCCTGGGGTATTTTAATCAGGTCGTTCGGGCTGTATTGTTTTATACATTTGTGATATTTAGTAGTTTGATTTTTGTTTGGTTTGTTGCTTTACCTGTGGGGGGATTGGTAAAAATCGGGAGAAGAATCAGTTTTGATGATGCTGCCCAAATTTTAGGAAAACATTTTAAAAAAGAAATTAATGATAAAATTATAAACACTATTCAACTACGAAAAGTTCTTCAGGATAAAAAAATCAATGAAGATCTTCTTGTTGCAAGTATCGAACAAAAATCTGGGCAATTAGCCTTATATCCTTTTCAGAAGGCCATAAACTTCCATGAAAATTACCGCTTTATTCCCTATGTTCTTTTATTGACAGGGATTATTGTTATTGGTTGGTTTTTGTTTCCCTATTTTTTTAAAGAACCCGCACAAAGAATTGTTAGATATGATACACATTTTGAACGGCCAGCACCTTTTCAGGTGAACATCATGAACAGCAAACCTCTTACCGGCATCAAAAATGAAAGATTTACCCTGAAAACAAAAGTGGAAGGACGGGTTTTACCTTCTGAAATGCGTGTTTCTATCCGAAATACTAAAAATAAAATGGTTTCTACTGGTAGAAATACCTTTGAGTATGAGTTCCGTAATTTGAATGAACCTGTTGAATTTTACATAAAAGCCAATAGTTTTGCATTTGGGCCTTATTACATCGATTTGGTTAACAGAGCTATCATTAAAAATTTTTCCCTTGTTGCAAACTATCCAGCGTACACCAATAAAGGAAGGGAAAGCTTTGTAAACATCGGAGATATTAATGTGCCTGAAGGTACACACCTTAAATGGGAGTTATTTACTGATGATACAGATAGTGTTTTTTTTACTTTTCCCCATGGACAGGAATCGATGTTCTTAACCAGATCTCATATTTTTGAGTTTGAACATATTGTTGAAGAGGGATTTGAGTATTCGTTAATAGCCATGAATAATATGGGTGAGACTAGTGATACGCTCAATTATTCAATACATGCAATCAAGGATAAATATCCAGAAATACAAGTAGATGAACACCAAGATAGTGTTCTCATTTCACATTTGTTTTTTGATGGCATTATAAGGGACGATTACGGATTTACCGGATTATCATTTCATTATTCCATTCAGGAAAATGGAAGTGAAATAGATCAAAAAAGTAAGGATATTCCTTTTGATGAAAACAATATTAATCAATCCTTTAATTTTCATTGGGACTTGAATGAAGTCGATATTGGACCCGGGCAATATTTGGAGTATTATTTTGAAGTTACTGATAATGATCTTTTTAACGGTCCAAAATCTACACAGAGTAAGATATTTTCATTTTCTATACCTTCCCGGGAGGAACTTTTAGCAGAAACTACTTCTTCTGAGGAAGCTGTTAAGTCTGGGCTTGGTGAAAGCATAAGGGAAATAAACCAGGTTCAGAATGAAATTGATCAATTACGACGTTCTATGCTGGAAAGCGACGAGATTACCTGGGAACAGCAAGAAGCCCTTAAGGATCTTTTGGATAAACAACAGCAATCCCAGGAGAATTATGAACAATTGAAGCAATTTAATGAAGAGCAGAATATTCGCGATCAACAATTTTCCGAATTGAATCAAGATATTTTAAATAAGCAACAACAACTGGAACAGCTTTTTGAAGAAGTGTTAAGTGATGAGATGAAAGAGCTATATCAACAGATTCAAGAGGAACTTGATAAGCTTGATAGGGAAAGTATTTTCGAATCTTTAGACCAAATGCAATTTGAGATGGAAGATTTAGAAAATCGCCTGGACAGGGCACTTGAATTATTTAAACAACTCCAGGTCGAAAGAATGCTTACCGAGAGTATTGATGCTGTTGAAAAAGTTAAAGAAAAACAGGATCAATTGAAAGATCAAATAGATAAAGGTGAAACAGGTATTGAAACTGGTAAGGATGAACAAAAAGGCATTAATGAAGAATTTGACCAGGTGAGTGATATGATTGAAGATATGCTCCAAAAAAACCAGGAATTGACCCGGCCCAATGATTTTGAAGATACGTCTCACATGCAGGAACATATTCAGGAACTCTTAAATGAAGTACTTGAACAAATGAATATGGGTGATATGAATCAAGCAGAAAATATGCAACAGGATGCCTCTGACCAAATGCAAAATTTAGGAGAGCGTCTTCAAAATATGCTCATGCAGATGCAACAGGAAAATCTTGCAGAGGATATAAGGACTTTAAGGGAAATCCTTGATAATCTCATTAAAACTTCTTTTGCTCAGGAGGATTTAATGGACAAATTCCGTGCTATAAGTATTCGAGACCCCAAATATTTTGATCTGATTCAGGATCAACGAAAAATAGCAAATGATTTGGAAATGATCAAGGATAGCCTGAATGCTTTAGCAAAAAGACAAATTCAAATACAATCTTTTGTTAACCGGGAAATTGCTGAGATTAATTTAAATATCGATCAAGGAATTAATCAATTAATCAACCGACGAAAACATACTGCCTTAAGTAGGCAGCAATTTGTTATGACGCATGTTAATAACTTGGCGTTACTTCTCAATGAGAGTATGCAGAATATGGAAATGCAAATGCAGATGCAAGGACAGGGTGGCGATCCACAACAAACCCAGGGAGAACCCAGTTTTCAGGATTTGAGACAAATGCAGGAGCAAATGAATGAAATGCTTGAACAGTTGCGGGAGGGACATCAACCCATGCCTGGTGAATCAGGGGAACAGCAAATGAGTATGAACGAACAACTTGCCCGGATGGCCGCTGAGCAAGAGGCCATAAGGAGTAGGTTGAACGAGCTTTCCAGGGAACTAAGGAAAGACGGTATTGAAACCAAGGAGCTCGATGAAATTATGCGTGAGATGGAAGATACAGAGATGGATATTGTTACTGATAATATAAACCGTCAAACGCAGATGAGACAGCAAAGAATTTTAACCAGGCTTTTGGAACATGAACGCGCTGAACTTGAGAGAGAAAAGGAAGAAACCAGGGTAGGGGAGACAGCAAAATCTTATGATTTAAGTAACCCAGAAGATTATTTTCAGTATAATAGAGAAAAGAATAAAGCGATTGAAATGTTGAGAAGTTTACCTCCCGGTTTACGCTCCTATTATCAATCCTTGGTTGAAATATATTTTCTTAATGTAGAACAGTAAAACAATGGTTGAAAACAAAAAAGAAATTAGTATCAAGTCATCTCCCCAGGGGATTCATGAATTGGAAGCCTTTATTGAGGATATTTGTTATGAGTATAACATAATGAATTCCTATTATAGCAACATACAACTTGCACTTAATGAGGCTTTTATGAATGCTAAAACCCATGGTAATAAAAATGAGCCTTCAAAAAAGATAGATGTTTCTTTCTTTTCCGACGCTAAGGGACTTCATTTTATTATTAGTGATGACGGGGAAGGGTTTGATTATCAGAAGTATGAATCGCTTAAAATAGAAGAAATTCCAGATAATAAAGATTTGGATAAGCGTGGTATACTTGTTATTAAATTGCTTGTTGATGAATTGAATTTTTATGATAAAGGAAGTACTATTGAATTGATTTTTTATATTTCTAGTATTAACTATAATTTAAGTATTGAAAGGAAAAAACATTTGGAGAATTATTTTAACTCCGTTAAAATTTACAAGACATAGAAGTACTGGACATTTATATGGCCATTGGTTTGAAAATTATGGAGTAACTTTGCAAAATTTTAAAGTGACTTCATAATGATAAATAACCAAGACGCGAAAATCCTTTTTTATTTTGAGGATACCAAAAATTTTCCATTTCCTGAGGATGATATCAGGGAATGGATTTTTTTTATTGTGAAAAAAGAAAAGGATACTGCAGGAATATTAAATTTTATTTTTTGTTCGGATGAATATTTATTAAAAATGAACCAAACTTATCTTGGTCATGATACCTTAACGGATATTATTACGTTTGATTATCGTGAAGAATATAATAACGTAAGTGGAGACATTTTTATAAGCATAGAAAGAATTAAAAAAAATGCAGCAATTCACAAAGTTTCATTTATGCAGGAATTTTGTAGGATTATTGCACATGGTGTTTTGCATATTCTTGGTTATGATGATAAGATTGAAAAAGATAGGAATTTGATGAGGGATAAAGAAAATTATTACATGGGATTCTTCCTTTTTTAGTAATTTACAGTAGGTAATTAAGAACATTAATTTAATAAGAAAATACAAGCATGTTTCCAAAATATGATATAATTGTGGTAGGAGGTGGACATGCAGGCTCTGAAGCTGCTGCCTCTGCTGCCCGGATGGGTTCAAGGGTTTTGTTAATTACAATGAATCTTGCTACCATTGGACAAATGTCATGCAATCCTGCCATGGGAGGCATTGCCAAAGGACAAATTATTCGTGAGATTGATGCATTGGGAGGTTATTCAGGTATCGTAACTGATCATACTATGATACAATTTCGGATGCTTAACAAGAGTAAGGGTCCTGCAATGTGGAGCCCAAGAGCTCAAAGTGACCGTGAATTGTTTAGTGCCAAATGGCGTAATATGCTTGAAAATACCCATCGAATTGATTTTTGGCAGGATTCTGTAAATTCTCTTATTGTAAAAAACGGCAAGGCTATTGGGGTTCATACCAATCATGGGCTCGAATTTTATGCTAAAGCTATCATTGTAACTACCGGGACATTTCTTAATGGTAGTATTCATATTGGCCGGAATTCATTTGAAGGAGGAAGATTAGGAGAAGCACCTAGCAATGGGTTTACTCAATCTTTAAAAAAATTAGGTATCGAAAGTGAACGGCTCAAAACAGGTACACCTGTAAGAGTGGATGGTAGAACCATTGATTTTTCCTTATTAATTGAACAACCCGGAGATCCCATTCCCGGTAAATTTTCTTTTACGGATACCCCAAGACTTGAAAAACAAAAAAGTTGTTATTTGGCTTATACAGATGACAGGGTTCACGAAATTCTAAAAAAGGGTTTCAATGATTCTCCTTTATTTGTTGGAAGGATACAGGGAAGTGGTCCAAGATATTGTCCTAGCATCGAAGACAAAATTGAAAGATTTAGTGATAAAAATCGACATCAGTTGTTTGTTGAACCTGAGGGATGGAATAGTATTGAATATTATGTCAATGGATTTTCGTCAAGCTTACCTTTAAATATTCAATTTGAAGCTTTACGGAATATTCCAGGGTTTGGAAATGCGAATATTATTAAACCGGGCTATGCTATTGAATATGATTATTTTCCACCTACCCAGCTGGACTTCACCTTGGAAAGTAAAATTATAGAACAATTGTATTTTGCCGGACAGGTTAATGGTACTACCGGTTATGAAGAAGCAGCTTCCCAGGGATTGATGGCCGGTATTAATGCACACTTAAAACTGAATTCCCAAAAGCCTTTTATCCTTAAAAGAAGTGAGGCATATATTGGAGTTTTAATAGATGATTTAATCACTAAAGGCACCAAGGAACCCTACCGGATGTTTACCAGTCGTGCTGAATTCCGAATCTTATTAAGACAGGATAATGCAGATAGAAGATTAACAAAATATGGATATGAGTTGGGCTTAGCTGGTGAAGAAAGGTATCATAGACTCCTTGAAAAAGAAAGAATTATTCATCGTATTACTGAAGAAATCCAAAAGGCCAGAATTTTACCCGATGAGATCAATTCTTTATTGGAAGAAAAGAAAACCTCCCTTGTAAAAATAAAAACTCCCGTTCATAAAATACTTCTACGACCTGAAGTAGACATCCATTCTTTGTATGATTTCAGTCATGAACTACAAAATACATTAAATGGAGAGAAGGATAGCCCATTGTTTAAAGAAAGTTTGGAGGCCAGTGAAATTCTAATCAAATACCAGGGATATTTGGATCGGGAGAAGGATATGGCTGATAAAATAAACCGACTGGAGAGTACAGTATTGCATGAGGATTTTGATTACAGCAAATTAAAAGCTATCAGCATGGAAGGAAGAGAAAAGCTTACTAAAATTAAACCACGAACAATCGGCCAGGCCTCCAGGATTAGCGGCATTAATCCAAGTGATATTTCTGTTTTATTGGTTCACCTGGGAGCTTGATATGTTTCACATGAAACCATGTTTTCGCAGGAATATCATTAGAAATGATTAAAAGAATAATCTAAAGTATAGAATGTTTCACGTGAAACATTCTATACTTTTTTTAACAGACCATATTGTTTAAAATTCTGATTTTACAAATTGATGTCTATGTGTTCTATATTACATTTAATGTTTGTTGTTATTTTTTCTGCTAAAATTCTAACTATATTGAATTGTTAACCATATAATAATCACGTTTCACGTGAAACAATACCTTTGGTCTTGTTTAGGATGATAAAAATGATTTACTTAAATGGTCTTTATTTTTTTTTAGTTTATGGTTTTAGTTGTTTGAAGGCATTGTTTTTATTTCTTAAAGCTTGAATACTTATTATATCGATTAATGGCTTGTTTAATTTTATCATCATCGGTTGATAGGAGAGTGTTAAATATGTTCATTTCCCGATTTTTGAATTATCGACTGTTGATGTTATATTTTTATTCAGTTTTCTAGGTTATGAGATTATGTTTCACGTGAAACATGCTAAAAAAACCCTATTTATTGGATTTTATATGAGAAAAAGAAATGCTTCTTGTCTAAGTAAGTGTAGGTTTATTGAAAAGGTTTATATTTACCTTATATAGTATAATTGTGTTGGTTTTTGTGTTATCAAGAGGATGTTTCACGTGAAACATTGAATCATTTTAAGTGGGAGGAAATTTATTAATATTTATAGTAATGTCTTCTGTGAGTTGTTTTATATGTGGTAGTGTTTCAATCCAGTACAGAGGTTATTCGGTTGATTATTTAGTTACCAGAGAAAAATTTTCTTTAATGGAGTGTGAGAAGTGTGGTTTTTATACAACTCACCCTCGTCCTGATGAAACTGAATTGGGGAAATATTATGTTTCGGATGAGTACATCTCTCATACTGATTCTAAAAAAGGCTTAATTGATAAAATCTATAATGTTGTTAGGAATTATATGGGCAGAAAAAAGGCCCGGATTGCGCTTAAGTACGTTGTTGAGAATAAAAGGATTAAACCACAACTTCTTGATGTTGGTTGCGGTACCGGTGAATTTTTATTGTCGGCTCAAAAAGTTGGATTTGAAGGATTAGGTTTTGAGCCCAACCAACATGCTATCACCTTGGCCAAATCAAAAGGGGTTGAAGTTGTTAGTAATGAAGAGCATCTTCAGCGTTTTAAACAACTTAAGAGGTTTGAAGTAATTACTTTATGGCATGTGTTGGAACATATTCCTGATTTGGATGCCAAAATTGAATTATTAAAAGATTTATTGACAGAAAATGGTGTAATTATTGTTGCTGTTCCTGAATATCAGTCATGGGATGCTAAGTTTTATGAATGCGATTGGGCTGCCTGGGATGTTCCCCGGCACCTTAATCATTTTTCTAAAAAGTCATTGCAAACACTTTTTGCTAAACACAACTTTTACCTGATAAAAAAATATCCGCTAATTTTTGATTCTTTTTACATTTCGATGCTTTCTGAAAGTAATAAAAATAAGGGTGTTATTGGAATGATAAGAGCTTTCTTTGTTGGTTTGCTGTCCAACCTGTGGGCCCTGACTGGTAAGTTCCCTTATAGTAGCCAGGTTTATGTTTTTAAATCTATCAAAATTGAACAGAATGAATAGTTAGAATGAAACTTGCATGAGCACTGTGTTCTCAAAAGAAGATGAACCGAACGATGTGAGCTCATGAGCACCAATATGAATGTAATTTGCGAATAAAGTAACGTTATGCAAGTTCCATTAGCCCAATGAGTTAAACAAATTATTTTCTAATGAAACCCAAATGAGCACCGAGCGCTCAAAAGAAAATGAATAGGTCGTAAGTGGGCCCCATTCAGCAAGTTAAATCAGATTTATTCGAATGAAACAGCCATGATTAACTTTTAAACACACACGAGTATGACTATTCAGGAAGCAACCTGTCAGCCAGTGTAGTAAGAGTATTGTTGGATGTTCCATCTGACCGCTTTATTCAAATTTAAACAGATGAAATATTAAAAATTATTTTGATGCAACTTTGTAAACTATATTGATAAAATTATTGCAAATGTTCCGGATTAATTAAATGCTAGAAATGAGTAAAACAAGATATATCCTCATTGTATTGCTATTATCGGTTACAACTATTTTATCACACTTTTTTTTCCAGTATAAAACTGTTGGAGGAAAATATGATACGAAGGATATTGTTGACCAATTCCAACACACTTTCCTTCAACGACAAAACTCAGCTGAATCACTTTTAAAATCTGTTACAGAACAATTCCGTGAACACAACAAAGAAGGAATTTTTTATGATTCTGAAACAATTGATCGATTGCATGATAAATATTATCAACAAGGCGAAATTGTTTTTATTACCCGTAACGATTCTGTCCTTTTTTTATCCCACAACTCCTTACCCATAACTCACAACCAACTGCCAGAATATACGCATGGACTAAATTTTCTTTCCAATGGCTGGTATTATGTAAATAAAAAAACAATAGTAGAATACGATCTTTGGGTTGCCTCTGTTGTCAAACATCGTTTCCCTTATAAAAACCAATTTTTAGAGAATGTTTTTCAAGAGGATTATACTATTCCTGATTTTGTTGGTATTGCTTATGACTCTACTAAGGGTGAAAAAATAGTTGACAATAACCAAAACTATCTATTATCACTTCTAATAGATGAAGACCAATTGGCTGTCGAATCTGTATCAGTATATTGGCATATGCATCTCATATTCAGTGTTATAAGCTTTGTTTTGCTTTTATTTTTGTTAGTTGGTACTTTCGAAATGTTTTTTTCTGCCCCATACCGCTTGTATGCAGTGGGCGGTCTTTTAGTTTCCATATTATTACTTAGGCTCGGAATGTTTTATTTCCAGATACCTGAAGTGTTTTATGAAGGCGAACTTTTTTCACCCCGTTATTATGCCACCAGCTATTTTTTACCCTCTCTGGGTGATTTGCTGCTACACATAGTATTTATAAACGTATGTTTGTTTTATGTTTTTGTTCGTGTGCCGGAAAAATCTTTATCCATAGCTCATCAGAAGTCTTCAATGATTACCATTGTTGTTTTTTTAATTACCGGAATGGTTGCCTTAGCAGCTGAAAGTGTTCTGAGTCTGCTTAAAGGCCTGGTTATTAACTCTAATCTTGCGCTTAATGTTAATTTTATATTCCAGCCCAGTATTTATGATTTCATTGGTTTTCTAACAATCGGAGGAATATTTACAGCCTATTTTTTTCTTGGAAAAATTGCGGTCCTGTGTATTCGGTCCATAAGTATCCCCAGGAATCGATTTTACACCATTATTTCAGGCTCTTTGGCAGTATGGGCAGGGCTGGTCTTTGTTTTGTCTGAAACGCCCTATTTGATGTGGTTATTGCTTTTTATCATACCCTTTATTTTTTTATTGCAATCAAAGCCAGAACCAGGAAAAATTTCATATACCTTCCTCATCCTGGTTTTTTTCATCTTTGCTTTAATATCAACGTATGCATTATATGCCTTCAACAGCAAGAAAGAGTTATCCGAACGGCAAAGCGTAGCACTTCGTATTGCATCTGAGCAGGATCCAGTTGCTGAATTTTTATTTCACGAGATGGAGCCTTTGCTTTTTGATGATGTTCAGCTCCAAAGCATGGTTTTGGAAGATCCTTACAATGAAACAGACATACTGAATTACTTGCTTGATGAATATTTTAATGAGTTTTGGGCCAAATATGATATTCAATTGACAAGTTGCTCCCCGTATGAAGTATTATATTTTCAGCACATTGACGAGGAGATGGAGTGTGCAGTATATTTTGATTACTATATTCAAAACTTTGGCCGTCCTACCATAGGCGAACATTTCATTTATCTGGACAATAACACCGGCCGTAACTCATATATTTCAGTAGTACCTGTAAGAGATAGCCAGGATGAGAATATCCTTTACCAGTTATATATTGAGTTTGAATCCAAATTTATTCCCAGGGAGCTTGGATTTCCTGAATTGTTGATAGATGAAGAGATAGATATTACCCGTAATATTGGTGAATATTCGTATGCCATTTATAAAGACGAAGTGATGACGCATAAATTTGGGCCTTACTTTTACAGTATCCATGCACATACCTATCCGGAAAGTGAGCAGACATTCACCTATTTTGAATCCGATGGTTATCACCATTTGAGATACCAACAAGATGATAAAACTACCATAGTTGTCAGCAAACCCCAGGAAAGCTTATTGAAGAAAATAGCTCCTTTCTCTTACCTGTTTATTGTTTTTGTATTCCTGATTACCATAGTTTGGTTTATACATCGTTATTATAATCAGGGCCATCATCTATCGCTGAATTTTAAAAAAAGGATTCAGATTTCGGTTATTGGCATCGTGTTACTGTCTGTAATTTCTATTGGAAGTGCATCAGCCTGGTTTATATTTAATATCCACAAAAACAAAAATGAATCCCTCATCAATGAAAAGGCGCACAGTATACTCATTGAGGTTGAGAATCGTTTGGGAGAGGAGCCATACCTGGATACATCTTATAGTGATTACCTGGAGCAGATGCTATTGGGTTTATCCAATGTGTTTTTTACAGATATTAATATTTTTGATCCTTCCGGTAATCTACTTGCATCGTCCCGGCCTAAAGTATTCGAAGAGGGACTCATTGCCCCGTTGATACATCCATTGGCTCATCACCAGTTGATTATTAGTGGAAAAAGTTTGTTTATCCACAACGAAAAAATCGGGAACCTTGAATATCTTTCAGCCTACATACCCCTTACAAACTTCAGGGGTGATCTGATGGCTTATATTAATCTTCCCTATTTTGCCCAACAGAGTGAACTACGCAACGAGATATCCTACTTTTTAGTTGCTTTCATCAATATTTATTTGTTGCTATTACTCTTATCCATCATTATAGCATTTTTTATATCAAACCACGTAACACGCCCATTACAAATCATTCGAAATAGCATATCTCGACTTAGCATAGGTAAGCTCAATGAAAAAATTAATTGGAAACGCAAAGATGAGATCGGTCAGCTTGTTAGTGAATATAATCGAATGGTTGATGAACTTGCTGTAAGTGCAGAACTGTTGGCCAAAAGCGAAAGAGAAACCGCCTGGAGAGAAATGGCAAGGCAGGTAGCTCATGAGATAAAGAACCCACTAACCCCCATGCGTCTTAATGTGCAGTATTTGCAAAGGGCATGGAAAGACCAGGTAGATGATTGGGATGACCGCCTTGAAAGATTCACCCAATCGATGGTTGAGCAAATTGATAACTTGAATATTATCGCCTCAGAGTTTTCGGACTTTGCCAAAATGCCACCGGCAAAAAATGAGCTGATAGACCTCAGAACCTTTGTTCCTCAAATGCTTGATATTTATAAAGGTTTTGAAAATGTGCGAATAGAGTACAGCTTTCCTGACCATAAGAAACCCCTGAATGTTTCTGTGGACCGCAAGCAACTGCTCCGGGTTTTTAATAACCTGATAAAAAATGCTATCCAATCGTATCAGAAAGATGAAACGGCTTTGATACATATTGATTGCTCTGAAGAAGAAGGGTATTATAAGGTTGTAATCCAGGATTTTGGTGATGGTATCCCTGATGATCTCAAGAAGAATATTTTTCAACCCTATTTTACAACCAAAACATCGGGTATGGGTCTTGGCCTGGCCATGGTGAAAAGTATTATAAACAGCTTTAATGGCTATGTTTCTTTCGAATCAAAGGAAAATAAGGGTACAAGGTTTATTTTAAGAATTCCTGCCAATGACCCTCCTGAGACCATTAAGGATGTTGGACAAAGGTAAAATCAGTCTTGTAAATGATTTTAAGGCCATATCGTGCAATACTGTTTATAAATCACAGTGCAAAACCTTTCATTGATTTTTTAAAGAAATGAAGAACTTTATTGTCATTTTATGGATTGTTGTGGGCTCGGTTACATTGGGGCAGGGGCAAACCGTATACATTACTGATTGGCAGTCAGAGGCAGATTACCTGGTTTACACAACAGAGTGGAAATCGGAGGCCGATGTGATTGTTTATATTACTGAGTGGAAGTCTGAGGCAAAATCCTTTTCAGGGATATGGTATTATACGGAGTGGAAATCAGATGCCAGTATCAAGTTGTATTTTACGCGCTGGAAAAGCCAGGCCGATATCAAGGTATATTTTACTGAATGGAAGTCAGAAGCCACCTGGAATAAATAGAACGGAGGAGTTTCATCCAGGAAACTCTTCCGTTTTAGCGTGCCGTGCATGGCCTGTAACTTGGTGGTGAAAGTCCACTATGGGGGTTTGTAGTCGCCAACTATTAGCCAAAGGCAAGGGTGTCCATCGCGAGGTGGAATCTGAAGGAAGCCGGAAGTGAGTAGTAAATGAATGTTACCCTATGGAGGGAAGAACGCAGAAAATCTTAAGCAATAAGAGCTGCCCACCGAAAGATAGGACGGAATCCGAAGTCTACGTGGGAGGGCAGACCTATATGGGGATAGCTGAAAACAACCTCACTAACAACCACTTAGTAGAGTATGGTGTTAGGGTTTATTGTGTCGCCTACCAACCTGAATGCAGCCTATTTACAGGTAAAACGCAATAAAGGAGCCGGAGGTGTTGACAAGATGCAAGTCGAATCCTTACAGGATTATCTTGTCATACACAAAGAAGAACTGTTGACATCCATACAAAGGGGCAAATACCGCCCCAATCCGGTACGCAGGGCAGAGATACCCAAAGAGAACGGAAGTAAACGCCAGCTGGGCATCCCCGCGGTAGTTGACAGGGTTATCCAACAAGCGATTTGCCAGGTTCTTACTCCCATCTACGAGCCAGAGTTCTCTGACAACAGTTATGGGTTCAGACCAAAACGCAACGCCCATCAGGCATTGCGTAAGTGCCAGAAGTACATCACCCAAGGCTACAGCTATGCCGTAGATATAGACCTTGAGAAATTCTTTGACAAGGTTAATCATAGCAAGCTCATAGAGGTATTATCACGAAAAGTAAAGGACGGACGGGTTATCTCGCTCATCCACAAATACCTCAACGCCGGAGTGGTAATAAGGCATAAGTTTGAACCCAGTGAGCAAGGAGTTCCGCAAGGAGGCCCACCAAGCCCCCTGCTTAGCAACATCATGCTTAACGAATTGGACAAAGAACTCGAAAGTAGGGGGCACAAGTTTTTACGCTATGCCGACGATATGGTCATACTGTGCAGAAGCAGGCGAAGTGCCCAAAGAATCCTTGAAAGTATCACCAGCTTCATTGAAAACAAGCTGTTTTTAAGGGTCAACAAGGAGAAGAGCAAGGTATGTCATATCAGGGAAGTAAAATTTCTTGGTTACTCCTTTTATAAACACAAAGGAGAAGGCAGGTTGCGCATACACCCAAAGAGCGTAGAAAAGATGAAGGCGAAAATTAAAACGCTGACATCACGCAACAACGGCTGGGGGAACGAAAGAAGAAAATTGACCTTAAAACAGTATATCACTGGCTGGGCTCAATACTTCAAATTGGCAGATATGGATAAGCTGCTTGTCAGGATAGATAAATGGTATCGCCGAAGGTTAAGAATGGTTATCTGGAAACAATGGAAACGAATAAGAAGCAGACTTAAAAATATTATGAAGCTTGGAGTAAACAAACCCAAGGCATGGGAATGGGCTAATACCAGAAAAGGCTATTGGCGTATAGCCGGTAGTTACATTCTATCAACAGCCATTACGAATGATAGACTTAGAGAAGCAGGTTATGTTTTCCTATCGGATTACTATCGAAAAGTCAGGTTTGTAAATTAAGGAACCGCCGTATACGAGACCCGTACGTACGGTGGTGTGAGAGGTCGGAAAATAAAGTAGGAGGAAAACTACTTTATTTTCCTCCTACTCGATT
>SL_3KL_010_SEDDRAFT_10001729_pt1 | contig 20001 bp, 16 predicted proteins | sample SodLakKL_010_SED_2_FD_10381 | JGI IMG/M metagenome (IMG submission 10381) | reverse complement strand
CAAGGAAGGCGATAATTTTAACCGCAGGAATACTGGACGTATTTTGAGGATTAAAATTTGAGCCTGACGCAGAAATTGGTGAAAAAGACGGTTTTCGCTCAGCCACTAAATATCAGGTTGGCTTTTTACGAGGCTATCAATTTTTTTTTATAAGGAGAAAACGGCAATGAAAAAATGGACGTCTTTTACCCTGTTGATGGTCGTATTGATAAGCTTGGTGTTTTTCGTATCATGCGCCCGAAAGACCCCTGATCCGGAAGGGTATCCTGCGGGAGAGGTGCCGATGGACGCCAGCGCTGAAGAAAGGGCGGAAATAGAAGCCGAACTGGAAAGACAGCGGCGAATTGCGGAGGAAGACATTGAGGGAGATCTTGATGAAGAGGCGGTTGAAGCGGAAAAAGCCAGAATAGAGAAAGAAGAGGCAAAATTCCAGGATTCAACGGTCTACTTTGCCTTTGACGATTCCAGCCTGTCCGCCGAAGCACGCGAAATATTGTTGGCGCAGGCCCGTTGGCTCAAGGCGAACGACGACAGGACCGTCATTGTGGAGGGGCATTGCGACAACAGGGGAACAGAGGAGTACAACCTGGCATTGGGTTCCCGAAGGGCGCAGAGTGTAAAGGATTTTCTGGTTAATGCCGGTGTTGCGCCGTCGCGGATCATTACCATTAGTTATGGTGAAGAAAGGCCAGTGGTGAGGGGGGACAACGAGGCGGCCTGGTCCAAAAACAGGCGTGCCGAATTTCGTCTCAGGTAGCAGGCCGCACATCGATTAACCCGAAAACGAACCCGACAACGAAACGGATTGGTTAGCCATGCGCCGATATTCAGCCATTTTTATTCTTTGTATTTTTTGCGCGCTTTTGTTCCATGCGGTCGGGTGCGCCACGCGGTCGGCTGTTTGGGATCTGGAAGACCGGGTTGACATGCTGAGCGATGAAAATGCCCGCCTCAGGCAGGCGCTTTCCGAAAAAGATGCCGGCGTATCGGACAGGGCGGCGCTCAAGGATGAGATTAGCGATTTCAGGGCCATACAGAAGGCCGAACTCTATGACATAAGAACCGAGATGCGCAGGATTGGTGGTAGTATCGAGGAGATCGAGTACCGGCTGGATCGGGACGTGGGGAAAAATATTGCTGAAATCAACGTGGGTGTGAAGAGAAATGCCGCCAGGCTTGAGGCGTATGAAAAGCGCTTGTCCCGTCTGGAGGTCTATTTGGGAATGGAGGCGGCGGAAAGGCCGCGGGAAACGGAAAAAGGAGAGCATCCCGACCGGGAAGCGCTTGAAGGAATGGAAGAGGAGGCGCTGTACCAAGCGGCAAAACAGATGTTCGATGACGGGGAATATGACGGCGCCCTGGACGTTCGAGTTGTTTTTGGAGCGTTTCCCCGAATCAAGCCTTGCCGACAATTCCCGTTTTTGGACAGGCGAGGTCTATTTTGCGGAAGAATGGTACGAAAGGGCCATTGTCGAATATCAGAAGGTCATTGACGACTATCCGGATGGCAACAAGGTTCCCGATGCATACCTGAAACAGGGCATTGCCTTTTCACTGCTCGGCGAGAAAGACAATGCCGTATACCTCCTCAGGGAACTGGTGCGCAAATTTCCGGATCATAATGCGGCAGAAATCGCCAAAAGCCGTATAGAGGCGCTTGAGCAATGAACCCGTCGGCTGGTGCCCCCCCCTGGAAACCCCTGTCATGAGAGTGATCGGGATAGACCCGGGGCTGGCATCGACCGGGATTGCCGTCGTGGAAGGAAGCTCGCTTGCAGTTTCGAACTACGCATTCGAAACGCTGCGGACGTCTGCGGACAGCTTGCTTCCCGATCGCCTGATGCACATTTACAACGGCGTAAACAAGGCGATTCATGATGTCCAGCCGGATATCATGGTGATCGAGGATGTTTTTTCGCTCAACCGGTATCCCAAGTCCGGGATTACCCTCGGAAAGGTGACCGGCGTCATTCTGCTTGCCGCCTGCCATTGTTCGCTGCCCATTATGGAGATTGCCGTTCGGGAGGCCAAGCAGGTATTGACCGGAAGCGGGAGTGCCGGCAAGGCCCAGCTTGAAGCGTGTGTGCGGATGCGCCTGAACCACCCTGAGCCGATCCGGCCTTCCCATGCATCGGATGCCATGGCCCTGGCGCTTGCAGGGCTCTACCGGAGCCGAATCACCGGAGCGAAATGAAATGATTGCTTACCTGGAAGGCAGGCTTCTCAAAAAGGAAAAGGACCGCATCCTTTTGCTGGTCAACCATGTCGGTTATGAAATCCTGCTTCCGGCCTTTGTTATGGACAGTCTCGCACAGACCGCTATCGATGACGCCCTTGCGCTTTACATATACTTCCACCAGACCGAACGGACTCCCCGGCCGGTTTTGATCGGCTTCAACCGGGAGATGGAGCGCGAGTTTTTTGAAAATTTCATATCCGTGGAAACCATCGGTCCCATGAAGGCCGTTAAAGCCATGACCCTCCCGGTGGAAGACATTGCAATGGCGATCGAGGAGAAAGATGCCGCCAGCTTGAAAAAATTAAACGGCATCGGGGAGCGGGTGGCCAATAAAATTATTGCCACGCTGCAGGGTAAAACCGGTAGGTTCGGGCGCATCCGGAAAACCGGGACGCCGCCCGAAAGCACGGTCGAAGCCGTTGGAAAGGATTTTGCAGCCCAGGTCATTGATGTTCTGGTCTCGAAGCTTGGGCACAAAAGCGCCGAGGCCCGGGAAATGGTTGCCGAGGCAATGAAGCGCAACCCGGCGGCCAGCGATCCGGAATCCCTTTTTGAGGAGGTCTACAGGGGGCGACCGATATCTGAAAAAGGACGGCTATGAGTAAAGAAGGCTTTAACCTGTCCCGTTTCGGGCATAAAATGGTGGAAGGGGCCAGCCTCCCCATGGATGAGGCGCCGGAAATCCTGTCTTTGCGCCCTGAAAGGCTCTCCCAGTATATCGGGCAGGACAAAACCATTGAAACCCTGAAAATCGGGATCGAGGCGGCGCGCCAACGAAATGAAATACTGGATCATGTGCTGCTTCACGGCCCCCCGGGGCTGGGGAAAACAACCCTGGCCCATATTATTTCAAACGAGATGGGGGGGAAATTGGTTGTCACCTCGGGCCCGGCGCTGGAAAAAGGCGGCGATCTCATTGGAATGCTCACCCAGCTTGAAAGCGGGGATATTTTTTTCATCGATGAAATTCACCGGCTTTCACGGTCCGTGGAAGAACTGCTTTATCCCGCGATGGAGGATTTCTGCATTGATTTTGTTTTTGACAAGGGGATGCATGCGCGGTGCCACCGGTTTCGTCTGAAGCAGTTCGTGCTTGTGGGCGCAACAACCCGCGTCGGACTTCTTTCATCACCGCTTCGCCATCGGTTCGGCATATTCCGGAACCTTGATTTTTATTCAAAAGAGAACCTCGAAACGATCATCCGGCGGAGCGCATCGCTGCTCAACCTTTCCATCGACGGGCAGTGCACCGCCGAGCTCGCCTTGCGCTCCCGCGGCACCCCGCGAATCGCAAACCGGCTGCTTAAAAGGGTTCGCGACTACGCACAGGTAAAGTGCGACGGTCATATAAACATGGCTGCGGTTGCAGAAGCCCTTGAACTCGAGGGTATTGATAACCTGGGACTTACCCCCCTCGACCGGCAGTACCTGGACACCATCATTACNTTCTACAATGGCGGGCCGGTGGGGATTGAGGCGGTGGCCGCAACCCTCCAGGAGGAAACCGATACCCTCGTGGACCTGGTTGAGCCGTTTTTGTTGAAAACGGGACTGGTCGTCCGCACATCATCGGGGCGTAGGGCATCGGAGGCGGCGTTTGGGCATATGGGGGTCAGTTGTAAGTTGTAAGTTGTAGGTCATAGGATGCGCTGACGAAGGAAGCGCATCATTGGTAAGTTATAGGTTGTAAGTTGCCGGCTGTTATGCCTGGACAAACAGGTGGTGGCATTTTTCAAAGTCGATGGGGGTGTTTTTGAAATTATCGAATGTCACATCATTGAAGTCCAGCCTGTATTCCTGCTTAAGACGTTCGAATAGGGCCAGGTAGTTGGTCAGAATGCGATTTTTCCACTCAAACCCCAGTTTTTTGGCGGTTTTTTTAATGGCCGACGGATCCCCCTCGATTTCAATAAAGTTTCCGAACGGCATCGTGTCAAGGCACATCACCACGTTGTCAATCCGGTAGGTCTCACGGCGCTTTTCATAGCACTGGACCGGTTTGTATCCGATCCGTTCGAGTATCGCCGCCATCCGGTCAAAATCGGAGACCGTGACTTCGAATTCATTGTAGGTCTTGCAGTCCGTTTCCGGATCACGCACTTTTTCCTTATATGTTAACACGTTTTGATCCTGCGTGATTCGAAGGCGCAGCAGTGCTTCATTTTTCAATAACCCGCGGTCGCTGTCCTCGAACCGGAAGTTGCGCTCATTGTCCGATTTTTCATGGACGCCGCCGATATGCGTTATTCTTTGGCGCATATCGGAGATGTCTTTGAGATAAAACTTGACCTCTATTTCAAGATTTGTCATATTTCCGGCCTTTCATGGATAAAATATTACTAATGACCTGTAAGCGTAACCCTTTTTTTCCTTGACAGCAAGGCGTTATTTGGTTACATATTTCCAATTAAATTATTCACAGGGGAGTTTGAAATTGAAAAAATATACGAAGAGTGCCAGGAAGGATGATATTGAAAGAAAATGGTTCGTGGTTGACGCCAGGGACCTTGTTCTTGGCCGGCTTGCATCTGAAGTGGCCTACCGGCTGCGCGGCAAGCACAACCCGATGTTCACGCCCAATATCGATACCGGCGACTTCATAATCGTTGTCAATGCCGATAAGGTGAGGTTGACGGGCCGAAAGTGGCTGCAAAAGACATACTACCGGCATAGCGGCTACATTGGGGGAATCAGGGCGACGACCGCAAAAAAACTTCAAGAGACGCGGCCCGAGGATCTGATCCGTTTTGCCGTCAAGGGCATGCTTCCCAAAAACCGTCTCGGGTATTCAATGCTCAAAAAACTCAAGGTTTATACAGGCGACAAGCATCCACACGAAGCGCAGCAGCCCGAGACCATCACTTTGAAAAAATCTGTCTGAAAATATACGATTAAAGATTTGGGGGATAAATGGAAGAGCAGTCTTTTTATGCTACCGGCAAACGTAAAATGTCGGTTGCCAGAACCTGGTTGAAGCCCGGTACGGGCGAAGTGATCATCAATAATAAGCCGGCGGATGAATATTTTGCACTGCCATCGGCCCGCGAGATGATAATGCAGCCGTTTGCGTTGACCAATACAATGGGTGAATTTGACATCCAGGTCAACGTCAAGGGCGGCGGCATTCTTGGTCAGGCGGGGGCCATCCGTCACGGTGTTACAAAAGCACTGTTTCAATCCAATCCGGATTTCAGGATCGTTTTAAAAAAAGCCGGCCTTATCAAGCGCGATCCGCGTACCAAGGAACGGAAAAAGTACGGTCAGCGCGGGGCTCGTGCCCGTTTTCAGTTCTCCAAGCGTTAAGCCTCTGGGCGTTAAACACCGGGCAACAATCGCCCCACGGCGTAGGGGCACCCGGGCGCATATACATATCGCATATACATATATTGAAGGGCATGGCCAAACCAAGGTCATGCCCTTTTTTGACGGCTTCGTAAAAAGTCCAATATCTGCGTTATGCGCGATTTCCGAATAATATCACGTACACTTAAGTACTCTCAATTCTTCAAAAATCGCGCAAGCCTTGATCTTGAACTTTTTACAAAGTCGTCTGGTTGCGACTTTTTACGCGGCTGTCATATTTAAACAGGGCATCAGGGTCGTCCACCCCGGAGGTGGATACCGCCGTCCGGTTGCGCCCCTTTCTCTTTGCCTCGTAAAGGGCCTGGTCGGCTTTTTTGATCAACTGTTCGGAATCCGTGTCCGAAAAATGGGCGATTGCGGCAACCCCGAGGCTGAGGGTGACAAAAGGGGCCGTTTGGGATGATGCGTGAATCATCCGGCTTTTTTCAATACCGACCCTCATGCTTTCTGCAACGGTCAATGCCCCTGCCAGATCCGTGTTAGGCATGATTACCGCGAATTCCTCTCCCCCGTAACGCGCGGTCACATCGATGGCACGCCTTGACTGGTGTTTGATTTTACTGGCGATTTCCTTTAAACACCGGTCCCCGGCCTGGTGCCCGTATGTGTCATTATAGGCCTTGAAGCAGTCCACATCGATCAGGATCAATGAAAGGGGCGTTAATTCCCGCATCGATCGATTCCATTCGCGCATGAAGCAATCGTTGAAATGCCTGCGGTTGGCAAGGCCTGTCAGCTCATCTGAAATCGCCATCACCTTCAGCTTCTCGTGGGCCGCCTGCAACTGTTCTTCCGCCTTTTTCCGGGCGGTGATATCAAAAAATGAGACAATGCTGTTTTCCTGCCCGGGCGCTGTAAATACGGTCATGATAACGTGTCTGATGTTTTTTGTCCTGTCCCGGATAAGGCACTCGTACTCGTTGGGAAGCGGAAGGTTCTGCTTTTTGATGCGTGCATGAAAACGCCGGATTCGAAAGAGGCTTCTTTTCTCGATAAACTCGGTTACTCTTTTATTGTTCAATATGTCTTTTTTTGAAAAGCCGGTCAGTTCCTCGAACTTTGAGTTCGCCATGGATATGCGCAGATTTTTTTCAACCAGTATGGTCGCCGTTCCGGTATTTTCAAACAGGTTTCTGTAGCGAATCCCGCTTTCCTGAAGTTTTTTTGTAACCGCCAGGAGGTGTGCACTGTATTTCTGCATGGCGATTTTTGCCTGCATCCCCGCAGTGATGTCGACCATGGTGACAATGAGCCTTTCATGCCAGACATTCAAACCAAAACGAATGACAACATATTTTGTGTTTCCTCTTTTGTCCAGCATGCGGCATTCGAATTCTGCGGGATGACTTTTGCCGTCGGGTTTGACGCGCCGCCCGTATTGGAAACGCCGGATTTTTTCCATGTCATCGGTTTTAATCAAATCAGAGAGTCTTTTAACATTGCATAATTCCGTTTTTTTGTATCCGGTCAGATGCTCAAATTTTGAGTTGACCAGGGTAATTATTGTTGTTTTTTCTTCCGCCAATAACGTCGCCGCACCACTGTCCTCGAACATTGCACGGTAGCGGGCTTCGCTTTCCTGGAGCGCGTGGCCGGTTTTTTGCAATTGCGTGTTCGCATCGACGATGTCGGTGGTTTCTTTTATACTCTTATCCTGGAGGGAATTGATTTTGAGGATCACAAAATAAAGATAGAGCAGGAGAAACGTCCCGAATGCCAGCAGTATGAGCTCGTCCGGGTGAAAACCATGCATCATGCTGCGCGCCAGGTATATCAGGGGGGCTGCCGGTATTGTTACCCACAGGATATTGCGGAAAGCGTAAAAGCCATTGTGCACCCCGTTGAAAAGGGATGCAGCGAGGATCAGGATCAGCATCGGCGACGGCTTCAGCGGATCGATGAGCCATATCGAAAGGCATGCGCCGATATCGATCCACATTGGTAAAATGGTGTATTCGGCGCTTAACCGTCTCAACATGAACAAGAAATGCAAAAGGAGGTGCGCCATGCCCAGCGCAACGGATATTGAAATAACATCCAATGGGTTTACGACAAGCGGATCGCTTGCGTGGAATAAATAATAGGAAGCACCGATCAGTATCATGCTGAGGCGAAGCATCAGCAGCACTTTCGGGGCCTTGATGAGGGGGTGGAATTGTCGGGCAGGGGCCTCGTTCGGGGAGTCCGCCGCAAACGGCGGAATGCCGCCTTTACCGCCTTGATCCGCATCGTTTGGATGGCTTCGGAGAGTCCACATAGGAAGTATAATCCTGCAAAAAAATGGATTTGTCAATATAAATAACGCTCATATATATAAGAAAAAGCAGTATATAAAGATACGTATAATGCTTATTTTGACTGGAATGTCTGAATTGCATTGAAAAGGCGCCTCAACTAAGGTAGTATTCAACGCTCCGTACCTTGAAGCCGCCTTGCAGGCAGGGCCTTGTGCAAATCCTGATTCATTATTCCCTTTCATTATGGAACGTATCGATTATTTCATAAAGCGGATACTGCTTGTGATCCCGACGTTTATCGGCATAACGGTGCTTTGTTTCGGGTTGATCCAGTTTGTGCCGGGCGGTCCGGTGGAACAGGCCATCATGAATATGCGGGGGATCGGTGAAGGGGAGCATCCCGGCGCACGCGGCAGCGCCGAAACCATAACCGAGCGACAGCGCGCTGAAATCGAGGCCTATTATGGCTTTGACCGTCCTTTTTACGAACGCTATAAGATCTGGTTGATCGACGATCGAATCGGAATGCGGATGGCTTCGTACCGGTATCCTGACAGGAGCGCCTGGGAATTGATTCGCGGCAGGTTCCATGTATCGATGATTTTCGGGGTGACCGGCCTGCTCCTGTCCTACCTGATATGCATTCCGCTCGGTATTATGAAGGCACTCCGGCATGACAGCCTGTTCGACGTTACCTCGAGCATTATCGTTTTTGTGGGATATGCCATACCGCCATTCGCCCTGGGGATGATCCTGAAGATGCTGTTTACCGGGACGGTCGATGGCTTGTGGGATATCTTTCCATCCGCCGGGTTCCATTCCGACGATTACGCCCACCTGGGCACCTTGGGCCGGATGCAGGATATTTTCATGCACATGTTTCTGCCGGTCCTGTGCTATGTGATCGGCAACTTTGCGATTCTTACCCTTCTTATGAAAAATTCGCTTATAGAGCAAATCAGCAGGGATTACGTCAGGACCGTGCTGGCCAAGGGGGGGTCGTATTCGAGGGCGATATGGGGGCATGCGGTCAGGAATTCGCTTATACCCATCGTAACGGGGATCGGGGCTATTTTGACGGTTATGTTCGCAGGATCGGTAATCATCGAGCAGGTTTTCGAGATTCCGGGAATGGGGCGGCTGAGCCTCGAAGCCATTGTTGGGAGGGATTACCCTGTTTTCATGGGAATTTTGGCCCTTACCTCGATCCTTGTGCTCCTGGGAAACATTCTCTCGGATTTATGCTACGTCCTGATCGATCCGCGGATCAATTTTCAAAAGCAGTAAGACGCATATGGGTATTATCAAAAACCCGGTAACAAAAAAGCGGTGGTCACGTTTTACCGAAAGCAGAAGGTCCTATTATTCTTTTTGGATTCTTCTGGTTCTGTTCGGCCTGAGCCTGGGCGCCGAACTGCTTTGCAACGGGACCCCGTTGTATATCCGGTTTGAGGGCAAATCCTACTTCCCGCTGCTGCGGTATTATTCAGAGGCCGTGTTCCTGGAGGACGGCCGGGAGACCCGCCCGAATTACAAAAGGCTCAACCAGGAAGCCCCGTTTGCGGATAATCCGGGCAATATAATGATTTTTCCGCCGCACCCTTACGGTCCCTACGAAACGGTACGGGCCGAGACCATTGATATTGAGGACGAGGTAACCGTTGCGCTCACGCCGGTGCTGCGGGTGGGCACGGTCGATGTCACCCCCGGTTTCAAGGCGGTGCGGTCCAATTTTTTCGAGTTTTTCGCAGGAATCGATGCCTCCGGCATAGCGCAGTCCGATATTTCCCGGCATTTTGATTTTCCGGACGCACTGAAGCAGGGGCTTGAAAGGCGTTTCAACAACCGGGCGGCATCATACGAGTCGTTTCGCATATCAAGGGGGCCTAAAGAATTCGACGTGGCATTGTCGACCTATGCCCCCCGGGATGAGCCGCCGGAAACCCTCCGGCTTATTTTCCGGGAAGTCCCCCGGGAAGACGCCTTGGAGCGAAAGGAAGCGGTTTTTGATAAAAACCTTGAACCGGTGATCCCCTTGCCCGGTTTGTGGGAAGAAATTGACGAGGATGACCGGGATCTGCTGGCCAGCCTTGTATTGGAGCGCATTGATGGCCCCGTGGACGATCAACGTTTTGTCTTCGGTGATCGCCAGTACCAGGTGTCGTTTTTGAAAACCGATGTCCGGTTTCCGTTTCCGCCTGTTTCAGGGCACCCCCTGGGTATCGACAGCGCCGGGCGGGATGTGCTTTCCAGGATCGTTTACGGGCTTCGCATTTCCCTTTCATTCGGTTTTCTTCTGGTGGGGACGTCCATGACCCTGGGCATCCTTACCGGCTCTTTGCAGGGGTATTACGGCGGCAAACTCGATATTACGGCGCAGCGCATGATTGAAATCTGGAGCGCGCTGCCGTTTCTCTACGTCATGATTCTTATGGGATCGATCTATGGCCGCTCCTTCACGCTGCTGTTGATTATATATGGCCTTTTCAACTGGATCGGCATATCGTATTATATACGTGCTGAATTTTTAAACCTCCGCAACCGGCCCTTTGTGGAGGCGGCGCGATGCATGGGGATACCGTCGCGTAAAATCATATTCAAACATATCCTCCCCAACGGCCTGGTTCCGGTAATTACTTTTTTTCCGTTTTCCCTTGTCGGGGCCATTGGGGCGCTTGCCGCTCTGGATTACCTCGGCTTCGGCCTGCCGCCGCCAACGCCGTCCTGGGGAGAGCTGATTTTCCAGGCGCAGCAGTACCGGTGGGCCTGGTGGCTGATTTTGTACCCCTCCCTGGCATTGTTTACGGTCATGCTGTTGGGCGTGTTTATCGGCGAGGGGGTCAGAAACGCATATGACCCCCGGCACTACAGCCGCCTCGAGTAGCGGAGAAACCGTCTGCGGCAGATTTTTTAAAAAAAACAAATATAATGCATTCGTAGAAAGTCGGTTTTAGATGGTGCCGTAAAAAGTTCAAGATCAAGGCTTGCGCGATTACGAAGAATGCAGCGTACTAACTGTACGTGAAATTCTGAGGAATCGCGCATAACGCAGATATTGGACTTTTTACGGCGCCATCAAATATAATATATGAAGACACCATTGATTGACATACAAAACCTTTCCGTTCGCTTTGACACGGATGAAGGCGCCTTCAGGGCGGTTGACGATGTTTCTTTTCATATAGACCCGGGGGAGTCCCTGGGCCTGGTAGGTGAGTCGGGGTGCGGCAAATCGGTTACCGCGCTTGCGGTAAACCGTCTTATCCCTTCGCCGCCGGGCCGTATCGAATCGGGCCGCGTTATTTTTGAAAACCGGGATCTCCTTGCCTTAAAGGCGCCCCTTTTAAGGCAGGTACGGGGCTCGGCCATATCCATGATATTCCAGGAACCGCTTTCGGCCCTGTCTCCGCTGCACCGTATCGGGCGCCAGATGGTCGAGGGGATTCGCTTTCACAGCGCCATGTCCAAAAATGAGGCCAGGGATTATGCCCGTACGTGGCTTTCAAAAGTCGGCATCCCGGATGCCGGTGAACGCATGTATGCCTATCCCTTCCAGCTCTCCGGGGGGATGCAGCAGCGGATCATGATCGCCATGGCGTTGATGCTTTCGCCTGCCCTTATTATCGCGGACGAGCCCACCACCGCCCTGGATGTGACGACCCAGGCACAGATTTTCGATCTCATCCGGGAAATGAAGGAAAATGATACATCCCTTTTGCTGATCACGCATGATATGGGCGTGGTATGGGAAATGTGCGACCGGGTGATTGTTATGTACGCATCGCGGATCGTGGAGAGCGGGCCGGTCAATGATATTTTTTTCAATCCGGCACATCCCTACACGGCGGGCCTCCTCGAGGCCGTTCCGAAGCTCTCTGCCCAAAAAGCGCATTTGCCGGCAATTCCCGGCCAGGTACCGTCTCCGTTTGATTATCCGGAAGGGTGCAACTTTCAAAAGCGGTGCAAATACGTCCACGACAGGTGCCGACAGGATACCCCGGCGTTGGTTGAGGTCGGCGAAAAGCACTTTACCGCCTGTTTCCGGGCCTCACAGCCCGGGGACCGGCCCCGGGGGGCTGCCTTGAACCCACAGCAAGGAAACGAAGAAACCGATGCCGCCCGAAATGGTACATGATGGCATACAAGCGGAAAAAAACGGCTTTCCGCTTCTTGAAGTAAGGGACCTTAAGACCTGGTTTCCTATAAAACGGGGATTGTTTTCCCTTGCGGCGGGGTACGTGCGTGCGGTGGACGGCGTGTCGTTTGTCATCCGGCGAAATGATCGTTTGTCATCCGGCGAAATGAAACCCTGGGACTGGTCGGGGAGTCGGGTTGCGGCAAGACCACCCTGGGACGCACCCTGCTCGGATTGGAGCGGTTGAGCGCCGGCGATATACGCTTTGACGGCATATCGATTCCCTCCCTGGGACGGCGGCGCATGAATCGCCTGAGAAGGCATATCCAGGTTGTTTTCCAGGATCCGCTTTCCTCGTTGAATCCTCGTATGAATGTCATGGATATTGTTACGGAGGGGCTGGTGCAGTTCGGTATGGTTGAAGGATCGCGGCAGGACCATGCGGCGAAACTCCTCCAGGAGGTCGGGATGAGCGGTGATTCGATCTACCGATGGCCCCACGAGTTTTCAGGGGGGCAGCGCCAGCGGATCAGCATTGCCCGCGCCTTGTCCCTGAAACCCGACCTCATCATATGCGACGAGGCGGTAAGCGCACTGGACGTATCCGTTCAGGCCCAGGTCATCAACCTGCTTTTGAAGCTTCAGGCCGATCACCGGCTTTCCTACCTGTTCATATCCCATGACTTGAGCGTTGTCAGCAACATTGCCGACCGGGTGGCCGTGATGTATCTGGGCCGGATCGTGGAAAGCGGAAAGACAGGGGATGTCATCCAAAATCCGCTTCACCCTTACACGCGTGTCCTTATTGCGGCCGTACCGGTTGCCGGCGGGAAACGGATCGGGAAGCATGCCGTGCGGGGCGAAACACCGTCTTCCGCAGCGCCCCCCGATGGGTGTCACTTCAATCCCCGGTGCCCTGAGGTAATGCCGGTATGCCGGCGGCAAACCCCGCCGGAGGTGAAGCAAAACGGCCGGCGTGTGTTGTGCCATTTGTATGGATAGGCCGTCTCCCGGATGGGGGCCATCCAGACCGTCTTGCCGCTTTATCGTTTTTGATCTTCCAGTAGATTCGAAACAGGTCCCTCGAGTATATCCCCGGCGCCGCATGATCCCCTTGCTTGAAAATGAAGTTGACCGCGTCGGCCGCCTCGTGCTCGGTCAGGGTGAAGGTGGCCGTGGCCATGAATGCCTCGGCGCCGGTCGTGCCCATCCGCTGGGTTAAATACCGGGCATTGATGACCGCCACGGTGACAACGCCGCCCTTGTGTTCGATGAATTCCAGCTTTGGCGGGTCCGTGGGCTTTTTGTCCTCAGGGTTCCGAAAGCTTTCCGGATTTTTATCGGACCGGTTGACGGCAAAGACCAGTTTTTCAATGTCATGTTTTATCTCATCGATTTTTCCCCCCCGAACGAGGACGTCGCCGTCCCGGGTCCCGATCCGTGCATTCCAGGTGTAGGCCTCGTCCCGGTAATCAATGACGATTTCTTCATCCATCCGCGCCTGGTAAATGGCAAAGACGATAGCGGCGCCCAGGAGGGCGGCCCCGGCCATGCCGATTAACAAATATTTGTTTTTTAGCAGCATTGTCGATTCACCGGACCTTCTCAACAATCATTTCGGCGACTTTCTCCGCGGAGCGGCCAAAGAGCTCTTCCATGGGAACCCGATCAAGGTATTCATCCTGCCATGTGATGGAATTTTCCTGGACGATGTTCTTGATATGTTCGTGCTTTCCGCCGAGGGCCTTGACCCGGATGGGCAGATCCACGTCGTTTCGGAATTCCACCTCCAGCAAAAGCAGGTGCTCGACCATGTTCGGATGGGAGGGATCAGCGGACAGCACGGGAATGACCAGCACGGAGCGGTCATCCTTGCGCCCCTTGCCAAGATAGACATTGCCCTGTCGGACAATAATCCGCTTAGATCCTTTGAGGCTCTGGTCGGATTCGGTACGGGACGGCAGGGATGCGGATGTGCCTGTTTTTGCCACGACGGTTATGGTGGTTTTGTCAGTGGGTTCCCCCAGCAGGTTGACGCCCGACACCCGGTAAAGGGTCGATCCGTTGATGCGGGCGATAATTTTCTGGATGTTGCGGATGACCATCACGTTGGTCAAAGCGAGATGTTCAATGCCGAACCCGTTTTCCGAAAGAGCCTCAAACAAGCGACCCTCGGCCTTTTCCTCGATCCGGCTGGTGCCGACCGTGACGGTCTTGGCCTGGTGCTTGATCGCGTCTACAGGCCGCGCCATGACGTTTATCGATTCCCCCATCGCCTCAAAAAACAGGGCGAACATGTTTTTCGCCGTCCCCTTGATCCCAAAGTCGAATTCAAAGTCATTGACCGGTAGGCGGCCCGAGAGATATTTGAGCAAAAGGACCAGGTTGGTGGCCCGGTGAATACCGATGGTGCCGGGAAGGCGGTTTTCGTGCTGCATATTTCGAAAATCCCGGTAAAATGCCAGTATTTTTTCCCGGAAGCCGTCTTCGAGGACAATATCAAAAATATCAAGCTCGCTTTGCGTGTATGTCCGGATCAGCGTCTCTAATTCTTCCTTGAAATCAAAAAGGAATTTTGACCCTTCATTGATCGTGAGGGCGGCGTAGTATCCCCAGATATGGCCGACCAGCGTGTTTAACACCGGTGCGAAATGCTCGCTTACCGGAGGGACATGGAACACGTCCTCGGCATAGGGGTCAAAGCGGTCTTCGTGGTCGTCGCAGATGACCACCGGAAGCGCCTTGTGGGATTTAAAAATCGCTGTATCCTTTACGATATCGCCCAGAACGCTTCTGCGTGTGCCCGCCGCACAGATGATTATCAAGGGCTCGCTTGAAAGGTCGATATGCTTCTTGTCCTCGACGTAATCCGATGAAATGGTCTTGTAGCAAAGCTCGCTCAGCTTGATCCGGATCTCGTCGGCCGCGGCCTTGTTGGGGCCGCTTCCCACGACCGCCCAGTAAGTCCTTTGCAGCGCCAGGCGATGGGCGGAAGCCCTGATTTTGTCGGTCATGGAAAGCGTTTTTTCCATTAAATCCGGGATTCTGATCATTTCGTTGATTTCATTGGAGATAAAACGAGAGCCCGGTTTTTCCGTCAGCCCGGCCACGAAAAGGCCGAATATCGCGCCGGCGATGATCTGGGAGTAGAAGGCTTTTGTGGACGCAACCGACATTTCAATATCCCTGCCGGAGCTCGTGTAGATGACGCCGTCGCTTTTGAACGTCAAATCCGAGTCCCGCCGGTTGACGATGCAGATGATTCGGCCGCCTTTTCTTCTGACCATGTCCACGGCGCGGTTGGTGTCCGTGGTGGTGCCGGACTGGCTGATGGGGACCAGCAGCGTATCGTCCATGGCGCCGGACTGGCCGTCATGGACCATGAAACCGCTCAGCTCCGAGGATTTCATGGCCTCAACCCGGATATGGCGCTCTTTGAGGTAATGGTGCATCTGGTTGGCGCAGACAAGGGCGGCAACCCCGGCGGTTCCCTGTCCAATGAAAACAATGCGCCGGATGTGATTGCCGGCAAGATCCGACCGAATCGAGTCCGGTACGCACGTGTGATCCAGAAAAATCTCGTAGCAAGGGCCGTCTTTTCCCTCGACGATTTTCCACCGGTTGGCCAGTGTTTTCCTGGCGGATGCCGGGGCTTCCGAGATTTCCTTTAGAAAATTCATGGCCTCAACCCGGATATGGCCCTCTTTGAGGTAATGGTGCATCTGGTTGGCGCAGACAAGGGCGGCAACCCCGGCGGTTCCCTGTCCAATGAAAACGATGCGCCGGATGCGATTTCCGGCAAGATCCGATCGAATCGAGTCCGGTACGCACGTGTGATCCAGGAAAATCTCGTAGCAGGGGCCGTCTTTTCCCTCGACGATTTTCCACCGGTTGGCCAGTGTTTTCCTGGCGGATGCCGGGGCTTCCGAGATTTCCTTTAGAAAATAATGGTTGAAATCCTGCCGGTCGATGTCCCGCGAAACCAGCTGGGTCGTTCGTATGTCCTCCTCGCTTAATGCAATCGGCGCACCGCAGTAAAACATGGCCTTTATTCCGCCGGTACCGCCCTGCCCGGATTGGTCGATGATGCAGATCTGTCCGCTGACATTCCGGCCGTCAGGGGATGTGTTGACAGCTTCCCCGTCCATTTTCAGAAAACGGGATGTTTCCTCGACAAACCCGTAAACTTCGGAGGTCGGAATGTAATGATCCGAAGCCAGACCGATAAATATCGCCTGGCCGCTTCCCTTCAGGGCGAGAAAAAATTTTCCGGGGGTAATGTCCGTGTGCATGGTGATGGCATGGGAGCCCTCGAAATCGTTGACGGCCAGCCGAAAGGCGGTTTCCATGTCGTGGCCTTGGCTGTAGTAGTATTCGACATGCACGGGGATGATCTTGGTATCGCAGGTGATATCTTCGAAAAAGCGCGTTCCCCGCTTTTCATGCGCCGATTTAATGTCCTGGTAATTATCGATGTCGCCGTTTAAGCACACGTGTATGATGCCGGTGCCGCCAATGGTTGTGGTCATTGTACGATTGTCAACGGGATGGCAGTTGGGCTCGGTGATGGCACCCACCGATGCCCACCGGGTGTGGGCGGAAACCGTAAAGAAAAGGCGGGGGCGGGAAATAATGGCCGCAAAGACGGGGTCGGTTTTTATCTGGTTGCGGATGAAGCGAATATTGTCGCCCAGCGCTCCGATTTCAGCCGCGACTTTGTAGGTCATGGCAACTGCGGTATACCCATTTCCGCGGTTGACGGTGACGGCTGCGTTGGTCAGGACGTCCTTGTTGGAACGCTCGGCAAAGCGTTCATAGAGGTCCGCCGATGACAAATCGTCTATTAATGCCGTATATTCGACGTCATCGAGTACAAATATCAGGGAGATCCCGGCCGAATCCCGTCCCCGGACTTCCAGTCGGTCTATGCTGTTCAAAACCGCGTTGATTTGCCTGGCGGCGGATATACTTTCGACAGACAAGCGGTTTTTCGCGTTTCCCGCAAGCGCTTTTACCGGTCCGATGTTGGCAAGAATTTCCGTTTCAATGCACCATGCGGCATCCTTGAGTTTTTCGATCCGCAGGGACATGGCGTCAAATTGTCTTGCGGAAACGGTCCCCATCTGATCATTTAAGTGCCGGGTCTCAATTGTGATAACGGATTTAATGTGCGATCCGAGGTCTTTTAGTTCATTAAACAGGGCTGGGTCTTTATAGATGCGATAATAAGAATGGTTTTGCTTTAACGCCCGGATGGCTTCAAACAGCCTCGTAACGGGTTCGTCTCCCCCTAAATAACGTTCGGTGAAATCGTCGGCAGACATATCTGAACATGCGGAAAAGCCGTTTTGCCGGATTTTTGTCAATTCGGCCGTCAAAGGGGTCAAGTCTATTCCGGCGGGCGGGCTTTCCTGTCTGCTGAACGCCACAATGCCAGTGAAACCGCATGACAACCGGTTCATATGGCATGGGAAAAAAACGATCGCCCCTTTGGGGACGTGGTTGGGGCATCGGCCAAAATACACCTTTACATCAAGCATTTTAAATAAATGCAGGTTCATTTTGATGCACTCGTACAAAGTCGATATCAGACGACTTTGTAAAACGTTCAAGATCAAAGCTTGCGCAATCCGTATCAACATTTTTTTAAGCATCCCGATCCGTGTCAATTCTGTTTTGAAAATATTGGAAAACCGCCTCGCGAAAATACGTCGCGGCGCGTTTTCCGATATAGTCCTTGTGTGCCACGATGACACCGATTGCGATTTTGCCGGACCCCTCCGGGTCCCTGGCATATCCGGTAAACCAGTCATACCGGATATGCCGGGTGGGGTGGTTGAGCGAACCGGTTTTGCCGCCCATGTCAAGTCTGGATAGCACCCGGCTGGAAGAAATGTTCGCAAACTGTCCCCTTGCCGTTCCCGAGCGAATCGTGGCGCCCATGAGTTTGTTCAAATCGCCCACTGTTGAAGGGTCCACTGTGCGGGAGAGGACCTCGGGCCTGCACCGGTAGACCGTCCGGTCCTCCCTTGCCGCCACATCGATTAAAGTCGGTTTGATTATCCTGCCGCCATTGACCATGGACGCGGATATCATTGCCGCATGCAGCGGCGATATCGTCGTCGTCCGGTTGAATCCCGATGCAACCTCGGCCCAGTTGTACGGGGTGTCATTGATTTCCAGGACGCTTGTTTCCACGGGCAGGTCGAATTCAATGGGCCGGTTAAAGTAGTAGGCATAGGCGTACTTTTCCAGCACATCCTTGCCCAGCTCGTTTTTCCCGAGTTTCCCGAATACGGGATTGTTTGATTCCGCAAAGGCCATTTGGAGGCTGACATAATTGGTGTACTGGTTTTCGCGGGCATTCAGCTGGCTTCTGTACAATGTATACCGGCCGCCATTATACGTGAACCGGCTCTGTTTTTCAAACCCGCCGGACCCCATTGCGGCGGAGGCCGTAACGATTTTGAAAATGCTTGCCGCCGGGAGGTCCGCAGAGAGGCAGGTGTTGTGTTCGGGATCCTCCCGGTCATAGGAAACCATTGAGAGAACCCTTCCGNTNTCGGGTTCTATCGCCACGATCCCGATCCGGTGTGCATGCCGCTTTTCAAGGGATGCCAGGATGGACTGCTGCAGATCCGGGTCAATGCTCGTGTAAAGCTGGTAGGTGCCTGTCCCGGTGCTGATTTCCACCTTGTTTTCCGTGAGGTTGCGAAACGTGTCGGCAGCAAGGAGATTTTTCAGCCCTTGGTGGTCAATGGGATCCACATCCGGGGGATACAGGGAAACGACGGTGTCGGATGGATCCGGCAGTCTTTTTTCAAGCAGGTGGAATCCGCCATGAATAAGAATGGCAAGAATGACAAGCACGGCAAAATACCCGGGGATCCGGCGGATTGCCTGCTGCTTTTCATCGTCGGCTTTTATACTTTTCTGGTACCCGCGCCATTTTGTATCGGGTGTTGCAAGCCTTTGGAATCCATATTTGCCTGCGTTTTTTTTCCGTTTAAACATGATGCACTCGTAAAAGTCTGGTTCAGGCGGCTTTGTAGTCACGCCATGGCGTGACAAGATCAAGGCGTGCAAAATTTTTGAAGAATTGAGCGTGCTTCGCGTATGGGGTGTTGCCCGTAGGGGCGAAACATCTTTCGCCCGGTTCGTAACTGTTATTTTAAACGGGTCCCCGGGGGCATCTCACGGTCCAGTATGGCAACGGCGCAGTCGTCGCTGGAAATGGCGGCGAGAAGCATCCCCCTGGACTCTACGCCCTTAAGCCGGACCGGTTTCAAATTGGCCACCACCGCCACGTTTTTGCCGATCAGCGTATCCGGGCTGTAGAATTGGGCAATACCGGCAACAATTGTCCGGGTGTGGTCGCCCAGATCCACCTCAAGCTTGAGCAGTTTGTCGGCCTTGGGTATTTTTTCCGCATGGATGACTTTTGCAGACCGCATATCGATTTTTGAAAAATCGTCAAATTCGATTTCCGCCTCAACGGGATTCGGGGCAGCCTGTTGGGCCGCGGCCGTTTCGGTCTTGAGGATAGCATCGGGGTCGATCCTCGGGAAGAGGCTCACCCCTTTTGGCAGCACTTGGTTGGCGGGAATTTGCGGCCATTTTTGGATTTCCTCGATGCGATAAAAAGGTCCATCCGGATTCAGNCCNAGGTGTCTTTGCATGATGGCGGCGGTNTCAGGCATNACCGGATATATCAGTCCGGATACGACCCGGAGGCCTTCAAGCAGGTTACAGATAACNNCCTCGAGCTGGCCTCTGGCCGCCTTGTTTTTTGCCAGTTCCCAGGGAGCGGTCACATCCACGTATTTGTTCATTTTCGAGATATATTCCCAAACGGATGCCAGGGCCTTGTGAAACTCGAAATTCTCCATGGCCCGGCAGAACCCGGAGATGGTTTGCGACGCATCCGTTTTTAAATCGAGCTGAAAATCCATTTTCGGGTCCACCGGATATTCGGGAACCGTTGATTTGAAATACTTGTGGAGCATGGCCAACACCCGGGAAAAAAG
>SL_3KL_010_SEDDRAFT_10001728_pt1 | contig 20003 bp, 9 predicted proteins | sample SodLakKL_010_SED_2_FD_10381 | JGI IMG/M metagenome (IMG submission 10381) | reverse complement strand
CGGTCCTGACCAACCGCCGAAGCTATAGCGCTACTACCTATTTTGCCCAGTACATGCGTGAACTTGAAAACGTTACGCTCATAGGTGACACTACGGGTGGCGGTGCGGGCTTGCCAGCCTTCCGCGATCTTCCCAACAACTGGATCCTTCGCGTGTCGAGCACGAAATTCTATGATCCTGACGGGAAAAGCATTGAATCCGGTGTGCCACCCCATTTGTACGCAGAAATTCCCGAGGTGAATGATAGCCTGGATCTTACGTATGATCCCATCATCGAGACGGCCATTGATTTCATTCTGGATTAATGAACACAGGCGCAAATATCTTAAATGTCTGTGTCTGCATAAGCATATAGTTTCTGAAAGGCCTTTGCCTTATAAAACAAAAGCCGGGACAGCATGCTTTTATGCCCCGGCTCTGTATATGCTTCTGTGCTATCTATCTTCGGATGATAAGTTTGGAAACCCTGCTTGTTTCATCACTATGAACCTGCAACAGATAAACACCTTCTTCCAGATTACTAACGTTAAACGCCCTTTGCTCAACCGGGTTATCAATTTGTTTGTCAATCAATACTCTTCCGTTGATATCCATAAAACGAACCCTGACGGATCCTTCTGATTCAGGAATGTCCACATACAGGACATCGTCTGCGGGGTTCGGGAAGACAATCATTTCCTGTTCGCTGTTGAGATCAGGCATGTTTACAGTAGACTCAAAAACGGCTTTAATGTAGCTGTCACCCTCAAGTACGAGCTCAAGGGGATTGTTTTCCAACTCTTCCTCATTTACGAGCCAGTAGCTGAATATATACATTTCATCAGGAGTGGCTTCGAGATTGAGAGTATCCTCTTCAAGGCAGGTGTATGTGCCGGGTTCAGGGCTGATATTGCCACCTTCGGGGGTTTCGAGAGTCACATATATCTTGTTAATGGCTGTTTGTAAGGGTCCGGCCGGGAGTGACTCCTCCCATGGCGTGGAATGATAGGCAGTGAGTTCATAGCTCAGCCATCCTTCCGGAACGTTTTTATCTGTGAAAGACAGAATGGTATCAGCTGGAAAGGTATGCATAATCTTTCCGTTTCTATATAAATTATAACCACCAACTGTATTTTCACCGTTGTTATCACGTTTGCCTGTAAATGGGGACTCCCAGGTGAGCATGATGTGGCCTTCGTCACTTGTTTCGGCTTCAAAACCCTGTGGTTGTTCCAGCGTGTTTTGTGTAATGTTAACCACGTTATTTTTTGCCACTTCGATGGAGTCATTGATGATGAGAGTGATGTCTTTGCTGCCTGTTTCGTAGTATCTGATACGATGGGGGCCTTCTCCGGTTGCATCCTGTGGATATGCGTCTTCGCCGAAAGACCACGAAAACGTTGAAGCTTGCTCTCCTGTTGTCTGGTTGTGGACAACAAGCATTTCGCCCTGGCTTGCTTCATCTGTGCTCACATCAAAGGCTGGTATGATCAGTTCAGGATCTGTTTTCACCCGGATGTTATCCAGGTACATGTTCCCTCCGGTGTTTTCTTCTCCCTGGTCAGATTCAAAAAGAAAGCCAAGATAGATCTTCTCCTGGTCGTAATAATTCGATGGGAGAAAAAGTTCTTTTTCTGTCCAGCCTGAGGGTGTCCCGTGCCTGTTTATTGTGCTTACTGTTGTCCATGTACTCATGTTTGTTGAGACTTGCACACGAACCCTGTCGTTTACCTGCGGGTTGCCGTCATCAAAGTGCCAATCAAAATAAATAGCCACAAATGGAAGGTTTTGGGATGATATGGCTGGCGAAACAAGTCTTTTTGAGGCGTGAAGTCTTGCTTCTTCTGAGTTGAATTTTACCATATGCGAACCGTCCTGTGGGTTTACGCTGGGATTATCCCCTTCGGCTGTTATGCTGATGACTGGTAGCTTGCCAGAATCTTCCCCGCCTTCATTCACCATTTGAGTATTCCATCCGGATGGCATTACCGGATTATCGAAATTTTCATCAAAAGGAACAAACCGGATATTTTCTCCGGGGCTGACATGAATCTGGCGGCCATATGACGCGGTGTTCGTTTCTGTATCCCACGACCAGATTCTGTAATGTGTTTCATCCATATTATCGGCAAAGTCATGAATAAAGTGTGGGCCATGCCCCTTATAAATGATAGTTCCACCCTCCGGTATGGTATCTCCTTCATTTGCCTGGCCGGATGGTCTTCCGAATTTTTCTCTGCTGTTGGCGGCAATGACGACCGGGTCGCCCCCGGGATTACCGTCCCATGTGAGGATGTTGCGATAGTTATGATGTGTTTCTCCGCTGAAGGCAAGCGGGTTGGCTACTCCTGTCATCATTTCCTCCACCAGTTTCATTGCCTGAAATGCATTTAGCCTGCCTGCTCCGAGTTTACCTTCATAACCTTCATTGACGTCATAATGATCGTCGGAACTGCTGATGAGCATGTCCCGGATCATGCCGGCAGTGAATTCGCCGGGTGCTTTTGATATCATCAGGGCTGCTACGCCCGACACATGCGGACATGCCATAGAAGTACCCTGCATGTATATATATCCGTTTATCGAAGTGCTCAGTACACCCTGATTCAGGTTTTGTGTTGTTTCCCCGCCAGGTGCAGAGATCTCGATGTAATCCCCATAATTCGAATAGGCAGCTTTTTGGTCGTGGTGGTTTGTGCCAGCCACAGCCATTGCACCGGAGTAGTAGCCTGGATAATATGGCCCTTCAGCATCCGAGTTGCCGCTGGCATAAATGGTGAGGCCACCTTCCATGGTGGTGCCACCGGCATTAACATTAAAATAATCGATGGCATCCAGGACGATTTCTTCATAATAATTGGGAGATGTATAACCCCAGCTGTTTTGTGAGATATGAGCTCCCTGGTCTGCGGCCCATACGGGTGCAATCTCGAATCCGCCGGAGGGGGCAAAAGAGCCACTTTCAAAGACCTGACACGACATTACCTTCACGCCGCCTTCATCGCCCCATCCGCCTGCGATCCCGTTTATACCAAGGTCATTGTTGTTCATGGCTGCGATGGTGCCGGCAACATGGGTTCCATGCGTAGTAGGGTTCACATTGGGGGTGTCATCCACAAAATTATATCCTACGCCATCCCAGATATTGGCTTCGAGATCAATGTGTTCCGGGTTAATGCCGCCATCGATGACGGCGACAATGATGTCTTCATTACCCGTTTCAATGGCCCAGGCTTCCGGGAGCTGTATGTCTGCACCAGGTGTTCCCCCAGTCTGGCCGGTATTCCGGTAGTGCCAATGGTCTTCAAAGCGCTCGTCGTCAGGGATGAGTGCCGGGATGCTGTCTTCTTCCCTGTTAAGCGGATGCGGCATGTCATCGTGATCAAAAGCGATCAGTTCTTTCTTGAAATGCAATTCGGCAACAGAAATCTCTTTCATGCTCCGGTAGCTTTCCACCATAGCGATTATGTCGGCATCTTTATCTGAATAAAGATCAAACCAAAGATGAAACCCCCACGCTTCATGCCTGGCCTTATAGGCATTATCCAGTGCCCGTACATCAAAGGTCCTGCTCGCCTCTTTTATATCAAATGCTTTGTTTAGGGCGTCCAGGGCCTGAATATGGAAACGGACATGACCATCATCGGCTTTGGTAAATCCTTTCTCCGGAAGCTTTTCAGCATAATTTTCTTCAATTTTGATGCGGAAAACGCCTTTTTTATATGCATCTTCAGGTATGTTGGAATAGTCTATCGGCGGACGTTCTCCCCTGACTACCTGGTAATCCTGTGCTGATAAGCGGGGCTGGCCCATGAAAAGCAGGGCGGCCAAAAGGCTGAAAAAAATTGGTGATCGCAGATGTTCAAGTGATTTCTCAAAAAGTCGCATGTTATATTTCAATTTTAGCTTGCAGGTTATGCACAATGGGGAAATTAAAAAAGAAGCCACCCGGGGCCGGGCAGCTTCTTTTTCGAATCACCGGCACTAATGGCTGATGACGATCCGTGTGGTAATTTGTCCTTTGGCTGTATTGACCTGAATCATATACACACCAGGTTGAAGATCACTTGCGTGGATCTGTTTTTCGCTTACATCCAGAGTGTACAGTTTTTTGACAATCTGTCCGTGAAGGTTGGTAATGCTGATTTGCTCAATATTTTCATCAGCCCTGACGGTAAAAATACCATCCGACGGGTTGGGATAGATAGTTATCCCAACATCATCAATATCCGTAATGCTAACATCATCGGGTATCATTGTTACATCAATGATCAGATCATGATCTGTGACCTGTGTCTCTCCGTCAACAGGGTCGTAACCGTCTTTTTCTACTGTATAGGCATAAGTTCCAGGTGTCACACCGGTAAATACATAGTCGCCCGGATCATTTTGCCATTCGCCGAAGCTTACCACCGCGTTGTCAAGAGGTTGGTTTTCATGATCCACAACCTCAAAGGACACCGTAAAGCTATCTTCCACACCATCTTCAACATGGAAATCAATGGTGATAATCTCGGAGGATCCTGTGGTATAAACAGATTGTACGCCTGCCGTGTGGTCGCCTTCTGGCAGGCCGGTGAGCAGGTATTCCGTGTCATTAACTTCTTCAGCCACTATTTGGTCGTTCAGATAAACCGTATATCCGAAGAATGCTTTGCTGTTGTGTTTGTGACTGTTTACCTGGTTGGTCACAACCGGTTCTTCCAATCTTATCAGCTCAGGGGCGGGGCCTTGCACAAGTGTGTTTTGCTGCATCTTGTCATAGTCCACTTCTCCGTGGTCCACGCCATAAGCTCTTAGCAAGAAGTTGACTTCGAAGTCCCAGTCCTGGATATCTGTAAATTCGCTGGCGGGATCATTGATATCAAAAACGCCAAACTGCGTGCCGGGAACGAAATCCCAAGGTTCGCCCACCCCGTCATCCACGGCCAGTCCGATGAAGCCATTATAGCTCAGGCCGATAAAAAAGCCATCAGGCATTTCCAGGGTTTCGGTGAATACGTAGGTGTTCCATTCGTTATCGTTATTTGGCACATCTTCAGCTGTGTACACGATATTATTTCTGTCAGGAAGACCGTCTGCATCGAGTCCCAGCACCCATACTTTTACGGTATTATGCGGGCCGCCTTCTTCGGTCAGGTACCAGGTTATCTCGTTGAGTTCTGCATCATGGTGGTGTACGGCACCCATTACAGAGTTCCAGGTGCCCTGGAATCCAAGCTGCGCATCGACCACGCCATCGTCGTAGCGGAATTCAGCCGATTCTTCAACTTCCCAGCTCAGCAGCGCTTCACCTGCATCATAGCCTTCAGTGGTTATGCTGAGGCTGTGTGGGGTAACAATATGCTCAATCAATTCCACATCGATATCCATATCTTCTGAGATATCCAGGTTTTCTTCCACGTATGTTTCGAATCCCGAAAGTTCAATCATCAGTGTATAAGGGCCAGCCCAGACATTATTGAAGGTAACACTTCCACCAGGAGGGGATGTGGTAGTATATTCGTAGTCAGGGTCATCCTGGTTGAGCAGGGTTACAAATGCACCAGTAGGCATGTCACCGGAATTGGTTGTGATAGAGATATTCACTTGCACCTCCATGTCTTTTGCCAGTACATTGGAGAACGCGGGTTCACTGATGTTGTCCATGCTATATTCTGCCTTAACCGCATAAAGCCATAAACCCTGATCCACATCTTCCCAGCCTTCATCAAGATAGTTTTCCGCCGTGATATCAGTTGCCACTTCTGTCCATTCGCCTGAATCGCTGTCCTCTTCACCTTCCATCAGGCGATATATCATATAGCTTTCCAGCACTTTATCTCCCTTGTTGTCAGGAATGTCCGGAGCGTCCCAGCTGATCATGGCACCATTGGCGGTTTCTGAAGCGGTCACATTTTGTGGTGGGAAAGCGACTTCCATCATTTCTATATCGCCCAGGTCGACCACCGGGTCGGTAGTCACTTCCACTACATCCGCGTGTATTTCGTATGCCGGGTGATCGATGGTCAGGTCATAAAATTCATTGAGTCTGACGTCGATGATTTCAAAATGGCCATCTGCATCCGTGGTGGCTTCATAGTTTTCTACACCGCTTAATGACACGGACGCGCCTTCAATTGCCTGATCCGGGTCATCCATGGTCACCACGACACCCATCACCGTGGCCAGTTCATCCAGGATGATCGTGCCCAGGTCGAGGTGTTCGAATTCCACTTCAATTTCCGTGGTGTAGACTTCGTAGCCTTCACGGGTGATGGTCAGGTCGTATGTTTCATCGGTGTATACGTCTTCAAGCAGAAAGTTTCCATCGCTGTCGGTGGTGGCTTCAAAGTCATCGTATCCTTCCAGTGAAACCAGCGCCCCTTCCAGGCCGGTTTCGGGGGCATCGCTTCCGGTGACTTGTCCGCTTACATTCACTATTGGAAGCAGGTTCATGGTGATGTCCAGGGTGGTTGTTTCGCCGGCATCAATGTTGGCCGTGGTGGTTTTATCTTCATAGCCGGTCCTGGACAGGTTCAGGGTGACGTCACCTTCCAGCAGCATGGGGAATGCATAGTGGCCATCTGCATCGGAATGCACGATGAGTTCGTATTCTTCTATTTCTACCTGTACACCTTCCACGGTATTGCTTTGATCGTCGGTGATGGTGCCGGCCAGGGAACCCAGGTTGGATTTGTCAAAAATGAACGTGGTGTTCACCGTCCAGTCGGTATTGCTACCACCTTCAGGATCGTATGGGTCGATTGGTGAGAAACTGGATCCAGCACGTCTTGTTCGTGCAGGCAAGTCTGGCGTACGTTCGCCGATGAACTTGTCCTGCGTGTGACCTGTGTAGTTGTCATCGTCAAACTCCCTGTTTGTAGCCATCACCAGGTTGCCACCGGTATAATCGAAGGTGGTATCCAAGTCGATATAAAGAACAGAGGATCCTTCAGGGATACTGATTTCACCTTCAAATACCAGAGTAAGCTGACCTGCCGGGATAAACCCTCCCAGATCATTAAAGTTTTCCTCTTCAGTGGTGCCCATCCAGATCTTGACGGTTTCATTTTCCAGAGGTTCACGGAAATGACTTTGCAGGGCAATGCTTTCGATGGTACCAATGGCCAGGTCAAATTCTTCCGGGTAATAAAATAATTGCTGGAGGTGATTCTTTACATAAAAGTCCAGTGGTAATCTTGGCAGGGTAGTGCTTGTCCCTTCGCCAATGGTTACAGGGATGATTCCTTCTTGAAAAACAAAGAGCATGCGTTCCCCTGATTTGATGTTGGTTTGGTCCTGGTCGCCTTCCAGGTCAACCAAAGCATACAGGTTATTGAGTCCCGTAAAGTTTTCATCGGGTGTCCAGTGGATGACCACACTGCCTTCTTCATCGGTTTCGAGTTCAGGGCCGGCAACACTGGCCAGTTCGATGTCGTCATCTTCATCCACAGCCATCAGGCGGATATGGTAATCATCCTGTGTTTCCTGTCCCTGGTTTGACACCGTGACATCCCAGCTGGTTTCTTCATTTTCCATTACCATGACCGGGCCGCTGAATGACTCCATGCGCATGTCTTTTTCGAATGGCGGCCTCAGGATCATATCATCCATGTTCCAGGTAAAAATACTCCGCGAGTCACCCGAGAAACGGATACCCAGGTGGATTTCTTCTGTATTTTCCGGTATCGTGAACGTGAAGGATTGTTCTGCAGGCCCGATGTTATCTATGGCATCGTGGTACCAGAATACTGTCCAGGTATCTCCGCCATCTGTGCTGTATTCGAGTCCGGCCTGGCCGTCGTCGTTGGTCGATAAGTTATTCAGGTAGTGCTTCATCCTGAATTCAAGTACTTCATAGCCTTGCACATCGATAGGAGCTGTTACCAGACGTGAGTATCCTTCCAGGAATCTTGGCAATCCGCTAAAGCGCAATTCGGGAGCCTCGCCGCCGGCAAAATCGTTGTCGTTTATCAGCCAATTGTCATAACCGAGTCCTTTATCTCCGCTTTTGCCGTCCACATCAGCCTGGATAAACCAGCCATCCGGGAAGTCATCAGGGTCATCAAATGTTTCGTAAAGCAGCACATCTCCCATAGCCAGTATTGCGGTATTGGACATGTCGCTGCCGCCAATACCGATGTTGTTGTATGCAGTTACCTCATAGTGGTAGGGGCCGGGGTCGAGGTGTGAGTCATCGGTGTATTCGGTATCTTCCAGTCCGGTGACCACCTCTTCCTCGCAAGGATAGCGAACCAGTGTGTACAACACGCTTTCTGTATCCAGGTACCCTTCATTAATTCCGGTATCAGGTGCATCCCAGGTGATGTGGCCAAAGGTACCCGTGCTGCTTAGTTCGATATTGGCGGGTGCGGCAGGGGCATCAAAACCAATGTATTTTGTCATGGTGGTGGGCCAACCTTCGCCTTCATTGTTTACGGCATGGATTCTGTATTCGTACAGGTCGTTTTCTGCCATGCTGTCATCCGTGTAGGTTACCTCATCTCCCGGGTTGGTGTCTGTAATGGTATGGATCAGTTCATCGTCGCGGTAGATGACTACGTTATCGATGTTATCCAGCACAGAGCCAGCCACGGTGACTTCTGGGTTGGTCCAGCTGAGTTCGGCCTCCAATGCGCCTTGCGGTCCGGGGGTTACGGTAAAATCTTCAACGGCACCCGGTGATCCGGCTTCAGCGATATGATATACATCATATGTAAAGATCAGGTTGGGTGATTGCTGGATGCTGCCGAGCAACGCAAACTTTCCATCGAACAATTCGGTAGTGCCGAAGATGCCGCCTGCGATGGTCCAGTTTCCTTCATTGTAACCAGGTACATCTTCTGTATGCTGTTGTGCGCCTGTAAAGCTTTGGTTTTCAATATCCCACTGTTCAATGTTGGTAAGGTGAACGGGGTTGTCGCTGGATCCTTGTGTCTGAGAGAAAAACCAAAGGTAGGGTCCGCCTTCTGACCACGGGTCGTAAGCCGATCCGAAGATGTCATTGATGTTATCTGTAATCGGACCTTCCAGAATATTTCCATCAAAATCTATCAGGTACAGGTTGTCCCACTCGCCAACCCAAAATGCTCCCTCACCATCATTAGCCAAAGGGTCAAAACTCAGGTGGCGGGAACCAAATTCATAGATCCCCTCCACTGTTATGGTTGAAATAAGTTCTTCTTCGGCAAGATCCAGCTGATAGATTACATCGCCACCGCTGGAAGCGTAAAAATATTCCCCATCATGGGCAAAATCCCTGATATTAGCAACACCCGGAATGGTAAATTGCTCCATGTAGGTACCCGTTCTGTCATATTTGCGTATTATGTTGTGCGCAAAGCTTGCTGTATAGATGAAGTTACCGTCTGTGGTGACAGCTTGCTCACCTCCTTCAGCTGCCTCTGTGTGGAAATGGAGAAGCAGGTCCCAGTCAAGGGTTTGTTTCCCTTCCATGCTGCTTTCTATTCCTGCACGGGGAGATATTTCAGTAAATTTGTTATCAGGAGCATCTCCTGTTTGTGCTGTAATTTTTTCTGGTGAAAAAAGCGCGGATATGGCAAAAAAGAGTGTAAAAAGGTAAATCATACTTTGCTTCATAATTGAAAAATTATTAGGTTTTTAATATGATCGGTTATTGTTCTTTGATACATCTTACGGCATAGCCCATGTTTTTGGAAGCCTCGCTTCTGTAAATCTGGGCATTGGTGCTGCTCAGGCTTCTCCAGATGCTGTCTTCCGCATCAAAACTGGTGGAAGTCCAGTGCCTTCCCATGCTGTTAATAGCAAAATAATGGCCGCTACTACCCCGACTGCCTCCTGGCATGGCGGTGAACCCGGATTCGTTGGTAGCCCCTTCATTGGGGCTGTTCCAGTATTCGGTTCCTGTGGCCTTCAACATGCCGCCTTCATTTTGGCCACGCCAGCCGTTGCTGTTGGCTTCGCTTTCGGACATGCCCAAAAACATTTCCAGGTCCTTCCAGTCCTGATCCGTGGCTGCCCTCCATCCAAAAGGACAAAGCCCACGGTCATCTTCAACGGCATAAAAATTGTATAATTTGCCGTAAATATCTGCATTTGCCGGATTGTCATTATAAACGGCATAAGCACCCTCGTCGGTTTCTGACCAATCGGTGTTATCAAGTCCGGTTGCTATAGGGTCGCCGTTATTATAATGTGTGACCCGCAAATTTTGGGCAAACCATTGCTGGTTGCCAATGGTCACGGTGGAATACATGTTTCCGTCATAATCGCTGACAGCATCAGGGTCTACCCATTGAGGAACTCCATCTACAGCCTGGAGTACCGTGCCAGTTTCGCCTATTGGCAAACTTTCCCAGCTACCCTCATTATAAAAGAGGAGATCGCCTTGCTCCGGGGCTTCGATAATAATGAAATCGCCCAGATCCGGGGCGCCTTCCAGGTCATCGTATTGACCGCTGAAAGTGTCACCCGAAGTGTCTGCATGCATCGCATAGGGAACGCTGAGAAGCTGACTGACACCCATTAATTCGCCATCAACACTAATTTCAATAAAATAGGGTCCATTACCCCAGTTGATGCCCTCAAGAGACTCTACTGAGCCGATTTTTAAATTTATTAATCCGAGGGAATTGGTTTCGGTTTCATGCCATTCAGAAAAAACAGCTGTTCCGTCAGCACTTCCTAGCAGCAGCCGTATTTCTATAGAAACGTATTCCTGGGTTACCGGATTGCCTCCATCATCACGAATGACTGCCTGATACGTGAAGCCGGAGGGTGATTGAGCAAATATCCCTGTGATTAGCAGAAGAAAACAGAATAGAGTAACAAATTTTTTCATGAAATTAGGTTTTGGTGATTTACGTTTGATTTTAATGTTGAATAATGATTTTTGATGAGATGCTGGTTTCTTTGGACTTCAATTGCAGGATATATATCCCTGTGCTTAAACCTTTAAGGTCTATTGTGGTCAGTCCGTCTGGTTGTTTTTCAGTTGCTTTGATGCTTTTTTTGAGTGCTCCGTTGAGGCTCAGGATGAGGATCTGTTCAGTCTGAAAATTATCATGTACGCGGATATTCAAGGTTTGACTGGCTGGATTGGGGTATACCTCGACAATTTTTGAATTGCCTATTGGATCAATGTTTACTGTGGATTCGAATACTGCTTTAACATGGGTATCTTCTGTAACTTCCAATTCGAAAGGATTTACATCCGTTTCTTCGTATTCGTTGATAATCCAATGCGAAAAAACATACTCTTCAAGCGGTTCTGCTGTAAGCTGGATCATTTCGGGGGCCAGCATGGGATATGAGCCAGGCTCCGGGTTGGTATTGCCGCCTTCACCGGACTCAAGGGTGAGAGTCACTTCGTTGAGTGCTAACGTGATTTCAGCAGCAGGCGACTCAAAGAGCGGTTGAGTATAATAGGCACGTACTTCGTAATTCAGCCATCCTTCAGGAACATTCTGATCAGTGTATGATAAAACCGTGTCAACGGGGATGTTTTGTAAGAAGATACCATCACGATAGACATTATAACCTGTGAGTTCATGGTTTTCCCTGGGATGATCATCCCTGAGGGCTGCGGGTGGTATCCATTCAAGCATAATATCACTATCATTCAAAATGGTGGCTGACAGCTCCGACGGCGATTCCAATGGGTTTTCTGTGATGGATAGCACAGATGTTTTATGCAGTTCTTCATTGCCGTTTACGAGCAGTGTCATGTCTTTCTCCCCGGGTTCTATGTAACGAATGACATGTGGGCCACTGCCAGTGGCGGTTGAAGGTTTTGCCGATTCACCGAAGAACCATTCCAGCGTATCGATATTTTCACCGGCGGTTTGGTTTGTTATAACGATCATTTCCTCTGTGATGGCTTCGGTCTTGTTTACATTGAAGCCCGGGACGATCAAGTCCGGATCTGTGGTCACCCGGATATGGTCGAGGTACATGTTTCCTCCATTTGTATTCTCTGCGGTCTGTGTTTCGAAATGAAAGGCCAGGTATAATTTCTCCTGGTTGTAAAACTGCGAAGGCAGATAGATCTGCTTTTCTTCCCAGCCGCTCTCTTCTCCGAAGCGGTCAAAGGTGTTGATATGCGACCAGTTTGCCATATCCAGGGATGCTTCCACACGCATGCGGTCGCCGGCCTCAGGATTTTCGTTATGATAATGCCAATAGAAGCTGAGTTTAACAAAGGGCATATTTATTGATGATATGGCAGGTGTGATTAGGCGCATAGCAGCATTGTCCCTGCCTGATGCCGAATTGAACATGACCATTTGGCTGTCTTCAGCTGGCTGTGCGTCAGGATTCTGACCCTGTTGTATAAATGCTATTGCAGGGTCAGCACCTTCATCAGTCCCTGCATCCGTGAGCTGCGTAGCCCACCCAAAGGGCTTAATATCATTGCTAAACGGCTCATTAAGGGGTAAAAATGCGATGGGAGCGTCGGGTTTAACCTGCAGTTGTCTTCCGTATGATACTTTTCCTGTGTTATCGTCGCCGGACCAGATCCGGTAATAGCTTTGATCCGGGCTTTCGCCTAATTGGTGCAGGTAATGTTTTCCATTGCCTTTGTATATGATGGTTCCACCACCGGGAATTGTATCGTCTGGCTGCATCTCTGTTCCAGGTTCACCAAAGATGCCCCGGTCATTTACGGCGATGATGACACGGTTGTTGTTATCGTTTTTTTCCCAGCTCAGAATGCTGGTATGGTTATTTTCAAGTGCCGCAGAAAATGCGGCAGGGGCATATATGCCGGTATTCATACCATGGACGTGCAACAAAGCTTCCAGCGCATTTAACCTTCCTTCACCCATAAGGTCCAGGTCATCGTCGTCAAGTTCGGTAAGTTCGTCAGCGGTATTGGTAAGGATGTATTCGAGCTCGTTTGCTGTTATGCTTTCTTCGGCCATGGATAGCACGAGTGCTGCCACGCCCGACACATGGGGGCATGCCATTGAGGTACCTTGCATGTATCCGTAATCATTCACGATGGTGCTCAATACACCTGCATGTGTGTCGTCCAGGGTCTCTCCGCCCGGAGCTGAGAGATCTATCCATTCTCCATAATTGGAGTAATAAGACCTTTGGTCCTGATGATTGGTAGCAGCAACTGCCATGGTACCGGAATAGTAACCGGGGTAAAAGGCTTCTGTGGAATTGCTGTTTCCTGATGCAAATATAGAGATGCCTCCATCCATTACCTGGCCGCCTCCGTTGGCGTTGAAATAATCAATAGCATCCAGCACAGCCACTTCATAATATTCAGCGTATATATATTCCCAGCTGTTTTGTGAGATGGCTGCACCAGTATCTGCCGCCCATATCATCGCATTTTCAACACCACCGTAATTGTGTGAAGTAAAAATCTGGGCTGAAATTATCTGTACACCGGGGTTGTCGCCCCAGCCTCCTGCAATTCCGCTTACACCTACTTGGTTGTTGTTCACTGCAGCTATAGTACCTGCTACATGTGTACCATGGTTGCCGGGACTTATATTCGGGCTGTCTGCTACAAAATTGTAGCCAGCACCTTCCCACATGTTTTGAATCAGATCAGGGTGCTCATAATCCACGCCATGATCCAGCACAGCCACGATGACGTCCTCGGATCCCGTTTCAAGCATCCAGGCTTCTGGCAGGTTAATGTCTGCTCCAATAAGGCCACCAGTTTGTCCGTTATTGTCGTAATGCCACTGTGCATCAAACATTTCATCATCAGGCATTACGTTGTAGCCTTCACCAGGCGAGTCTTTGCCGCCATTATCCTGATTATTATCATTGTTTTTTGTAAAAACTTCCGACACCAGACGTTTGGCATAGATGGGTTCTGCTACCGCGATCATGTCTCTTGCGGCATAGTCTTTAATAATATGGATGATATCTTTATCAGCGTCCACATTTAGCTCATACCACAAATGTAGTCCCCACTTCCTGTGCCTGTTGCCATATTTCTGATCAAAAGCACCACTGGAAAAAACAGGGTTGGCATCATGTACGCCATATCGTGCATTGAGAGTATCTGCTTCGTCTATCCCAAAAATCACTATACCCTTGCTGTCATGCCTAACAGGTGTTGAGTCAAGGTGCCTGGTCCACTCCGGGTTAAATTTTATACGAAACACTCCGGGCATGTAAGCATCTTCCGGGACATAAGAAAGGTTAATATTTGGACGTTCTCCTTTTGTAACCGGAGCAGATAATGCCATGGTACTCGTCACAGTTAAAATAGAGAGAATTACTGCGACAGTGGGCAGTATGATATTTGCTTTAATTTGCATTCTAGTTAATTTGTTGTAAATCATGGTTAGGTGTAATATTCTAAAAAACAGTTGTTTGTGTTTTTTGTAAAATCAAATAACATTCATTATGCAAATGTAATGCTTCAACACTCTAATTCTATCTGTGTTTTATGGTATTCTTAACGTAATCAGATATCAGTATCAGCACGTATTTTTGTATTAATTTCAAGTATATCAGTGTTTTTAATTTATAAAGTAGCTATTTTTGTTCGAAGCAAGGAAATCTTTCGTCTCCGGCATCAACTTGATTTGATTCAAAAGATATGTAATTGATATGCTCATTAAATGGAAAATAGCCCCCCCGGGTTTTTATCAGCATTCAGCTTTTATTATGAAGATTATAATGCTTTTTGCCTTACATGGTGTTCTTGCATCCGATCTGAACGGCGAGAATACTGAATATGATGAGGCGGAGGCGAGGTATGAAGCTCTGATTAAGCTGGATACTTTAATAAATCAAAGCGCTGCGAATCTCTTTACCTATCCGGATAGTGTAAAAAACATTGCCCGTGACGGATTGGTTTACGGGGAGCGTTTTGACAGGAAAGACATGAAAGTCAAATCTCTGAACATACTTGGCAAGTATTACGGGATCAAATCAGAGTATGATAGCGCATTATATTACTTTTATCAGGGTCAGGCACTGGCGGCTGACATGGAAGACTACGAGCTTATTGGGGATTTGTTCAATAATATCGGATTGGTTAACTGGCAGACGGGAAATTATAAAGGGGCTATTTCATCCTTATTGGAGGCACTGGATTATTACGATAAAACCGGCATTGATGAATCCCGTGCTAATATTTTGAATAACCTGGGGCTCATTTATGTGGATTTGCATAATTATGAGCAGGGCAGGCAATATTTTCATGAAGCACGGCAGAAAAATGAAAAATATCATGATAAAATCGGGTTGGGGGCTTCACTGAATAATCTTGGATTTTTGTATTTACAGGAAGAGAGATATGATTCTGCTTTTCATTATTTGAACAGCAGCATAGACTTAAGTCTCCAGTTTAATGGGTATTATGATCTTTGTATTTCATATGGAGGCATGGCTGAGGCTTATCTGGCTAAAAAAGATTATGAAAAAGCCATTTACTATTTTGACAAAAGCAGGATGCTTGGGAAGGAAAATGGATTCAGATACGAAGAAACCGTTTCTCTGCAGGGGCTGGCCAGGACCTATCTGGCACAGGGTGATGCTGACCATGCCCTTAAAACTATCGAAAAAGCGCTGGATAATGCCTGGGAAATTGACAATGTAAAGCTTGCCTATCAGGCAAAAAAAGTACTCAGTAATATTTATAAGACCAGGGGGGATTACAAATTATCTCTGGATTATTATCATGCTTACACGAAACTTAAGGAGGATTTGATTAATCAGAACAAGCTTCATCAGGTTTACAACCTGGTATTAAGTCATTCCACACAGCAGCGTATTGAAGAGATCGACAAGCTAAGCAAGGAAAAGGAGATACAGGAGTTGGAAATTCAGCGGCAGGAGTTGCTGCTAAGTCGAAAAAACACCACGATCATTTTAATTATTCTTGCTTTTTTACTTATCATTACTGGAGGAATTCTGTTTTATCATCGTGTGAAATATAAGCAGAAGGAACGTTTGCAGCGTACTGTGATTAATCTTACGGAGAAAAAATCCAGGGCTGCTGTTGAGTCTGAACTAAAAGAGCGAGAACGCATTGGCCGGGAGCTACACGATGGCCTGGGGCAGATGCTTTCAGCTACACGGTTGAATATTAGCGTTTTGCAGCAAAAGGCATCATTGTCTGAAGAAAGAAAAAAGGAATTACTTGGTGCGGCCATTAATAGTGTAGATATTGCCTTTTCAGAGCTGCGGCATATTTCGCAGAACCTTGCTCCGTCAGTATTGAGTGAAAAAGGTTTTGAAGGGGCTCTGGCTCATCTGCGAGATCAGATAAACAGCAGCGAACAAATAAAAGTACAGTATGCTACTTATGGCCTCAATGGCAGCGTTGACCCATTGATCGAACATACGCTTTACAGGGCAATCCAGGAATTGCTGAACAATGCGATTAAGCATGCGAGGGCAAATCATTTTAATTTCCAGATTGTACAGAGCAGTAAAGAGATTACTTTATTGGTAGAAGATGACGGGCAGGGTTTTGTTCCTGATGACTCCACTGTGCAATCAGGAGGCGGCCTCAAGAATGTTAAAGCGCGGGTGGAAAACCTGAATGGAAGTATTTATTTTGATTCCATGAAGAAACGTGGCACTATTGTGACCATAGTAATACCTATAAATGAAATAAAACCAGATAAAAATGTCGGAAAAGCCTATTCAAGTGCTAATCATAGATGATCATCAACTGATCATAGATGGATTAAAGTCTGTTTTGTTCGGAGAGGATGATGTTGCTTTTGCAGGAGGTTCCAATAGTCTTGATGAGGCGTTGGAGTTTTTAGCCAATAACAAAATTGATTTGATCCTGGCAGACATTAATCTTCCGGGGAGTTCCGGAATTGAAGCTGCGAGGCAGATCCGGCAACTATATCCTGAGATAAAAATACTGGCATTGACCATGCATGAGGATATTTCCATTATTGCTCAAATGGTAGAGGCAGGTGCTTCAGGCTACATATTAAAACGCACCAATATGAATGAAGTGTTGGATGCCATCAGGATTGTAGCTGCCGGGGGGAAATATCTTGGACAGGATGTACAAAGCATCATGATGGAAAACCTGTCTGCCAACAACTATATAAACTCAAATTCTTCTAAGCCTGATTCTTCTTTTGAAGCTTTAACCAAGAGAGAGAAGGAGGTGCTTGGGCTGATTGCCAGGGAAATGACCAACGAGGAGATAGGGGAGAAGTTATTTATAAGTGAGCGTACAGTGGAAACTCACAGGCGCAATATATTTACGAAAACAAACGCCAAATCTATTGTGGGCTTGATTAAATATGCCATTGCACATGGTTTGGTTGCATCTGAAGATGCAGAGCGATAATTGCTGTTTACCCAGTTGTTGTTTTATTAATAAAAGCGGCCGCATCTTAGGATACGGCCGCTTTAGTTATGTTAAACTGTTAAGTGTGGTAGTGATTATTCTTGATCATCCTGGATGCACCTTACGCTGAATCCCCATTCTATTTCTACCATGAACATTGTTATACCATCGTTATCATGATATATTCTTCTTCCTCGTGCAAATTGACCGATAAGATCTGTGGTTGACCACCAATGTCCGACTTGCCCAATTCCTTCAAAGGAGCCATTTTCATGGCGTGCTCCGGCAGGGAGTGCATTGAACCCGTATGCATCAATGCCGTAATAGGTATCATCTTCGTCCCAGCGGGGATGTTCGCTGGTGTCACATTCGTCACCCAGGGGAGAGTTCTCCTGGCGGCATGAACGCAGGGCAAGGCCTTCCTCACCATCATGCCCGTCATTACCTACATAGTTGATCAGATCTCCCAGCTCATCCTGGGTAGGCACGCGCCAACCCTCGGGACATAATCCTCTGTCATCATCTACTGCGAGCCAGTTGTAAATCTTACCATAGGCATTCACCATTTCATCGTCTGAGTCGATGCCTGTTGCTTCTCCGTGAGGATATATTGCATATGCGCCCTGTGTGGCGTTGCTCCAGGCATCATTCGGCAAGCCACCTGCGATGCTGCTGCCGTCACGGTATTTTGTGGTTCTGAGGTTTTCCGCCATCCACAACTGATCGCCAATTTCCACGGTCTCGTATACATTGCCATCTACATCGGTAATGCTGCTGCTTTCCATTGTGACATTCACAGTCAGATCCTCTGTTACCTCCAGATTTTCTTCATATACATCGGTAAAGCCATCCATTGTTATGGAATAATCATAGTAGCCACCTGCCACATCTTCGAAAACATAGTTGCCGGCTTCATTTTCCATGTCTCCAAGTGTAATGACAGCGTTGTTTATTGCAGCACCTTCTTCGTCAGAAACGTCAAAAGTAACCGTATAAGTGATTTCATCCACATTGATGTCTATCCAGCGCAGATCACCTTCGTGCATTTGCAAAAACTGTCCACTCATTCCAGCCGCGAGTATTTCCCACTGGTCGCCGTCCCAATACAAAATATCTCCTTTGCTGAGTCCTTCTGGTCTGTTTTCCAGGTCATAATAGTCACCGCTGCTGGCTACCTCATGCAGGTCTTCTTCCTGTGCGTAGCCTGCATCACCGTGATCACCCCATGAGAATGCTTCGTCCCAGTTGTCGATGTCAGTGCTGTCGATATCTGCAGCGGCGCTGGCGGAGAACAGGGGGTCAGATTCTTCTGTGACAAAAATATCCAGGTCAGGGATATTCAGCAGGTCATCATAGTCTCCGCTCATGGCCACGGCGTGGAGATCATCTTCAAGAGCATAACCCTCAACTCCGTGGTCGCCCCAGGAAAATGCATTATCCCAGTTGTCGATATCATCGTCTTCAATGCCGTAAGCAGCGCTTCCTGTGAACAATGGATCTGTTTCTTCCGTAAGGTAGATGTCCAGGTCAGGAAGGTTTAAAAGGTCATCATAGCTTCCTGTCATAGCTACCTGATGAAAGTCAGGAAGGTTATCCAGATCCTGGAAGTCACCACTGAAGGAGTCGTCGGAGGTTTCAGCATGCGCAGCGGTTTCAGCATGCAAGGCATAAGGCACACTGAGGAGTTGTGAAGTACCCATCACCTGGCCGTCAACGCTAATCTCAAGATAATAATCATCAGCACTCCACGTGATGTCCTCCAGGTTTGCCGTTGATCCAATCTGCAGATTAACAAGGCCATGATCATTCGTGGTTGTATCGAAGGTCTCAGAATAGACCTCTGGCCCTGCAGCACTTCCTTGTAAAATGGCTACTTGTATTGTGACATCCTCGGATGCCATCACATTACCGGCATCATCTCTCACTACTGCCTGATAATTAAAAGATTGTGGTGTCTGTGCCCATGCGGCCAGACTAAGAAATAATCCCATAAAAATGGTAAAAAACGATTTCATAAGCTTGTTGGATTTTTGTTTTTAAAAAAAGTTATTGTTTGATCAGTTTGAATGTTTGAACCTCTGAATTCCCGTTCAATACTTTGATGAAATAGGTGGCCGGTTGCATTCCGGCAAGTGAAATTTCTGTGATCTCATCCTGTAACGGACCTTGCTTCACGATGCTTCCCTGAAAGTTGTACATCATAAAATGTAGCTTGTCGCTTGCCCTATGCTCCGCCTGAATGTGCACAAAATCTGTTGCGGGATTCGGGAAAGCACTTATATTAAAAGGATTGCCGGGTAATTCATCTACAGAAACCACCGTGGTTTTTGGCTGGTGAAAACCCTGGGTAAGGATGATGTCACCGGCGGTAAAAGTTTCTATGGCCAGTTCACCAACAGTCCAGCTAATGGACATGCCGCCATTATCGAAATGTGCTCCTGCTGGTGCAATGACTTCCTGCGGGAAAGTATTACCGGACACCAGCAACACCATAAAAGCAAGTAAAAAAGTTGTGCGCATCTGTTTCATGTTTTTGTAGTATTTGGTTAGTAAATAAAATGAACACAACAAAACTATGCATTGGTTGTTAAACATTCATCAGGGAATTTTGGTATTTTTTAAGAATTTGCATCGGTACTGATGCGTAATCCAATATAAATTTGGAAAGAGTTAAATGCTTTCCTATATTTGCAAAATGTCCACTAAGCGAATTTCTGCATTTGGGTTTTCTTAACTTGGGAAGCCTTCCAAACAATTA
>SL_3KL_010_SEDDRAFT_10001727_pt1 | contig 20006 bp, 16 predicted proteins | sample SodLakKL_010_SED_2_FD_10381 | JGI IMG/M metagenome (IMG submission 10381) | reverse complement strand
CTCGACATGCGAAAAGTCTACCCCAACGCAGGGGTCAAACTTGAATTGGTCCTTTCATCCGGCTAATGTGCTTGCGCCTGCGTGTGTAGGTCACTTTCTGAGGAGCATCGGGTTCATGCTGGGAAATATCGGGTTGCTGTTGGGGCTGGCTGCGCTGATTGTGATGGCGTTGCGCGGGATCAATATCCTGATTGCAGCGCTGGTGGCCAGCCTGATCGTGGGCCTGACCAATCAACTGGGCATTGCCGAAACCCTGCTTGAACACTTTCCGTTCGGGCCGCTGGGTGCGTTCAGCTTCGCGGGTCAGTTCTTCATCCTGTTTCTGACCGGCGCGATTTTCGGCAAGATGATGGCCACCAGTGGTGCGGCAGCTTCGATCGCCAATGCCGTCATCGATTGGCTGGGCCACCGGCATACGATCCTGGTCACCGTGCTGGCCTGCGCGGTGCTGACCTACGGTGGCGTGGTCGTCTTTGTGGTGATCTTTACCATGTATCCGCTGGGCATCGCGCTGATGCGCGAGGCTGACCTGCCGAAACGCCTGTTCTGCGGCGCGGCCACGCTGGGCGCCGGCACCTTCACCATGACTGCCTTGCCAGGGACGCCTTCGGTCCAGAATGTGATCGCCGCATCCGCGCTGGGCACCGATCTGTATGCCGGCATCGGGATAGGTGTGGTTGCCGGGCTGATCATGATGGTCGGTGGTTGGTGGTATCTGGAGCATCAATGGAAAGTTGCCCGTCGTCGTGGTGAGGGTTACGAGGCCAATCCCGAGGATGCGGCCATGGAGAAGATGGCCCCTGAAATTCGGGATGCGCCAGGCTGGGCGCCGGCCCTGGTGCCTCTGGTGGTCGTCCTCGGCACCATTCTGCTGTCACGTCTGTTGCCTGCACTCGGCTGGTTTGACGATCCGTCGACGGTCATGGGCTCGGTGCTGGCGTTCGCGGTCAGTCAGCCCATTCTGTGGCCGAGCTTTGCGCTCCTGCTCGGTTCGATGATCTGTGTCGTGCTGTTTGCCAATCTGCGAATCAAGGCGGTGCAGGCATTGGGCGCCGGCGCCAACGACAGCATCATGCCGCTGCTCAATACTGCCGCAGTCATCGGATTTGGTGGGGTGGTCACGCAAACTCCCGGCTTCGGAAACTTTGCCGAAATGGTGATGGGGCTGGATTTGCCGCCACTGATTTCCGTGGCCGCCACGGTCAGCGTCGTGTCGGGCATCGTTGGGTCGGCATCGGGCGGATTGCAGATTTTCATGCAGACCTTTGCCGAAACCTACCTGGCCATGGGCGTGGATGCCGAAGTGCTTCATCGCGTGGCCGCCATCGCATCCGGTGGACTGGACACGTTACCGCACAGTGGCGCGGTGATTGCCATGCTGACCATCATGGGCCTCAAGCATGCCCAGGTTTATCGTGACATCTTCATGGTCACGGTCATGATCCCGCTGGTTGCGGTCGCCGCCTCCATTGGTCTGGCCATGCTGTTGTACTGAACGGGTAACCGGAGTAGTGTGATTCATTGAAGGATCATCAAGGGAATGGCACTCATGAACATCTCGGCTCAATTTCATCTCGGCCACTCTTCCGGCGCCCGTCGGGTCGAGCCTGAAAGCCCCATGCGGATTCTGATCCTGGCTGACTGGCTCGGTGACACTCCGGCTCCCGGGCCGGTGGCGGAGCGGCCTCCGGTCGCCATTGATATCGATCGTTTTCAACAGGTCATGGCCCGACTGACGCCCGGGCTGGCACTGGATGGACATGACAACCTGGTCTTTGCCGATATTGATGATTTCCACCCTGACCGGCTATGCCGCAATCTGTTTCAGCTGAAAAACCTGCTGCTTCTCTATGAGGGGCTGGACGATCCGGCCCGGATCCGCGAGTTGATGGCTGAGGTGGACAAAAGTGATGATCAATCGGGGAACGATGCATCCGGTTCAACTCGGACCTCGGACCTTGAACGCTTACTGGGAGGTCGACCCCCGGAGCAGGATCTGGACAACGCCGCCGAGCGCCAGATCCAAAAGCTGATGAAGGAAGTCGTATCCCCGCACCTGATTGATACCCAATCGGTTGAGCCTCATCGCAAGGCCATTACCACTCGTTTGAGCGAGCAACTCGATGCGGTACTTCATGAGCCACGTTTCCAGTCGCTGGAAGCCAACTGGCGCGGCTTGTGGTGGCTGGTATCACAACTGGTCAGCGAGGAAATCGAGATCGCGTTGTTGCCCATCACCCGACAGGAGTTCATGGAAGACCTGCAGGCGGCCGGCACGCAGCTCGATCATAGCGCCTTGCACCGCCATCTTCTCGGTGGTCCGGATCAGCCGCCGTGGTCCGTGGTGGTCGGCTTGTATGAATTCGGCTCCAAAGTCGATGACATCATGGCCCTGAGCGCCGCGGCGCTGATTGCCGAAGCCGCCGGTGCGCCGTTTATCGCCTCGGCCCGGCCGGATCTGGCCGGTTGTGGCGAGCTGCTCGATCTGGCCGATCCCGCCCGCTGGCAGTCCGGCCCCGAGGGCGAGTCGCTGGAGCTTTGGCGGACATTGCGCCAAAGCAGCTCCGGACACTGGATCGGCCTGACCCTGCCGAGATTTCTGACCCGCTTGCCTTACCGGCCGGAGACGGATCCGATCGAAAGTTTCGAGTTCAGCGAATCGGTCATCGACGTGCGTTCCCTGCCTCTGGCCAGCGGCGCCCTGGCCGTTGCGGCAGCCTTGGGGATCAATTTCGAAAATCATGGCCAGGCCATGGACCCCTCCCTCCCCGTGGCCCTGGAGGATTTGCCCGGCTTCAGTGTTTCGGATGAAGGCCAGGCGCGTTTTCAGTCAGCCGTGGAAATGGTGCTTCCGGACCGTGCATTGAGTGCGCTGGTCCAACGCGGACTGACGCCGCTGGTCGGTGCGCCGCATCGCACCGATGTTCACATACCGGCCTGCGTTGCCGTTTCCGGACAGACGTTGTCGGGACGCTGGAGTCGTTAACAAGCCTTTCATTGAACAAACCCCGGGATCCACCACGGAGGCACAGAGGGCACAGAGTTTATGGGGGCGGGGCGACGAGTCGCCTTGCCCGGTGCCGGGCTCGAGGTGAACGGCTTGGTCTATACTTTGAACTTGGTGGCGTTCTGGTGCCGACCGAAATGCGATTGATCCAATGGGTAAGGGATTGCCCCTAGTGGGATTCTCGGGTGCTCGAAGAACGGAAAGGCTGTGCTCGCTTCCGTCACCTCGAGCCCGGCCCCGGTCAAGCCCACTCGTCGCTTGTCGGTTGGGAGTTGGTTGATGGGGGAGCCAGATCGAAGCCACCGCCACAATTCTCAACCTTCTCCTAACTGTCGCATTGGGTGGTATCTGACCGATCATGGACTTACCGGGTGCGGCGGCGGGCAGTATGGTCCACCCGGACCGTCCATGCCAACTATCGTCGAATCGAAGGCAGTCAGCCTTTCAATAGGCAACTCGCAGACGTTACTGACCCCAAGGCCACCAAACACAAAAATATCGACTCAAGCGTTCACCCGGTCAGTCCGTGAGCGGTCGGATACCACCCGATGCTCCTCCCAACTCCCAATCCTGTTTGTACAGCGACAGCGGGCCCGGTAACGGGACTGAAGACTCTAGAGTTGTCAGCTATTTCATCTCGCCACGAAACAGCCAGATTGCGCTTGCTTCGCCGTCGAGAAAGGTGCTGTGAACAGCAGCAAGCTGACCGTCGGCATTTGCATCCAGCTTGCGCATCAGCAATCCCTGGCGCCCGCCGCTGACACCATGCTCTGAACGATCACTGCCGGGAATCATGTGTGGACGAGTGAAGTTTTCGCCGCCATCCTCACTGGAAGAAAGCCCCAGGCCGAGGGCATGATCGCCGGCCGGCGGCAGGTGTTCCCAGGCGATATGGAGCCATGATCCGGCCATGGCCAGATGTGGAAAGCCGCTGCCGCTGGCCAGTTCGCTGTCATCGGGCACGACCCGATGCGGTGAACTGAAATCGAGTGTGCCGGCCTCGGCCCGGCTGTAGACAACCTGCGGAAAGCTCATCGGTCCATCGGCCGCCAGGCTGTAGACCAGATGAATGCGGCCGCTGTCGTCCACGCCGATCTTGGGTGCGTCGGCATGGCCATCATCCGGCAAGATGGCTTCGGGCGAGCCAAACGACCAGTCGTCTTCAATCTGACGGGCCAGGTGAATATTGGCCCGGGGGTCCTCGCCGACCGTCCAGACCACCAGCAATCGTCCGTCGGGATCCAGGGCCAGACTGGGTGCGCGCGCCGGAATCTCCCAGTCTCCGGCCACATGCAGCGGCTCGCTGAACGACTGGCCGCCATCTTCGGAGCGGCTGACCTTCAGGGGACCTTCATAAGTTGTCCAGGCCGCGTAAAGATTTCCGTCGTGGCCATGCAAAAGATCCAGGCTGCCGTTGTGCCAGCTCTGGCGGTTCAATTGGCCCTTGCCGGCCCCCTCTTCGGAATTGGACAGATTGAGAGGTTCGGAAAAACTCCGCCCACCGTCTTCAGACCGGGCGTAGAGAATTTCACCGCCGTGCGAGCCACCGGTGAACAGGATTTCCTGCCAAAGCACATGAATGGTTTCGGCATCTTCCCCGAAGGCAATACGGGGTAACCAGGAAAATATCTCGGGGCTGGAAGAGACATTGACCGGTTCACCGACAAGTTCGCCATCGCCATCAAGACGAACCAGTTTGACATCCTGGGCTTCATTGTCGGCCCAGGCCACTGCGATGCTGCCGTTAGGGCCGATGGCCACGGTCGGATCATCGACATAGTGAAACTCGGATTCATTCATGCGCCAGGGGCCGATATGGGCTGAACCCGAGGCGATCTTCAAGGGCTCGAGCCAGTTGACCAGCCCAGCGGTTTCAGGCGTCGCGGCCGGGTCTGTCGGCTCCCGGTCATTGGCTGGTTCACAGGCGCTGGTCAGGATCAGAATGAGTGTGGCGAACACAGCGCTGGAAAGGGGGTGCTCAGTCCATTGCATCGTGGTCTCTCCCGGATGGTTCGGTCGCTGTCAGCAAGGGGTGCTCGCGACCTTCCATCCACATCAGAATTTCATGAAAGGTGCGGATATTCTCGACAAAGTGCACGGGCTCATAGCCGCGCGCGTACCCGAAGCGGGTCTGGCTGTGCCAGCGTTCCTGGGTCAGAAGGGGCAAATGATCGCGCACATCCAGCCAGCGATCCGGATTGCCGCCGAGGCGCTCGGTCAGAATTCGGGCATCTTCCAGATGTCCGAGACCGACGTTGTAGGCGGCCAGCGCCAACCAAAGTCGATCCGGATAGGCGATGCGATCGGGCAGCCGGTCGATCATGCTTCTCAAGTAACGGGCGCCGCCCTCGATGCTTTGCTGTGGATCAATGCGATTGTCGACCCCCAGTTGTCGGGCGGTACGCTGGGTCAGCATCATGACGCCGCGAACACCGGTAGGAGATACGGCATGAGGATTCCAGTGGGACTCCTGGTAGCCCACCGCTGCCAGCAGTCGCCAGTCCAGATCGTTGGCTTCGGCGGCCTGCTCGAAATAGGGGCGCAGTGGCGGCAGTCTTTCGCGAATCTGGCGCATGAAGGTAAAGGTGCCGACCGGCTCGTAGCTCTCGACATGGTCGTAGTGGCGTTGTTGCAGATCCGCCAAGCGTCCGTTTTCCTCGGCCAGGGTGAAAAACTCGCGCATCTTCTGGGTCAGGGAATCGTCATCGCTGCGCTGCGTGGCCCAGGCCAGTTCCTGACGGGCATTCAGTTCGAATGCGGGACGAATGGCTGGAAAGAAACGCCGATTGAGTTCAAGAATATTGGAATCGACGATGGTGTAATCGATCTCCTCGTTGCTGATGGCGTCGAACAGGTCCTCGATGCTGGCTTCACTGTCTGAAATCCAGTCCAGATCGGGAGCAAGTCGTTCAAGCAAGGGCTCATAGCTGGTCCCGGCCAGAATGACCAGGCGCCCTTCATGCAGGTCATCCAGGCTGGTCGGTCGGCTTGAACCACGACGATAAACCACGACGGGGGCAACCGCCTGATAGGGTGGGCCGAAGCGCAGTTTTGCCTGACGTTCGGTGGTCCGTGACAGGTTGGCAGCAATGAAATCACCTTTTCCGTTTTGAAGGGCGTTGAGAAGGTCGGCGATGGTCGGCAGAGCAATGACCTCCAGTGGCTGCTCGATATGACGGGCGAACATGCGGGCCAACTCGTACTCGAAGCCGGTTTCGCCCTCGCTGCCGATGTAGTAGGTCGTGGCGCCATTGAGCGTGAGCATCATGAGGCTGCCGCGCGCCTCGATCCGTTCCAGTTGGGTCAGCGGACTGTTGCCTGATGTGGCAAACAGCACCAGCAACAGTGCTGCCAGACACAAACGCCAGCCCGGTGGCCGAAAACGCATGGGTTCCGATTCGGGGTTCCGAATCTGTCCCGATCTTGTTTGCATGGTTGCCACCGGACTTGATCAACCTCCGTCGTTGCGACGGCCCAGCCGCCCCTTGAGATGATTCCATTTATATCCCATTCGGGCCGAATTCTCAGCTGGCCGCCTCTGGTAAAATAGAGCGCTTTTTCGCCTCCTTGAGACCATGTCCGACCTCAAAAGTCCCATCCGATCCCGCTTCGCCCCGTCACCGACCGGTTACCTGCATATTGGCGGCGCACGTACCGCACTGTTTGCCTGGCTGGCGGCACGAGCCACCGGCGGGCAGTTCGTGCTGCGAATCGAAGACACCGACCGCGAGCGTTCCACTCCCGAGTCGGTTCAGGCCATCATCGACGGGATGGATTGGTTGGGCCTGGATGCCGACGAGGGGCCGCATTACCAGAGTGATCGCTTCGCGCGCTACCAGGAAGTCACCGAGCAATTGCTTCAACAAGGCCACGCCTACCGCTGTTACTGTTCGCGCGAGCGACTGGAACGGCTGCGCGAACAAGCCGAAAAGGCCAAGGAAAAGCCTCGCTATGACGGCCACTGCCGGGATCTGGATCAGCCCGTGGACGGAGTCGAGCCGGTGATCCGCTTTCGCAATCCCGATGACGGCAGCGTGGTGTTTGAGGACCGGGTGCGTGGGCGCATCGAGATTTCCAACGAAGAACTTGACGACCTGGTCATCATGCGCGCCAACGGCACCCCGACTTACAACTTTGCCGTGGTCGTTGATGATCTGGATATGAACATCAACCTGGTCATTCGCGGTGATGATCACATCAACAACACGCCTCGCCAGATCAATATCTACCGGGCGCTGGGCGCAGAACCACCGGAGTTTGCCCATGTGCCGATGATTCTCGGCGATGACGGCGCCCGATTGTCCAAGCGCCACGGAGCCGTCAGCGTGCTGGCCTGGAGAGAAAAAGGCTATCTGCCCGACGCACTGGTCAACTACCTGGCCAGGCTCGGCTGGTCCCATGGCGATCGCGAAGTGTTCTCGCGCCGGGACTTGATCGAGCTGTTTCGGATCGAGGACGTCAACCGCAAGGCCTCACGGTTCGATACCGAGAAACTCAACTGGCTCAACCAGCATTATCTGCGTGAAGGTGACCGGGAAAAGATCCTGGCCGAGCTGGCCTGGCATATGGGTCGGGCCGGTCTGGATGCAGTCAGCGGTCCGGCGCTGGACGATCTACTGACCGTCCAGGCCGATCGGGTTGAAACGCTGGTCGAACTGGTCGAGCAAAGTCGTCCGTTTTACGAGGATTTCGAAACCTTCGAGGCGGGCGCGGCCAAAAAGCACCTGCGCCCGGTGGCGGCCGAACCCTTGAGCGCCCTGCGCGACCGTCTGGCCAACCTGGACAACTGGCAGCCCGATGCGCTGCAACAAGTCATCCAGGACACCGCCGACGCCCTTCAAATCGGCTTCGGCAAGATCGGCATGCCTCTTCGCGTCGCCCTGATGGGCCACGGCCAGTCTCCCGCCATCAACCAGACCTTGTGGCTGGTCGGCAAGGACCGCAGCCTGGCGCGGATTGACCAGGCGCTGGCGTTCACCCGTGAACGCGAGGCCGGTGGTCGGTAGTCGGTGGTCGGTGGTCAGTCTCCCGTCTCCCGTCTTCCGTTAAACTACCCCCATGGATTCCACCCAGGTCGTCGCCGAAGTCGAGCGCCACTGCAAGGAGCAGGGCCTGCGTCTGACGCCGACTCGGCGGCGGGTGCTGGAAATGGTGCTCGATGCCGACGGGCCGATCAAGGCTTATGACCTGCTCGATCAGCTCAAGACCGAACAGCCCAAGGCCGCTCCGCCGACCGTCTACCGGGCCCTGGAATTTCTGCTCGAGAATCATTTCATTCACCGGCTTGAAACCCTCAATGCCTTCGTGAGCTGCTTCCATCCGCATGATCAGCATCAGGGCCAGTTTCTGATCTGTGAGCAATGCGACTCGGTCACGGAGATTCATGATCACGGTATCGAGAAATTGCTGGCGACTTCGGCCAGCGACCACGATTTCAAGCCGGAGCGCCAGGTCCTGGAGATCTATGGCAAATGTCGGAATTGCCGGAATCAGTGAGAGCTTGAATGTCTCGCCGTGAGCGCCTGTATCACCTGCATGACATCCTGCGCCAGCGACGAACCCCCATCAGCCGCCTGGATCTCATGCACGAGCTTGGCTGCAGCCAAGCCACCCTGTACCGACTGATCGCCGAATTGCGCGACAACCTCGGCGCACCGCTTGAACAGGATGATGAGGGTCGGGGCTATTACTATGACCGCAGCCTGGCCGGCAATTTCGAGTTGCCGGGCTTGTGGATCAGTCCCGATGAGCTGCAGGCCCTGCTGACGGCCCGGCATGTCCTCGGCAATGTCCAGCCCGGGTTGCTGGTCGAGGAGCTCGACGGGGTCCAGCAGCGCATCAACCAGTTGCTGGACCGTCAGGGACTGGATTTTTCCGCCCAGCCCGAACGCATCCAGATCCGTCATGATGCCGGCCGTCCGGTGCCGGCCAAGCTGTTCGAAAGCGTGCTCAAGGCGCTGTTCCAGCGTCGTCGCTTGCAAATCACCTACCATGGCCGCCGCCGCGACGACATCAGTGAGCGCGAAATTTCCCCGCAGCGTCTGATCGCCTACCGCGACCGCTGGTACCTGGCCTCCTGGTGTCACCGGGCCGATGATTTTCGCAGTTTCGCCCTGGAGCGCATTCGCGCCATGGAGTTGCTCGATCGTGACTGCAAGGAACTGCCGGCTGAGCGGATCAGTCGGCATTTTGATCAGACCTTTGGCATCTTTTCCGGCCCGGCCCGTGATTGCGCCCGGTTACGTTTTTCGGCCGAGGCTTCACGCTGGGCGGCCGACGAGGTCTGGCATCCTGACCAAAAGGGAAGCTGGGATGGAGACTGCTGGGTGCTCGAAGTGCCGTTCGGACATCAACGTGAATTGTTGATGAACATTCTGTCCTACGGTAACGATATCGAAATCCTGGGGCCGGACTCGCTCCGACAAGCGGTCAAACTCCGCCTTGAGCAGGCGCTTCAGCGTTACCGGTTGTAATCGCTCTGTTATTCTGGTGTCATCCAGTTGTCATATTCGCTTGATGCAATACCGGCGGTTCACGAAAAAGGCAAGGCCTGATGAGTGCGCAGCGAATACTGGTTGTCGAGGATGATGAAGGCATTCGACGGATGATTGTGTTCAATCTCCAGAGGGCAGGGTACGAGACCATAGAAGCCGGCGACTGTCGTTCGGCCCGAATCGCCGTGACCGATGACAAGCCTGACCTGATTCTGCTGGACTGGATGCTTCCTGATCAGAATGGTCCGGAGTTTGCCCGCTCCCTTCGACGTGAAGAATTGACTCGGGATATCCCGGTGATCATGCTCACTGCCCGCACACTTGAAGACGACAAGATTCGAGGATTCGAGAGTGGTGTGGATGACTACATCACCAAGCCCTTTGCCTCGCGTGAGCTGATCGCCCGGATCAATGCCGTGCTCCGACGGGCTTCACCCGCCGGTGGTGATGATCAGATCGAAGCCAATGGGCTGGTCATGAATATCGCCAGTCACCGGGTCACGGCACGCGGCAAGCCGGTCGAGTTGGGGCCCACTGAATACCGCATGCTCAAGTTCTTCATGACCCACCAGGACCGGGTCTATTCGCGTGCCCAGTTACTTGACCATGTCTGGGGTGGCGGTGTGTATATTGAGGAACGCACCGTCGATGTGCATATCCTCAGGCTCAGGAAAGCCCTGGCAAGTCACAAGTATGACCACCTGATCCAGACGGTGCGCGGGGCCGGGTACCGGTTTTCGATCAAGGGCGGCGGTTGATGGGCAAGGCCTGGCTCAGTGAATGGCTGATGCTGGGCGCGCTGTTGACCGGCGCACTATTGGGGTCGGTGCTGGTGGGCCATGCCGGCCTGTTTTTCCTGGCGGCCGTAGTCGTTTTTCTCTCACGACACCTTTATCAGCTTTATCGGCTCGAGCGATGGCTGCGAATCGGGCGTCGTCGCAATCCGCCCGAGTCCTGGGGCATCTGGGGCGAGGTCTTCGAACACTATTACCGGCTTCAACGACGTTACTACAAGCGCAAGAAACGCCTGGCCCGGGTGATCCGTGAGTTCCGCGAATCCACCGCGGCCATGCCGGACGCCGCCCTGGTGCTCAATAACGAGATGCGCATCCTCTGGTTCAACGATGCGGCTCGCGAGGTTCTGAGACTGTCACCGGCGCGGGATCTGGGCCAGCCCATCGTCAACCTGATTCGGGCCTCGGCATTCAACCAGTATCTGTCCTCGGGTAACTATGATCGCATGGTGGATTTTGTCTCGCCGGTGCATGACAGCCGGACGTTGTCCGCACGATTGATTCCTTATGGTGCCGACCAGAATCTGTTGATGATTCGTGATGTTACCCGTCTGCATCGCTTGCAGGCGATGCGCCGAGATTTCGTGGCCAATGCCTCGCACGAATTGCGCTCGCCCTTGACGATACTGGCCGGCTACCTTGAAACGCTCAACGATGATCAGGTTTTAGGACCGGAATGGCAGGAACCGGTCGAGGAAATGCTGGGACAGTGTCGTCGCATGAACAGCCTGGTCAATGACCTGCTCGAGATTTCCCGGATGGAAACCGAGGAGGCCGACGCAACCATGGATGATGTCGTCAATGTGCCCGAGCTGATCAACCGCATCCTGCAATACGCTCGCACGGAGGATGGCGCCCGCCATGACATCCAGTTCGAGTGTGCCGGGCAGGCCGGCCTGGCCGGCGTGGAACGGGAACTGCACAGTGCGTTTTCCAATCTGGTCACCAATGCCCTGCGCTATACCCCGGAGGGGGGCAAGGTCAGGGTGCGCTGGTATCCGCGATCGGATGGCGCGTGGGTATTCGAGGTCGAGGATAATGGGATCGGCATCGAGAACAAGCATATTCCATTCATCACCCAGCGCTTCTACAGAGTGGACAGTTCACACAGTCGCAAGCTCGGGGGCACCGGACTGGGGCTGGCCATCGTCAAGCATGTGCTTCATCGCCATAACGCCTTGCTGGAGGTGGATTCCACACTAGGCCAGGGCAGTACCTTTCGCTGTATCTTTCCTCGAACCCGGTGCCGGATCGGCGCTCAGCCTGCCATTCGTTCAGTGTCCTGACAGTTAGTCGAGTCTCGTCACGAAACTGAAATCTTTCGGACATTTCCCTGCAATACATCCGTTCTATCGTACGCACTGACTTTAGGAGTCATTGGTCGCGGTCCCTGTAGAGAAAAGGCCGCATTCTCACCCAATCCAATAGGAACCGGAAATGAAAAAAGCATTGCTCCCTGTTGCCGTTCTGGCAGCTCTGCCGGCAGTCGCCTTGGCAGACGTCACCCTCTACGGTCGCGCCCATGTATCCCTGGACTTTCTGGATGATGGTGCGGACTTTTCGGAATTCAATGTGTCCAGCAACTCGTCTCGTCTGGGCTTCAGGGCGACTCGCGATTTTGGTGACATAACCGGCATCATGCAGATCGAGCAGGAGATCGACTACAGCAACCAGGGTTCGAACTGGGCCAGTCGTGATACCTTCGTCGGCATCCGCGGCGATTTCGGCATGCTGCGCGTTGGCAAGTTTGATACCCCCTTCAAGCGAGCTCGTGGCCCGGCCAACCTGTTTGGCGATCAGCTTGGCGACATGCGAAACTTCACTCGTGCCGGGGCGGGGCGTTTCGACGAACGTACCCCGAACACCATTCACTATCAGACGCCCGATTTCAATGGGCTGCAGTTCAACCTGGCCTACTCCCTGCACGAAGGTGGAGATGCCTCGGGTGGGGACGATGACGCCCTGAGTGCTTCATTGACCTGGAGCCAGGGAGATTTCGGTTTCGCGGTTGCCTATGAGTGGTTTGACGATGAGCGCAGCCAGGGCGGCCGTGACGCCATTCGCCTGGCGGCTTCTTATGATATCAACGACCTGACGCTGGTCGGGTTCTTCCAGACTGTTGACCACGACAACGATGTGTTCGACTCAGAGGTCTACGGGATTGGCGCTGCCTACAAGCTCAGCGACAACTGGAACATCAAGGGCCATTACCTGCTTCGTTCCGCCGATCCGGCCGATAGTGATTCCGGTCTGTTTGCCATCGGCATCGAGCATCGTTTTGCCAGCCAGCTTCGCGTTTACTTGAATTACGCCATGGTCAGCAACGATGACAACGCCAATCTCAATCCCTGGAGTCAGGCCAGGACGACAGGCACGCCCGGCAGCCCTGGTGATACCGCGAAGGGTTTGTCGCTGGGACTGCGCTTCGACTTCTAGGCGCCTTCAACCAACCGATCGAGATGTGCACAAACCGTCATGGCTGGTGAGTCATGGTCGCGTCATCAAAGATCGTTAACCTTTTTTGTAGACACTTGTGAAACGCAACAACTGGAGTTCAAGATCATGATCAAGCAACTTTTTCCCGCTGTAGCCATCAGCGCCACCCTGGCCGCCGGTGCGGCCTTCGCCCAGACCGAGGTTGACCCCGGCCTACCTGAATACACTCCGGTTTCGGGGATTTCAGGCAACCTGTCCTCGATCGGTTCGGATACCTTGAACAACCTCATGACCCTGTGGGCCGAGGAGTTCCAGGGTTTCTATCCGAACGTCAACATCCAGATCCAGGGTGCGGGTACATCCACCGCTCCGCCGGCCATGGCCGAGGGCACGGCCAATTTCGGTCCCATGAGCCGCATGCCGCGTGAAAGCGAGCAGCAGGCGTTCGAGGAGCGTCATGGGTATCCGATGACGGTGATCGGCGTCGGTATCGACACCATCGCCGTGTTTGTCAACCGCGACAACCCGATCGAGGGGCTGACCATCGAGCAGGTCGACGCCATCTTTTCTGCCACCCGTCGCTGCGGCGGAGCCCAGGACATTACCCGCTGGGGCCAGGTCGGGCTGGAAGGGGCCTGGGCCAACCGAGACATCACCCTGTACTCGCGCAATGCTGTGTCCGGCACCTATGGTTACTTCCGCCAGCATGCCTTGTGCGACGGTGACTTCAAGGATGCCATCAACGAGCAGCCCGGTTCCTCCTCGGTCGTCCAGGGTGTCGCCGAGTCCATCAATGGAATCGGCTACTCAGGCATCGGCTACGCCACCTCCGGCGTACGCGCCATTGCCGTGGGCAACCCCCCGGTCGAACCCAGCGGAGAAACTGCGGCTGATGGCTCCTATCCACTTGCCCGGTTGCTTTATGTGGCCGTCAACAAGCACCCGAACCGCGACCTGAACCCGCTGGAGCGTGAGTTCATGCGCCTGGTGCTTTCGCGTCAGGGCCAGGAAGTGGTCGTTCGTGACGGCTACATCCCCCTTCCGGCCTCGGTCGCAGCTCGCTTCCGCGCTGAGCTGGGAATCGACTAAAAGTCCCTTGGGCCCGGATTCCGCCACCGGCGGAATCCGGGCTTTTTTTGCCTGGCCCCGCTGCCGCGGGCTCCGGCCGGGGGTTGTAACGGACTGTAATCAGTCTGAAACAATTCCTTCATAAACTGCCAATCGACAACCCATTGCCCAGAGATTCAAACCAGGGACACCAGGGTCAAATGAGCTCAAACGCCACAAGCGCCGGTCGGCCGATCTCTGCTCGCGAACTGCTTCCGAATGACGAAGCCCGGGTCAAGTTGCGCCGAATTCGCCACTTCAAGGATCTCACGACACGCTTTCTGGTCTCCACCGCGGGCTATGGAGTGGTCATTTCCCTGGCGTTGATCTTCGTTTTCTTGTTTATCGAGGTGGTTCCGCTGATGCGCAGCGCCAGCCTTGGCGACCCGGTCAGCTACCCGGTGCCGGGCAGTGACGCCGAAACCGTGTATATCGCCAGCGAGCGTTACCAGGAGGCAGCCGTTCGCTTTGCCCGTGACGGCACCGTGTCGTTCTTCGACCCTACGGACGGCCGACGCCTCGGTCAGCGAGTGATCGGATTCGATGGCGCCGAAGTGGTCAGCTTCGGTAGTGGCGAGCCGCGCACCGGGCTGGTTGCCTACGGGCTGTCGGATGGCCGGGCCGCCATTGCCAAGCATGTCTATGACATCACCTATCCGGACGATGTTCGATTGGTCACGCCCCGGCTCAGCCTGCCCCTGGACGAAGAACTGGTGGCCATTGATGACCAGGGCCAGCCCCTCAACGTCATTGCGATCCAGGAAGGCGGCACAGGCATCGGAATTGCTGCAGCCACAGCAGATGGACGCCTGCTTTTGACTCGCTATGCGTCGAGACGCTCGTTTCTGACCGGAGAAACCGAGTTTGTTCGCTCCAGTTACGAACTGCCGCCACCGCCGGCGGCGCCGACCCGGATTCTGCTCGATATCACCATGCGCATCCTGCTGGTCGGCGATGCCCAGGGCTTTTTGCATTACTACGATATCTCACAGCCAGGTCAGGCGCGAATGCTCGACAGCCGTCGTGTCCTTGAAGGAGAACTGGCCAGTGTCAGTGCCATGGAATACCTGCTGGGGACGGTGTCAATCATTGTCGGCGGTTCCGATGGCAGCGTTTCCCAGTATTTCCTGGTGCGCGACGAGGACAACATCAATCGCATTACCCGAATTCGCGAGTTTGACCGGCACCCGGCGGCGATTACGTCCATCTTTCCGGAATACACCCGCAAGGGATTTGCAGTTGGTGACGCAGCCGGAAACCTCGGCCTGCATTACGGAACGTCTGCCTCCACCCTGCTTATCAAGCCGGTGTCCGATCAGGCAGTTACCAATGTCTCGATCGCGCCGCGCAACAACGGCATGATGTGGACCGATGGGACCGGTCAGATTCACTACGCCTCGCTGTGGAACCGCCATCCGGAATCATCGTTCAAGGCCTTGTGGAGAAAGGTCTGGTACGAGGGGCGTTCCAGCCGTGATTATGTCTGGCAATCCTCGTCGGCCACCGATGAATTCGAGCCCAAGTTCTCCCTGGTGCCACTGTCGGTCGGGACCCTCAAGGCGGCGTTCTACGCCATGCTGTTCGCCATGCCGCTGGCCATTTTCGGGGCGATCTATACCGCCTATTTCATGAGTCCGAAGATGCGTGGCCTGGTCAAGCCGACCATCGAGGTCATGGAAGCCCTGCCGACGGTGATCCTGGGTTTTCTGGCCGGGCTGTGGATGGCGCCGTTCGTGGAAAGTCACCTTCCGGCAGTCTTCAGTATCTTGATCCTGCTGCCGCTGTTCATGCTGGCCACGGCCTGGATCTGGGGCTCGTTACCCAGGGCCGTGCGTTACCTGGTGCCACCGGGCTGGGAAGCCGCGATCCTGATCCCGGTGGTGTTGTTTGCCGGCTGGCTGTGCGTGACCTTGAGTCCGTTGATCGAGATCTGGTTCTTCGACGGTTCCATGCGCCAGTGGTTTACCGATGTCGGCATCACCTATGACCAGCGCAACGCACTGGTGGTCGGCATTGCCATGGGCTTTGCCGTCATTCCGACCATCTTCTCGATTGCCGAAGATGCCGTATTCAATGTGCCCAAGCATCTCACCCAGGGTTCGCTGGCGCTGGGGGCCACACCGTGGCAGACCGTTATCGGCGTCGTGCTGCTGACTGCCAGCCCTGGAATTTTTTCGGCGGTGATGATCGGATTCGGGCGCGCCGTGGGCGAAACCATGATCGTGCTGATGGCCACCGGCAACAGCCCGGTGGTCAATTTCAACATCTTCGAAGGCATGCGCACCCTGTCGGCCAATATCGCGGTGGAAATGCCGGAGGCGGCTGTCGGCGGCACGCACTATCGCCTGCTCTTCCTGGCCGCCCTGGTGCTGTTCGGCTTCACATTCATTCTCAATACCATCGCCGAAGTCGTGCGCCAGCGACTGCGGACGAAGTATTCGTCGTTGTGAGGGGGGCAGTAAGGTGATGAGTCGATATGTGGAGCAGAACGTGAGACGGAAGACGGAAGACGGAAGACGAGAAAGAGGCCCCGGCGGCATCAGCCTTATCGTCTCCCGTCTCCCGTCTCCCGTCTACCCGCGAGCCGGAGGCGAGCAATGAAACGTTGGTTCAAATCCGGCGACCCCTGGATCTGGCTGATCGGTGGTGCGGTCAGCATCAGCATCATCATGGTGGTCGGTCTGCTGCTGTTGATCGCGGTACGCGGCCTGGGTCACTTCTGGCAGTCGCCGATCGTCGAGACCACATTCCATGACGAGGGTCAGGAGATCGTGGTTCTTGGGACCATTCGGAGCACTGAAACGGTAACAGCCCAGGCGGTTCGCGAAGCCGGGTTTGATGTGCCTGAAGATCAGGAGCTGGTGACCCGCTACCTGTTTCACCTCGGCAATCGCGATTTGACCGGTCGTGACTTTCAATGGTTTATTGGTGATTTCCTGGAAGAATTCCGTTATCCCGAGGACGCCATCATGCTCGAGCGGCGTGAGTGGGGGAATTTCTTCGGTTACCTGGCAGCGGTCAAGGAAGGTGATCAAATCGTGGCTGAAGGCGAGGCTGCCTTCTCCGAACTCAGGGAGCGATTGGCCCGGGCGAGAGATCTGGTCGATGCGACGGTTGATATGGAGCGATACGATATCGGCCGCATCAATTTCGCCATCGAGCAGGAACGCCTGGAACAACGCCGTATCGAATTGAATGATCGTCTTGGCAGTGAGGAAAAGGCCGAACGAATCGCTCAAAGCGAAGCCGAAGTGGCAAGACTCAATGCCGAGTACCAGGAGCTGTTCGAGGAGCTGACCGAGTTGCGCGCCAGCGGCCGACGGGATTCACTGGTTGCTCGGACCAGCGACGGTCGTGAAGTGACCATCAACCTGGGCGATGTGGTCAGAGCGACCCGGGCCAATACCATGAGCGTGCCCCAGAAAATGCGGGAATACGGCTCGCGTTTCTGGGCGTTCATGACCGGCTATCCGCGCGAGGCCAACACCGAGGGCGGCATTTTTCCGGCCATCTTTGGCACCGTGATGATGGTCTTTATCATGTCCATCGTGGTGACGCCATTCGGGGTTTTGGCGGCCATCTACCTGCGTGAGTACGCCAAGCAGGGACCGGTTACCCGAATCGTCAGAATCTCGGTCAACAACCTGGCTGGGGTGCCGTCGATCGTATTCGGCGTATTCGGGCTCGGGTTTTTCGTGTACTTTCTGGGCGGCAATATCGACCAGCTGTTTTACCCTGAGCGATTGCCGGCGCCGACCTTCGGCTCGCCCGGCCTGATCTGGGCCTCATTGACCCTGGCGCTGCTGACCCTTCCGGTGGTTATCGTATCTACGGAAGAAGGCCTGACCCGCATTCCCAAGGCCATGCGCGAGGGTTCACTGGCGCTGGGCGCGACCAAGGCTGAAACCCTGTGGAAAGTCATCGTGCCGGTCAGTACGCCGGCCATGATGACCGGCCTGATCCTGGCGGTGGCGCGCGCGGCCGGTGAGGTGGCGCCGTTGATGCTGGTCGGGGTGGTCAAGCTGGCGCCCAACTTGCCGGTGGATGGTCAATTCCCCTACATTCACCTGGAAAGACGCATCATGCATCTGGGTTTCCATATCTATGATGTCGGTTTCCAGAGCCCGAACGCAGAGGCGGCGCGCCCACTGGTCTATGCCACGGCGCTGATTCTGGTGCTGCTGATCCTGGTTTTGAACCTGACCGCGATTGCGGTGCGCAACCGCCTGCGAGAGAAGTACAAGAGCGAAAGTGATTAAAACCTTGGAAACGCAAAGACGCAAAGACGCAAAGGAAAAGAAGAAGTGAATTATTTCATGCTACTAAAAACATATTTTGCTCTTGAAGAATGTATAGGAATTTCATTTCTTAGCGTCTTCGCGTCTTTGCGTTTAAAGGATTTTTGTGCTTTTAGAGATTTTGATTGTCATGCACACCAGAGCATCGAATTATGAATATGGGTAACGAGCAAGGTGCAACGTCTGCGCCAATGGCTAGTGTCGGGTTGGCGAACAAGGACAATCGCAAGCGGCTGAGCCTGCGTAACGAGGAAATTTCCATGCGGGTCAAGGATCTGAATCTGTATTACGGTTCAGACCAGGCGCTGAAGAATATCACCATGGACATTCCCAACAAGCGCGTAACGGCCTTTATCGGACCATCCGGTTGTGGCAAGTCGACACTGTTACGCTGCTTCAATCGCATGAATGATCTGATCGACATCTGTCGAATTGAGGGTGAGATCACGATCGAAGGTAATGATATCTACCATCCTTCGGTGGATGTGCCCGAGTTGCGTCGCAAGGTTGGCATGGTCTTCCAGAAGCCCAACCCGTTCCCGAAGTCGATTTACGAGAACATCGCTTACGGATTGCGTCTGCAGGGTGTGACGAACCGGCGCAAGCTCGACGAGGTGGTCGAGAACTCCCTGCGTCGGGCGGCCTTGTGGGATGAGGTCAAGGATCGACTCAATGACAATGCTTTCGGCTTGTCCGGAGGCCAGCAGCAGAGATTGGTAATTGCCCGCGCGATCGCCATCGAACCCGAGGTCATTCTGCTGGATGAACCCTGTTCGGCCCTGGACCCGATCTCGACCGCCAAGGTCGAGGAACTGATCATCGATCTCAAGGAGTCCTATACCATCGTCATCGTCACCCACAACATGCAGCAAGCGGCACGAGTCTCGGACTTTACCGCCTACATGTACCTGGGCGAATTGATCGAGTATGACGATACGGCCAAGCTGTTTACCAACCCGGCCAAGAAGGCCACCGAGGACTACATCACCGGCCGGTATGGTTAATCACCGGACGATCCTGTACTTGGCATGACTATCGCTTTGGAGCGAGAACAATGGAAAAGCATTTCGATCAGCATATTTCACGCCAGTTCAACCAGGAACTGGACATGTTGCGCCAGGATGTCATGGCCATGGGCGGGGTGGCCGAGGAAATGGTGCGCGATGCCGTGGCCGCATTGGTCGATGGTGATACCGCCAAGGCCCAGCAAGTCATCGACCTGGATGACCAGGTCAACGAGATGGAAAAGGAGATCGACGCCCAGGCCACCATGATCCTGGCCCGACGTCAACCCACCGCCAGCGATCTACGGCTGGTGCTGGCCATCATCAAGACGGTCAATGATCTGGAGCGGGTGGGTGACGAGGCCGAGAAGATCGCCCGTCTGGCGGTCAGCCTGGCCGATGCCGACAGGCCGCGCGGCAACTACGTGGAGCTGGAAAGTATGGCCAACACCGTGCGCGGCATGCTGCATGATGCGCTTGATGGTTTTGCCCGGATGGTGCCCGAGGTGGCGGTCAAGCTGGTGCGTGAAGATGAAAAGGTTGATGTCGAATACGAAAACCTGCTTCGCCAGTACTATACCCACCTTGCGGAAGAGCCCCGCAATACCCGTCGCGTGCTCGATTGCATCTGGATCGCCCGCGCCCTGGAGCGCATCGGCGACCATGCCAAGAACATCGCCGAGTACATCATCTACCTGGTCGAGGGTGTGGATGTGCGCCATGCATCCATCGAGGAGCTGGAGAAGTCGGTGATGGAGGATAAGGAAGGGTAGGGAATAGGGTTAAAGGTTTAAGGGTTCAGGGTTCAGGGTTCAGGGTTCAGGGTTCAGGGTTCAGGGTTCAGGGTTCAGGGTTCAGGGTTCAGG
>SL_3KL_010_SEDDRAFT_10001726_pt1 | contig 20007 bp, 17 predicted proteins | sample SodLakKL_010_SED_2_FD_10381 | JGI IMG/M metagenome (IMG submission 10381) | reverse complement strand
GAACATCTACAAAAACATGGAGGAAATCTTCATGGATTTTTGCAAAGTATTGAATATCATCGGATGAATTTATCCGGGATATATCAGTGTTCCATGAAGAAAGGCTGCCATCCACCAGGATCGGCTCATCAACTTGTTGAAGTGTAAATTGCTTACTACTGGAACAGGCTCCGATAAACATGAAAAATAGGAGTAGAATAAATGAAAAACTTCGCAGGAAATGGATCATAATGAAATTTGAGGTTGTACAAAAATGTGCTTTCAGGGTTGCAAAAACGGATCGGGATCTTAATTATGAAACCTATCACTTTTTTTGATCATTAAAAACCACGGGCTGTATCAGATAGAAACGTTTACGACAATTTTTTTGTATAGAACTGTTCACCGTTCTGAGAAAATTTCAGAACACTCAGAACAATAGCTTAAAATCATTATATTTGGGTGTAAATTTTTAAAACAAAAAGATTAGAATTATGCAATTTGGATTTGGAGTAGGACCCGATACATCCTGGATGCGCAAAGAGCTCACCAACATTGGAATTGAAGAATTGACCACTCCGGAAGAGGTTGACCGGGCAATGAAAGAGTACAGTAGAGGAACCATGCTACTGGCTATCAATTCGGTTTGTGGATGTGCCGCCGGTAATGCCCGGCCCGGCCTGGCTATCGCAATGGAAAAAGCAGAGCAGAGTCCGGATCATCTTGTAACGGTTTTTGCCGGGCAGGATAAAGCAGCCACCGCGAGAGCCCGGGAATATTTTAGTGAATATCCGCCTTCATCTCCGGCATTCGCCTTTTTTGTTGATGGTGAAATTAAAGCAATGATACCCCGCCATCGAATTGAAGGCAGAACAAAGGATGAAGTTGCCCAAGATCTTTTAATGGTTTTTGATGCATTTATCAACCAGGAAAAGGAGAAAAAATAATTTTCAAACAACTTACTTGGTTAGAGGTTTGAATACTGGCCCGTAAAGTAAATTTTACGGGCTTTTTTTATATCCGGGTGGTAAGAATTCCGCCAGAGAGCCAAAGCTGAATCTGCCGGTACTGAATATTAAAATATCCCTGATTTCTTTGAAGCAGATAGTTGTCGAATGGGAAAAATTCGTTCCTCATATTTGGCCGTTCGAAAGTATAATTGTATCGCGGGTCGGTTCGGTCGTAAGAGTAAGACCATTTCATCGTGTTCAGGTACCGGTCAACATACCAGGGCGGGCCGAACAGAATATAGACCATTCCAGGGTCGGTTTTCCAGCCTTCCTTGAAGTTGGTAAACTGCTTGTTGGCCTGCTCAACCCGTTCATAATAAAGCTCTATGACAGATTTGGCCTGATTCATATTTCCTACATTCGAAAGCCAAAATCGATCGATAGCTTCTTTGAGTGAGTCCGGATCCTGAATTTCCATCATTCGTTCATGCTCCCGTCTGTCCATAATGTAGATGAGAGGTTCAGCCAGTTCTTTTGGCGTAACTACAGCAGGATAGTTCTCGCTCATAATGGCAAAGTCTCTTGCCTTATAAATTCTGTCGCCATTTTCATCGATTGTCTCAGCTTCAAACCGGTAGTTTCCGCGGCCCAGATTTTCATACTTGGTTTCAATTAGAACACTTCCGGGCTGATCCAGCCTTCGGGTAATGGCATCCAGTTCTTCCGGCCTTCTCATATCTACCCCGATGTATGGAAGGGTTGATGGACTGTAATTGTTAAAATTCATTGGCCGGGCAGCAGTGGTATCGGCATTAAATTTGAGCAGCCTTGAATTGATCTCGAGTGGAGAATCCACATCATTATTAGTAACCTGGAAAACAAAGTTCAGGCTGTCCAGTCCGGATGATGCTGTGTAGGTAGTAATTGGATAAAAATCGCTCTCCGGATCATCGCCAGATTTTCCTAAAAGCCGGATTGTAGTCAGGCTGATTTCGGGGTTTTCCGGGTTGGGAATTGTTGCTTCGGCCTTACGTGTAGAGGCTTTTCCTGATGTTCGGTCGAGTACGGTAACTTCAACCTCAAAAATTCCGGGCCTGGCTTCCAGAGTTTCATCGTGGGTAAAAACATCCTGGCTCAAGTAGCTGCCTTCAAAAGCCGATTCAATGTCAAAATCGCGGCGCACAGATTTGTTAAAATCTCCGTCAACTTCGCGGACTCGTATTTCCAATGCTACTTTGGCAGCCCGAACATCATTGTGGGTCGTATAAATTAAACTTCCCAACACAATGTCTGAGGTAATGCTGATTAAAGCTTCGTCTGTTTCACTGAGGAGCCCGATGGATGACATCCTTAACTCAGGGTAGCCGTCCTGAAAATGAAATAATGAACCTCTTTCAATATCCGGATTGGCCGATCTCACACAACCTGTTGAAAATGCAACAAATAGTGCTGCGATCAATAAAAGTGTATTTTTGGTTTTCAATGCCATGGAAAAATGGTGGTTTTCGGAATGTTTCGAGAAAGTAAACTCGATTTAAAACAGCTTATTTAAAAGATGCGATATCTTCGTAAATTGTCTATCATTTATGTAATTAATAAACGAAAATTAAAAATCAGCATTATTATCAAAAGTATGGAATATGTTAACTGTTAATTTAGCTGATAATTGCTTTCTTTCGTACAATTTCTATTATCTATTTAAAAAATATATCAATAACAAAATTTATTTATGCTAAGTAGTTCCCGTAGAACAAAAATCGTTTGCACACTGGGCCCAAGCAGCAACACGTTAGAAAAAATTGAACAATTGCTGCGTGCCGGCATGAATGTAGTCAGGATAAACTTTTCGCATGGCACGCACGAAGATCACAAAAAAACGATCGATTACGTTCGGCAGGTCGCCAAAAAATATAAATATTCCATCCCGGTTTTGATGGACCTTCAGGGGCCAAAAATCAGGGTTGGCCAGATGAAAGATGGCGCTCAATTAGTTGACGAAGGTTCGCTGGTAAAAATTACTACCGAAGATGTAGAAGGAACCAGTAAAATTATTCCTATCGACTATGAAGGGCTGCCTGATGATGCAAGAGCCGGAAATCAGATATTGATAGATGACGGATTGCTGGAGCTGAAGGTCATTAAAAGAGAAGAAGGTTATCTGATGGCCAAGGTGATTGTGGGAGGATTAGTGAAATCCCGGAAAGGTGTTAACCTGCCTGATATTGATATTTCCATGTCATCGCTCACAGAAAAAGATAAAAAAGACCTGGAATTTGGCCTGAGAATAGGGGTCGATTTTGTTGCAATGTCGTTTGTGCGCACGGCGCGCGACGTGCAGGATGTTATTTCAATTGTGAGAGCCAATAAAAGCAATGCCGGAATTATTGCCAAAATTGAAAAACCGGAAGCGGTTAACGTTATTGATGAAATCGTTGAAGAAGCTGACGGAATTATGGTAGCCCGTGGAGATCTTGGTATAGAAATTCCGAGCGAACAGGTTCCATTAGTTCAAAAGAAAATTATTGATCGCTGCAGGGTGATAGGCAAGCCTGTAATTACCGCTACACAAATGCTCGATTCGATGATCAACAATCCTCGTGCAACCCGTGCAGAAAGTTCGGATGTGGCAAATGCAGTTGTTGACGGAACAGATGCAGTGATGTTGTCTGGAGAAACAGCAGCCGGTAAATATCCGGTAGAGGCTGTTAAAACCATGGCCAATATTATTCGCACGGTAGAAGAAAACAGCCCGGATATTTATTACAATCTGGAATACAGAAAACCCGACTGGAAAGAAAAGCAGGTTGTAGAATCTCTGGCATTCTCGTGCGTAAATATCGCCGAAAATGTGGATGCAAGAGCAATTAGTACGATTACCCATTCAGGAAATACGGCAAAAAGAATCGCGAAATTCCGCCCAAAAGTGCCTGTTATCGCTTTTACCGAAAGTACAATTGTCCGCCGTCAGCTAAACCTGGTTTGGGGTGTCTATTCGGTTCAGCTCGATGAACTTTTTGATACAGATTTAAGTGTTAAAATGATGGAAGACTATATTGCAAACAGCGGCATCGTAAATACCGGAGACCGGGTAATTATTGCAACAGGCATTCCGGTAGCTAAACGGGGGCGAACCAACATGATTAAAGTAAGCACAATTAACTCCGACTGATACGTTGTATGGATTCCATACGTTCATAATTCGTGAAGAAAATACTGCAAATAACGCTGATTGTATTTTTACTCTCCGGTTGCAGTACTGTAAAGCAGGGCTGGAAAGATTTTACTGCTTACTATAATACCTTTTACAATACAAAACAGTTTTTTAATGACGGACTGCAAAAAAACAGGCGTCAGGTCCCGCCATTAAACCCAATGGCCCCCATTCGTATTCATCAACCGCCTTCCAATGCAGGGCACGATGATTTTCAACAGGCTATAGAACGCGGCAGTTCTATATTGTTGAATCATAATGAGTCAAAATACGTGTTGCCGGCTATTGTCATTATTGGAAAATCGTACTACTACCGCTCAGAGTATTTTGCTGCACTCGAAAAATTCAGTGAACTGCAAACCCTGGGCTCAGAAAGCGATCAGCAGATAGCCATTCTCTGGCAGGGATTAACCTATCTCGAAATGGAAAATTATGCCGAGGGAATCCGTTTTCTTGAGATTGAAACAGAACTGATCGAAGAGTGGGATCCTGAGATACGGGCAGAAATTCATGCCGTTCTTGCCCAGCTCTATACAGCCACAGGAAATGTGGAAGAGGCCATAACCAACCTTCGGCAAGCCATTTCGGGTATCGAAGACCGGGATATGCTTGCCAGGGCCCATTTTTTACTCGGTCAGGTTTTTGAATTAAACAATAGAGATAATCAGGCTCTGTTTGCTTACAGCCAGATAAGCTCCATCCGAACCAATTTTGAACTGGAATATCATGCACTCCGGAAGCAGGCCGAAGTTTCCCGCAGGATTGGAAATTTTCAGCAGGCTGAACATCTCTATAGAAACATGAGACGGGATGACAAGTTCGTGGATTACAGAAACGAACTTCAGTACGAAATTGCGCGGACCTTGCACGAACGCGGGGAAACTGATGCGGCAATCCACACTTACAATGAAGTATTGGGAGATCAGATCTATCCCCCATCAAACCTGACGAGAGCATTAACCTATTACGGCCTTGGGGAACTCTTCAGAGATCAGGTTGAAGATTATACACTTGCCGCCGCCTATTTCGATTCGGCATCAAGCCAGCGGGTGGATTCGGACTTGCTTCCCGAGCGGTTTAATGCTGCTGATCTTGCAGAATCGTTCGGCCAATATGCCGAAATTCGCCGTCAAATCAATGAAAAAGACAGTCTGTTGCATTTAGCAACATTACCGCCAGATGAGCTTGATGAATTTGTTGCCGAACTGCAGCGTATAGAGATGGAAAAGCTCGAAGATGAGTTGCAGCGCATGGAAGATGAACGAAATCAACTCATTGTTACAGAAGAGCCGGATTCCGTAATCGATGCGACCGAATCAACAGAATTCGGGTTTTTGAATATCAACAGCCAAACAATGCTGGCTGATGCCAGTCTTCAGTTTCAGGCTGTTTGGGGAGACAGGCCGCTGGCAGACAACTGGCGCCGCAGATCGGATGTTAGTGGCAGCCGTTTTGATCAGATTGTGATTGTTGATGAAGATGAAGAAGAGATTACCCTTGCTGAGGAAACCACTGATACCGGAGTTATGCCCACTATAGACCTGAGCGCCGTGCCATTTACCGATGAAGAACAGCAGCAGATGCGATCGGAAATAACAGACCTATACTACCGGCTTGCCAATGTATTTTTCCTTTCGCTGGATATGCCGGAAAGGGCTGTACCCTATTATCAAAATGTGGTGGATAACAGTGATGAACTGCATTTAAAGACCATGGCCATTTATTCGATGGCTGAAATTGACCTGCTCAATAATGATTACAACGCTGCCATAAATAAATATGAGCAGCTTCAACAATTAAATCCCCAATCGATCTATTCACGCCGACTTGCAGGCCGGCTCAACATAGATGTGCCTGAAGACACTGAACCATCAGAAGAGGAATCGATAACTGAAGAGTATTTACAGCTGATATCTGTTTCAGATACCAGCCAGACTGCAAACCGGGCTGATGAACTTGTGCGGCTTGCAGATAATGGCACCGATGATTCTCAACGGGCAATCCTGCTTTTTGAAGCCGCCCGGGAATATATGTCCGCTGCAAAAAAAGAGGATGAAAATCACGACGAAATGGTTGATGCGTGGTTTCAGTTGCAGCAAGAATTTAACGACAGGCAAACAGAACTGGCCGAGTTAAAAGATTCTTCACAAGTAGTGCTGAGCGACACTACGCTGACTGATACCGAACGCAACTACTGGCAGGCCATAGCCGATTCAACTCTTAACAACCCCGATTTTTCTGAACATTTCCCGTTCGAGGGAGCCTATTGGGACAGTACCCGTTCTCTGCTTACCCGTATCGAAACTCAATATGCATCAAACAGCACCATCATGCCCCGGGTGAGAGTGTTAAAAGAAACGCTCCAAAAACCGGAAACTCCACCTGAAATGGTGAATATTTCCGATGAACTACCTGAAGAAATTGACAGAACCCTTGAAGATTCGGAGGCAGTTGCTGATTGTCAGGAAATTGGGATCAGAATGAATTATGATGGCGGGATGGAAGCATTTATGAATGTTATAACTTTTCCGTCGTGGACCGAAAATATTTCCATGAGGGGAGAGGTGGTCTATCGGTTTGAGATATCACCTGACGGGGAGGTGATTCAGTACGAACAGCTCAGCCGTATGGATCGCTCAGGAATTCCTCAATCTATCGAAAATGCTATCGACCGGCTTCTGGAATTTGAGCCCACCGGACGTGAAACTCCGGTTCAATGCAGCCTCACGTTTCCTATTGATCTCTGATTTTCCGGATATGATAAATGTGCTCATACCCGTTTGTCTTTAGGTACTCTGCAATCTCCTGATTGATTTTTTTTACAATTCCGGGGCCTTCATAAATCATTCCTGTATAGATCTGAATAAGATCGGCACCGGCTTTTAGCTTTTCAATGGCATCGCGCCCGCTGCTGATTCCACCCACACCAATAATTATTTTTTCCCCTTTGGTCTGAGCGTGAATGTTCGAAATAATTTCTGTACTTCGGTTTTTAATAGCACTGCCGCTGAGGCCGCCCCGCCCAATATTCTGAATTACTTTTTGGGGAGTTGCGAGTCCGTCTCTGCGTGATGAGGTATTTGTTGCCACGTATCCGTCAATGGCGTTATCTTCGCAGATGGTTATAAGCTCGGAGAGCTGGCTGTCGTCAAGATCAACCGAAAATTTTACCAGTACCGGTGGCAGGCTGGCATCTTTGTGAATTTCAAGAGCTTTTAAAAGTGATTGCAGGGTTTCAGGCTCTTCAAAGGTTTTACCCTCTTCAGTATTCGGGCACGAAATGTTCAGGGTGATATAATCGGCAAAATCTTTTACCATGTCGAAGCTGGTTTTATAATCCTGAACAGCAGCTTCGCCCATAATGGCGGGGTCGTGTGTTTTTGCAATGTTAATGCCCAATGGAATATTCAGGTCCAGTTTTCTAAGGCGCCTTGAGATAGTCTGCACACCATCATTATTTAATCCCAGACGATTAATCAGTGAGAGATCCTGCGGCAGCCGGAAACTTCTCGGTTTGGGGTTGCCAATAGAGGCATTTGCCGTTATACTGCCCACCTCAATAAATCCAAACCCGATTTTTTCCATCAATGGGCAGGAAGTTCCGTTTTTATCAAAACCGGCGGCCAACCCAACCGGGTTTGGGAAATTCAGCCCGAAGATGCTCTGTTTCAGGCAGTTGTCACTGTAATTATAAATGGAATTGCTGGTTTTCAGCAGCCACTTGCTGCGGCTAACCGATGATGCAAACTTAACGGTGGCTTCGTGAGCGTAATCAGCCGGGAACCTGAACAGAAGAGGGCGTACCAGATATTTATACATAAGTAAAGTTAAGTGCCATTTGTTACAATGTAACGAGTGAATGGCTAAAATTGAAACTTGTTAAGATATCTCAATAATTCTGTATCATTAGCAGATGAAAATTGCCAGCGATCAACATAAGATAGACAACCTGCAGTGGAAATTTCAAAACGAAAACCTCATTATTCTCGAATCGCAGATGCCGGAGCATCCATCTTCGGTACAATCTTTTGTAGCAGTACGCCCCAAAAATCAGATTAAAATCAGCGATAACCGTGTTGAGTGGCAGATTGACGGTCAAAAGAAGTCGTTTTCGATGAATCCCTGGCAGGCACTTTCCGAATTCAGAAATCAAACCGGCGGCTGGCTTTTTGGGTATCTGGGGTATGATCTCAAAAATCACACAGAAAATCTGACGTCTGAAAACCGGGAGCTGCTTGCCATACCGGATCTCTATTTTATGGAACCGGAATTACTTTTCAGGATTGAGAAAGAGAACCTCGTTCAATTATCAGGGGATAACATTTCATCGGCTGAAAACCAGCAAAATTTTGATCTGAATGAAGAAATAAACCTGCAGAATTTCGAGCCATCCATTTCGTGGCAGCGTTATAAAACGAACATTTTACACATTCAGGAGTTAATCAAAAACGGAAACTTTTATGAACTGAACTATTCATTCCCGATGTGCGGACAATTTTCGGGATCTTCGTACCGGCTCTATCAGAAAATGAGGCAGATCAATCCGGTGCCATTCGGGGCCTATCTTTCGCTGGATGAATATTCTGCTGTTTGTGCATCTCCTGAACGATTTTTGAAAAAACAGGGGGCAAAAGTTATCTCCGAACCGATAAAAGGTACAGCCGCACGAAATGAAAATAAAACCCGGGATATCAGGCAAAAAGAGGAACTTTTGAATGAAAAAAACCGGGCAGAAAACCTGATGATTGTAGATCTGGTGAGGCACGACCTGTCGAAAATTGCCAAAACCGGAAGTGTAAAAGTTGCCAAACTCTATGATGTTCAAACGTTTGGCACAGTGCACCAGCTCATATCAACCATTGAAGCGGAAACGGATGACCAGGTCAATCCTGTCGAGATTTTGAAGCAATGCTTCCCGATGGGCTCCATGACCGGCGCTCCCAAAATAGAAGTGATGAAAACCATAGACCAGCTTGAAGAGTACCGGCGAGGCCTCTATTCTGGTGCCGTCGGCTACATTACACCGGAAGGGAATTTTGATTTTAATGTCGTAATCCGGACGGCTATTATTCAGGGCAATCAGCTGATTTATCCGGTTGGGGGTGCCATTACCAGTGATTCTGAACCGGAAAATGAGTGGAAAGAAGCGGAGGTAAAAGCGCGTAGTATCACGAAGGTTTTTAAAAAATCAGGAGAATAGATACGCTTGGTTTTTGGAATTTTCGGTGTTCTCTGAATGAATTTTCTGCGTTTCAAGTTATTCAGATGAAGCAAAAAAATTGAATATAAAAAATGTATGCAGCAAAAGATTAACAAACTCGGCCAGCTAAAAAAGTCCGGATGGGAATCAGGATCCATTAAAGACGAGATGAGAGCGAACCTGATCCGAAAAATGACACAGAATGAGCCGGTATTTCCGGGAATTCTGGGTTATGATAAAACTGTGATTCCGCAAATTCAAAATGCTATTCTCGCCCGCCATGACCTGATTTTACTCGGTTTGAGGGGGCAGGCTAAAACCCGGATTCTCAGAATGCTGGTGAATCTTCTCGATGAATTTATGCCTGTAATAGAGGGTTCAGAAATTAATGATGATCCCCTGATTCCGGTTTCCAAATTTGCCAAAGACCGAATTGCTGAAATGGGAGAAGAAACCCCGATTGCCTGGGTGCACCGGGATAAACGATATGGTGAAAAACTGGCTACGCCCGATACAACTGTTGCCGATCTGATTGGCGATTTGGATCCCATTAAGGCCGCATCACTGAAGCTTGCCCTGGCCAATGAGGAAGTCATCAATTACGGGCTGATTCCACGCACCAACCGGGGAATTTTTGTGATTAACGAACTGCCGGATCTACAGCCGAGGATCCAGGTGGCCCTGCTCAATATTATGCAGGAACGCGATATTCAGATCCGGGGATTTAATATTCGAATTCCACTGGACGTGTCGATGGCTTTTTCTGCAAACCCCGAAGATTACACCAACCGTGGAAATATCATCACACCACTGAAAGATCGGATTGATTCTCAAATCATCACACATTATCCAAGAAAACTGGAAACGGCCATCCAGATTACCAGGCAGGAAGCGTGGATGGAAAGGAATGGCAATGTAGCTGTGAAAATCCCCGAGATATACCACGAAATTCTCGAATCGGTGGCCTTTGAAGCCAGGAAAAGTGAATATATCGACCAAAAAAGTGGTGTTTCTACGCGGATGACCATCACTGCCATGGAACAGGCCGTTTCTGCAGCTGAGCGCCGCGCTGTTATGAACAGTGATAAAGAAACAACGCTCCGAATAACTGATCTGTATGCCATGGTACCGGCATTAACCGGCAAATTGGAACTGGTATATGAGGGAGAGCAGGAGGGAGCTGTAAATGTGGCGAAACATATTATCGGGAAAGCCATCAACAATATTTTTAAAAAATACTTTCCAGACCCTCAGAAACGCGAGAAAGAAGAGATGAATAACCAGTACTCCGATATTTTAAACTGGTTTGCGAAGGGTAATTTTCTTGAAATTCCCGAAACACTCAGCAATCAGCAATACAAATCCAAACTGGACAGTGTACCGGGATTATCGGTCACGGCAAAAAAACACACCGGCAAAGATGTTGATAATTTATATCCCATAATGGATTTAATTATTGAAGGTCTCCATCAAAACTCCAAAATCGGAAAGGATGATATAGATGATGGCCGAACCTATACCGATATGCTTGGAAGTATGCTCGGTGGCATGACCGGTTTTGATGACGATGAATTTCCGGAAGAGTAAGGGACCGTTTGATTCTGCTGGCGGATACATGTTGAACAGAGGTACAATTGCAGAATAGTTGTAATTGCAAAAAGATGTATGAACCCTTATCTTTAGAATCTATAAATTTTCCGGTGCAACACAGGAAATGAAATCAATCAATACCAGCGATCATGAAGAAAGGAATTCACCCCGATTATAAAGAAGTTACCGTAATTTTGAGTGACGGTTCTGAAATTAAAACCCGCAGTACACTCGATGCCAAAGAAGGTGTTTACAAAAGCGAGGTTGATTCGAAAAACCATCCGTTTTATAACAAGGATCAGAAAATTAAAAAGAAAGCTGATCGAATCGACAGATTTAACCGTCGCTACAAGAAAGATTAAGTTTTACTTTATTTGTATATAACAAGGGTGTGATGAGCAACATTACATCCTTTTTTTATATCTGACGCTGATGGAAATAAAAAGTTTTACTGTCGGTCCGTTTTCCGAGAACACCTACCTGCTCGAAAAGGATGGACAGGCTGTGATTATTGACCCCGGTTTTTTCGACCCAAAAGAATACAACCGCTTTAAGGAAGAACTCCGGAAAACTGAAAACGATTTGATTGCGGTTCTTCTCACCCACGCACATGTTGATCACATTTTGGGGCTCGAAAAAGTGTTGAAAGATTTTGACATTCAGGTTTATATCAATCACTCGGATCTTTATCTCTGGAATAATTTTTCCCAGCAGGCCAAAATGTTTGGCTTCAACACGGCCGGATTTGATTTTACACCCGAAGCGCTGCCGGAACAGAAAAATGTACAGATCGGAGCGTTTTCTTTTGATGTTCTCTATACGCCCGGTCATTCGCCCGATCATGTTTCACTCTACGTGGAGGCCAGTAATTTTGTGATTGCAGGAGACGCCTTATTTAAAGAAAGTATTGGCAGAACAGACTTGTATAAAGGAGATTTTGATTTGCTGGCACAATCCATCAAAGAAAAGCTATACACCTTGCCGGATGGTACGGCTGTTTATCCGGGTCATGGGCCCGCAACAACTATTGGTCATGAAAAAAAGCATAACGCTTTTGTGAAGGAGTAACCGCTAAACTCTGAATCGGGTTTTACTCTTCCCCGCTTTTCTCCTCCAGCCGTGCGATTTGCTTCCGGTAATGCTCTTCTTTAGAAGGATTTACGTCAATTAACCGGCGGTACGTGGAAATTGCAGCTTCCAGATTTTCCTGTTTTTCATGAATTACCGCAAGTGTTTCGGTTACAATATCATCCACATCCGAACTTTTTTCACTTAAATCATCCTGTCCGCCTTCATCCTTCTGATCAATACGAATTCGTTTCGATTCAATGGATGAGAGCTTTGTGATGAGGGAATCCAGGTCCTGGATCGGGTGGGCATGATCGAAATGCCGGATATCACGCCGAAACTCACTGCGATGTTTTTGCGGTTCCCACGCATCAAATGCATGCGGATGGGCCAGATAGTAGTGCAGGCGCTCCATAAACCGGCTGCCTGGGGCACGAACTTTAGCCTGCCAGGCCGCTTCGAGTGCTTTATCTTTCTCGTTGTTTTTGTAATAAAGCCAGGCAAGAAAAAAATATCCTATCGCACCCGCATTTCGTTTTTCAACGCGGTTTTCGAGGCGGGAAATTGCATGTTCCGGATCTTTATCGAACGTTTCAAGATAGCTTTGGTAAGATTTTGGGATCTGATAAGATTCTAATTCCATAGATGGAGATTACCTGGTTGATATTTACCAACTGCTCACGGCATCGTTAAACATGTTATTGGAGATCTGTTGCAGGGCAGCCTCGGCAGCTTCTATTTCACCATCAACAGGATTTTCAAGCACGTCATAGGTTGCACTTCCGCTGAAATTTTTTGACCAGAGAGGTTCATCATCACTGGCGTACTGAAAGGTGGCCTGAACTGTAATTTGAATTTCATTGAGATTGGCCTGTTGGTCACCACCGATACTGAACGGGCGGTTAGTATAAGACTGGATGGCACCTTCCACAAATGCATCAGATCCGTCCTGTTCATCGGACAGAGAAAGACGGCTTTGATTTACAAAACGATTGACCAATGCCCGGTTCAGCCTGTCACTCAAATCACCCAGGCCGCTTTGAGAACGATCCGGAAAGAAGGGGATATGTACAGTTCGTACATCTGACGGGATAGAGGTGCCGGTAAAACTGTAGCTGATGCACCCTGTGATCAGGACAGCAGCAACCAGGAACAGGATGTACTTCAGTTTACTGTAACCCATATTGATCCAGTTTTCTGTAAAGTGTTCGTTCGCTCACACCCAATGCTTGGGATGCTTTGCGGCGGTTTCCTTCAAAACGTTTCAGAGCCATTTCTATTAGAATTTTTTCTGCATCTTCGATCGAAGGGATTTCTTTATCGGCAAAAAACTTCTCGATTTCATTCTCATCCTCTTCAATTTCAGGTTGTGCACTGTTTTCTTCAGAGCTAATTCCCAGGCCGGAATCATCCATTTGTTCGCGGATATGACTGGAAATATCGTTTGGGTCAATGGTTCGGGTTATATTTGCAGGCAGGGCTTTCATCTCTTTATCGGCAAACGATGAATAAAGAAATTTGGCGAGCATTTTTTTGAGATCGGAAATATCGGTTCTCATTTCCAGCATTGCCCGGTAAATGATACTCAAGTCGGGCGATGCAGGCTCGCTGCTAAATTCATTTTCAGTTTCGCGCCGCGAGAGAACCGGCAAGTTGTCGGTTGATCCAAGATGCTGACGGCCTTTCAGATATTTTTGAAGGCGGTCTTTATCAATAAATTGAGATTTTTCCAGAACCACCAGTTGTTCGGCCACATTTCTGAGCTCTCTTACATTGCCCGGCCACCGGTAGGAGATGAGCAGCTCTTTGGCTTCATCAGAAAAACCCTGAAAGACCGAATCGTATTTGGAAGAAAATTCAGTTACAAATTTTCTGAAAATTGGAATGATATCTTCTTTACGATCGCGAAGAGGCGGCAGTTTAATTTTCACGGTATCAAGCCGGTAGTAGAGATCTTCGCGGAATGAACCCTCTTTTACGAGGTCCCACAAATCTTTATTGGTTGCTGCAACAACCCGAACATCGGCGGTGTACATTTTGCTGGATCCAACTCTGAAAAACTCACCGCTTTCAAGCACGCGAAGCAGCTTTACCTGAATGTTTTTTGGAGTATCTCCAATTTCATCCAGAAAAATAGTACCGCCGTCGGCTTTTTCGAAGTATCCTTTCCGGGATTCGTGCGCACCGGTGAAAGAGCCTTTTTCGTGGCCAAAAAGTTCACTTTCAATAATACCCTCGGGGATGGCCCCACAATTTACAATGACAAGATTATTGTGTTTTCGTTTGCTTGTTGAGTGGATGGCACGTGCCGTTACATCTTTTCCAACTCCGCTTTCTCCCTGAAGCAGTACGGTAATGTCGGTACCGGAAATCTGCATGATTTTGTCTACCACCTGTTTGATGGCATCAGATTCTCCGGTTAACCCAAATTTTTCCTGAAATACTTGTCTGTCCATAAATTCTATTTTTTTCCAAACCTAAAGTTAAGAAAGATCTGAATCTTGCCATAAAATGGTTATCAATTTTTTTCCCTGATAAATGAATTCTTTACCCATAAAGCTCTTTACATTTAACAGAAAACATTGTTTGTTAAGTAGGTTGAAATAAAAAAAGAAAAGCAACTCAATAAGCAGTTAAACAGCATCTATGGACGATTCAAGATTTTGTGATGGTACTCTTGACAGACTCAGAAAACATTTTAAAATCATTTATGGTGAAAATAAGGTTGACGAATGCATCAGGCGGATAAAACTTCATGCCAGCAAATATAATTTATGGCCGTCTGAAGAAATTTCATTTCATGATGTGTGGACTCACGAAGATCATATTCTGATTACCTATGGTGATATGGTTCAGCCAAAAATGGGTGAACCGGTGTCCAAACTCAGAAAACAGCACAATTTTTTAAAATCCCATTTGAAGGACACAATCAATACGGTTCATATTTTACCATTTTTCCCGAGCTCCTCAGATGACGGTTTTTCGGTGATAGATTACCGCAGGGTGGATGAGCAGCTTGGCGGATGGGACGACATTCGAGAGATGAGTAAAGATTTTCGGCTGATGGGAGACCTGGTAATTAACCACATTTCGCGATACAGCGGCTGGTTTAAAAAATATCTGGATAAGCGGGATCCTTATAAAGATTTCTTTATTGAGGTTGACCCCGAATCAAATTTGTCGGACGTAACTCGGCCGCGAAGCACACCGTTGCTCACGCCGGTACATACGAGCGAGGGCGAAAAGTTTGTGTGGTCTACTTTTAGTGACGATCAAATTGATGTGAACTTTGCCAACCCGGATGTACTCTTCGAATATCTCGATATATTTTTCTTTTATCTAAGCAAAGGTCTGTCTGTAATCCGGCTCGATGCCGTGGCGTTTTTGTGGAAAGAATTGGGCACCAAGTGTATTCATCTTGAACAAACCCACGAAATAGTGAAATTAATCCGGACCCTGACAAACTGTTTTGTGCCCGACGCCACCATCATCACAGAAACCAATGTGCCGCACAAAGAGAATATCAGCTATTTCGGTGATGGGGATGAAACGCACATGGTGTACCAGTTCAGTTTGCCGCCACTGCTGTTGCATGCCATTTTAACCGAAAATGCAGAGTATATGACGGAGTGGGTGAAATCACTCGACAGGCTGCCAGAGAATTGTACATATTTCAATTTTACGGCATCTCACGATGGTATCGGGGTCAGGCCGCTTGAAGGGCTTGTACCGCAGGAGGAGTTTGATGGCCTGGTTGATGATATCCGGAAAAAAGGAGGGTTTGTGTCAGAGAAAAAAAACAAAGACGGCACGCTAAGCCCATACGAGCTCAATATCACTTATTTTGATGCCTTTGGCGGAATTAATGGTTCACAAGCATTGCAGGAGAAACGCTTTATCTGCTCTCAAATCATGTCATTCAGCCTGAAGGGAGTACCCGGCATCTATTTCCACAATTTTACTGCAACAAGGAATAACCTCCAGGGCGTGTCTGTAACGGGCAGGTACCGAACAATAAATCGGAAAAAATGGGATTATGAAGAGCTGACCGGCGAACTGAATGACCCGGATACCACAACACACCGTATCTTCAACAAAATGAAAGAGGTGATTGCCTGCAGAAAGAAACATCCGGCTTTTCATCCTTTTGGGCGACAGGAAGTTTTTGATGTGGACCCGGAGCTGTTCTGCCTGCTCAGATGGGATCCGGAAAAAACCGAAGAGGTGCTCGTTATTGCAAATGTGACAAATAAAGAAAAAGTTGTGGATGCATCTGCCAAAAATCTGCCGATCAAGAAAAATAAAGGCTACAACGATATATTATCGGGCAGAAAATTCTTCAACAACGGCCGAACATCATTGCAGCCTTATGAGGTGATCTGGATAAAAATTTAACTACAGGCGAATCTTTTTTGAAAAGAAGGAAAAGTCTGTGCATTCAGAAACTAATGCACTGTCTAAGCTGACTGAGCTGAGTGATGACCAGATCGGGTTCCAGGTTTTTGCATCTTTCATCCTCCCGGCGCCATTTTAGCGATCGTTTATCACCGGCAAAAAGAGCCGTTTTCATGCCAACTTCGTGGGCGGGATACACATCTTTCAGCATGTCATTTCCGATATAGAGAACTTCTCCGGGCAATACAGATTCATCAAAAGTGTGAAGCTTTTGAAGGAAATTTTGATAGAAGGTCAGCCCTGGTTTTTTCATCTGTTCCTCAAACGACCAATGTAGAAGGCCTTGATCAAATCCGAGTTCACTGAGCGAAAATCCACTGAGGGCTTCGAGCACAATCGGTGTGTAAAACTGCGAATTTGAGATGATTCCCTGGGGAAGTTCGGCGTCCTTGAAATAATGAAGAGTCTGTACAACATCAGGCATAGGCCAAACAGGATTCATCCGGGCTTCAAATTCAACAGAAATACGGTCAAAAAGCTCTTTATCTGGTGTGAAGGAAATCAAACTTCGGGATTTCATTTTTTTCAAAACCTGTTCCCAGATTGTGCGAATATCAGGTTCCGGAAATTCTATACCTTTGCGGCTCAGCATTTCAATCTGTTCTTCAACAACTTTGTTGTAGAGCTTGAATGCCTGTTCGCCGGCCATTTCTTTGTTTACGGACACACCCGCATCATTCAGAACATCCAGCAGTATCTGAGCATCAAAATCTCCGTCATCAACACCAATATCACCTACTCCGGAAATAAACAGGGTGCCGTAAAAATCATACGCCAAAACTTTGATGCGGTCCAGTTTCTTCAGTTTGGGCTCGGTTTTAGTAGGAACCGGTTGAAGAGTTTTCGAAATTTTCTGAAATCGTTTATGAAGAGAAGTTTCTTGCATGGTATTTGATTAGATCAACCAAAATGATGGATTGAAAAGAATGAAAGCAGCCACTCAAATGAAGTTGAACAACTGCTTTCAGTAAGATAATGAGCAGTTATTTTTTGAATTTTTTCCTGTACTCATCAATTTCAATCATGGGCGGGCGTTCTTCCTCAATAATCTCGATCAGGTTTTGTTCGTACTGATCCTTTTTTGCCTGAAACTGTCTCAGAATGGTTGTATGGTCGGCTCCATCAATCACACCGAGTGCTTTTGCTCGTTTGATGAAGGTCTGAAGAATTCCGAACGACATTTTGCCCAGGTCGATGGTGGGTTTGTTTTCATGAACACGCTTGTCGAGATCGGTCTGCGCAAAAGCTTCCATGCCATATTTGTGATACACATCAATAAGGTGCGAGGTTTCCACACCGTAACCGATCGGGAATGCAATTTCCTCAAGAACTTTGCGTCGTACAGCATATTCTCCGGAAAGCGGCTGAATGATAGCCGTCAGTTCGGGGAAAAAGAGTGAAAACAGCGGTCGTACCAGAATTTCAGTAACACGGCCTCCACCGGATGCCCGAACGTTCCCGGAAAAAGAGAGGGGACGATCATAGAATGCTTTCACATATTTCACCTTATCACGATAGATGAGCGGCGCCACCAGCCCATACACAAACCGGGGGTGAATATTGCTGATGTCGGCATCCACGTAAACGATAATATCACCTTTCAACTGATAAATTGCTTTCCATAGATTTTCGCCTTTTCCTCGTTTAGGCTCCAAATCGGGCAGAATATTGGAAGCGAGATAGGTGTCTGCACCGAAATTTTTTGCCACTTCAAGTGTATTATCTTCTGATCCGGAATCGATGACGGCGATTTCGTCAATCAGCGGGTAGCGCTCCACAAGTTCGGATTTAAAGATAATGATTTCTTTTCCGATAGTTTTCTCCTCATTAAGCGTAGGCAGGCATAATGAGATAGTCAGTCCTTTTTTTTCTTTGATCTCAATAAGCTTTTTGAGATCCCAAAATTCGGAATGATGGTATGTATTTTTTTTAATCCAGGGTTGAAGATTACTCACAATATCCTCCGTCTACAGCTATAATTGTACCGATTATTTGAGCCAATCCTTTATAAATCGGTTCGATTTGAATGGTTTCGTTTGTTTTAAAAGCTCGCTCACCCACGGTAATTCCAAGGGTCAGAGCCGGGATATTTTTATCAATCAGGGCAGAAAGTTCAGAAATACTGGGTGCCAGTCTTGGTTCAATATCGAGGCTTTCCATCACCGATCTCGCACAACTGGTTAGTGGATGGGCATAGGGAATGCCACCCGGTGTGCGCCTTGCAAAAATATCGAGTTCAATCTGATCGCCGGTTTTCGATGAAACTTCCATTACGATGTCCTGAATGGTTTCGGCCGCTTTTTCCACAACTTCCTGAGATTCAGAGCGTACTTCAAACCCGAGTGTGGCATCTCTGGCGATGGTATTGAAGGATGTTCCGCCCACAATAGTGCCCATTACAATGCTTGTTCTTGGGCGCCGCGGTAGCCTCATGTCATTTATTTTGTTGATTACTTCGTTCAGCGTAAGAATCGCACTTGCATCGCCGAATCGCGACCAGTCATATCCCTCAGGAACCCGGCAGGTGATTTCACCACGAAACATTCCGATGGATGAATAACTGAGCCGGCCAAGCTGAATACCCTCAAGGCAGATGGCGTTGTGAATTTCATATGGATTATTCTCCAAAAAAGAGGTGATTCCCTCGAGGTTGCCGCGCCCAAGGCTTTTAGCCCCTGCAAGTAGTATCAGATTATTTTTCAATTCAATGTTAAGATCCTCGAGAATATAGGGCAGCGTAACAAGGGCAGCCAGGCCCAGGCTGTTGTCGGCTACGCCCGGCCCGGTGATGCTGTCACTCGAAATCTGCATGGTATGGTCGGTTTTGGCGGAGAAAATGGTATCGGCATGGGCATTTACTAAAATAGCCCGTTTCTCTTCTTTATCTTCTTTGCTTGCCAGAACCCCAACACCATTGCCACTGTCATCAATGGTTGAATCTGTGAGTCCGGCTTCATCAAACCGATTCAGAATAAATTTGATTCTGCGCTCTTCATCAAATGTAGGGGCAGGAGTTTCACCGATCATCACAAGGTTTGCAAGAAGCAATTCCCTGTACTTTTTAAGGTTTTCTTCTAAATCGGGTAAAAATTCTTTGAGAGATTTAATGTTTTTCATGATTAATTAGAAAATATCTGAATTTTTTGAATACTGTAAGATGAGAAAAATTGTGATGGAATTCATCTTATTTGCTAATTAAAAGAATCAGGTTACAGTAATTTAACATTAAAGTAACACGGCCATGCTAACCTTTTTTTATGATTTAGCCTGGTCTGTTTTCTCAGAAGATTTTTGAAAAGATATCAGGCGAAGGCCGGCTCGGCAGAAAATTCAACAATGCTGCATTTCCGGACAGGCTTGCCAATAAGTGTAGCGGATGTGCAATCGGTAATTTCCACTTCCACGTAATCTCCTTTTTGATAGTTCTTGCGGTCAAACACCACCATTTTGTTGGTGTCGGTACGGCCGGAGAGCTGCTCGTCCGATCGTTTGCTGGTGCCTTCAACCAGAACAAGATGGCGCCTGCCGATCTCTTTCTTGTTATTTTTTTTCTG
>SL_3KL_010_SEDDRAFT_10001724_pt1 | contig 20019 bp, 14 predicted proteins | sample SodLakKL_010_SED_2_FD_10381 | JGI IMG/M metagenome (IMG submission 10381) | reverse complement strand
GGAGATGTGCAAGGGGAAACTACCTTTTGCAGATACTAGGAAAAATTGAATGAAGATGAAGGCCTGGAAAATCTCTATGTCCAAATGTTTCAGGATGAGCTATCTCTGGGCTTTATTGATGGCAACTCAGTATAACAAATCCTTGTTGAATCTGCAATGAATTCCTGTGCAGTAGGAAAAGTTCCGTGGGCCAGATTTAAAGAAACTAAATCCGGGGTAAAGATCCACCTTATAATCCAATACCCGGTCGGAGAAGAAGACCATTTACTGATGGTCCGGAGGATTGAAATTAGTATATAGACTGTAAAGATGTGGAGTAAGGGCTAACCCCAGGCTATTAAGTCTTTAACCTTTATGTGGACTTCGGCTGGGAAATTATTGAATTTTTTATGCAATAGTAATGGCTTCTACTAACAGGTATAAATACCTTTTCCCATTATTAACACTAAAAACAAAAATAAAAAAAGTTATATGTAAAATAGTTAAAGAAGATTGATAAAGTTTAATACGGCCAGGTATTTTTGTCTTAATAATTTACATTATGTAGTAATGCTAAGAAGGTGACGTTATAGGCGAAATATGTTATAGTTAGCACAGAAAGAGTTTAATATAATGAAACAGGGAATAATAGCATTGGTCAGCGATTGACCTTGCTTAAACCCGGCTATTTGTTGCTATTTATTAAAGGAGGAAAGGCTAATGTTATTATCCAGGGGAAGCCCCCAGGAAGTAAAAAAAAGGCTAAAAATTGCTATTATAAGCAGTTGTTTGCCCCGGCAATGCGGGATTGCAACTTTTTCGTCCAGTTTGAGTCGAGCACTGGAAAAAACTACAGGCCGTAATTCCACTTGTTTTATAGCTTTAAACAATAACGAAAAGTATCATTACTCCCCTAAAGTAATTTACCAGATCGAGCAAGAAAAACTGGAGGATTACCGCAAAGCTGCGGAATTTATAAACTCTTCAGAAATTGACCTGGTATCACTTCAGCATGAATTTGGACTTTTTGGTGGGGCAGAAGGCTCTTATATCGTAGAGTTTCTGAATTATTTGCGTACCCCGGTAGTAACCACATTCCACACCGTTTTGGAAAAGCCTACGCCTGAACAGAACAAGGCATTTATCGAAGTGTGTGCTTTTTCCCAGTCTCTGGTGGTAATGAACAGTTTGGCCATAGATGTTATGACTGAAACCTACGGTATTCCTCGTTCCAAGATCCACCTGATTCGACACGGGGTGCCCGATACCTTTTATATCGACCCTTCTTATTACAAGAACCAGAGGAAACTCTCGGAACACTTTGTAATCCTAACTTTTGGTTTTTTGAGCCCCAACAAGGGGATTGAAACAGTGTTGAAAGCACTGCCGTCTGTGGTTCAAAAGCATCCGAAAGTACTGTATATTGTTTTAGGGGTTACTCATCCCGTAGTAAAGAAAAATGAAGGTGAGAGTTACCGGGAATATCTCCAGTCCCTGGTGGAAAAATTGGGACTGTCTCGCAATGTAAAGTTTGTTAACGAATTTGTTGACGATAATACTCTGGACAGTTATCTGGGTGCCGCGGACCTGGTGGTTTGCCCCTATCACTCTGAAGGACAGATGACCAGCGGTGTTTTGAGTAATTCCCTGGGCAAGGGTAAGGCCATTATTTCTACTCCCTACCTCCACGCTCGGGAGGCTCTTTCCGGCGGCAGAGGTATTCTGGTAAACTTCAAGGATCCCGGAATGATGTCCGAGGCGATTATGCGCATGGTGGAAAACACCCATGAAAGACTTTCCCTGGCGGGGCAGGCCTACATATTGGGCCAGCAAATGGGCTGGAGCCGCACTTCCAGCCAGTATGTGGATCTTTTTGAAGAAGTAACCGCCCGATCCCAGGATAAAGATTTACAACAAGGCCGGGTTTACACCCTGCCGGACATCAACCTGAATTATCTGAAGGCGCTTACCGATGATACGAGTATTTTTGAGCATACCAAATATGGAGTTTTGGACTATTCCCACTATTATTCTGCAGATGATGCGGCCAGGGCCCTGGTAGTCTGCGCTTCTTATTATAACCTGATTAGAGATGAATCAGTGCTGTCTTTGGCAGATAAATACATGGCCTTTTTAGCTCATGCCTTGCAGCCCGACGGCTGGTTTCAAAACTATATGAATTACCAAAGAGAATTTCCAGCGCAAGAGATAAGCCAAGACACCTTTGGTCGGTGTTTGTGGGGGTTGGGTGCTGCAGCTAGTCTGGTGCAGAACCGGGACCAGGGAATGCTGGCTGCCAGGCTGTTGGAGAACAGTATTCCTCAAATAAGCCGCCTAACTCATACCCGTGCTCTGGCTTACAGTGCATTAGGCCTGGGTACTTATCTATTGCGTCATCCCGAATCGAAAACGGCGGAGGAAGGTCTTCGGTTTATAGCGGATTCACTCTTGCGTTGCTACCAGGAGAATGCCACCGATTCCTGGAAGTGGTTTGAAGACTTTTTGACTTATGACAATGCTCGACTTTCCCAGGCACTGCTTTTGAGTTACCGCTATCTTTCTGAACCGGCCTACCTGAAAGCGGGTCTGGAATCGCTGGATTTCCTAATTGAAGTTCAGTACCAGGATGGTTATTTTGACATGGTAGGCAATGAAGGTTGGTATTTCAAAGGAGAGAAGAAAGCCTTGTACAGTCAACAACCGATAGATGCGGGCGCTCTGACCGAGACCTTTCTTCTGGCCAGGTCATTAAGCGGGAAGGAAAAGTACCTGGATTTGGCCTACGCCTCTTTTCAATGGTACCTGGGGCGCAACCGTAAGGGCAAGCCTCTTTACCATCCGACTAACGGTTCATGTTCAGACGCTCTTGGTCCCGATGGTCCAAGCAAAAACAAGGGGGCAGAAGCCACAATCTCCTTTCTTCTGGGCCTGCTCGCCCTTTATCGATGGGAACTTATCGGTCGTATTCGCCGGGAGAACGAAGATATGAGTATTTAGTTAACGTTGAAAAAAAGCAAAACATTCAGGCGAAGCCAAAAGAGGGGTGCCGTTGGAGTAGGCGGAGTGACGGCAAAAGATATTGGGCGGTTTATTATATATTTTTAGAATTAAACGGAGGGATAATATGTACGCAGTCATATTAGCCGGAGGAAGCGGCACGAGGTTGTGGCCCTGGAGCAGGGAAGACTATCCGAAGCAGCTTTTAGCCATTAAAGGGAAGAGCTTGTATCAAGAAACAGTTTTAAGATTAAAAGAGATGATTCCCTATGAAAATATAATTACTGTAACTCATTATAAGCAAAGAAAAGCTTTGGAACTGCAGTTTGAGGAAATAGCTGCGGGGTCCAAGTCTTATTTTATTAATGAACCCATTGCTAAGAATACGGCCCCTGCTATTGGTTTGGCAGCTTTTTATTTATATAAAAAAGACCCAGAGGCTGTTATGGCCGTCTTACCCTCCGATCACCATATTGAATTAAAGGATAAGTATCTGGAAGTTTTGTCAAAAGCAAATGATGCTGCAGAGAAGTATGGGTTAGTTACCTTTGGCATAAAACCAGATAGGCCTGAAACCGGATATGGTTATATTTATTGTGGGGAAGAGTTAGATGATAATATTTTTAAAGTAGGGAGTTTTGTGGAAAAGCCTAACCTGGCAAAGGCTAAAGAGTTTATTAAAGATAGTAGGTTTTTGTGGAATAGCGGTATGTTTGTCTTTAAAGTAAGGTCATTAGTTAATGAGTATGAAAAGCATTTGCCTGAAATGACGGAGATGCTTAAGTCAATAGATTATGATACCTATGACAACTTAGGGGAAATTTATAAAAAAATAGAGGGAACCTCTATAGACTATGGCATAATGGAAAAGTCGGATAAAGTTACTGTTGTCCCGGCAGATATTGGCTGGAATGATATAGGAAGTTGGGAGTCTATTTATAATTTGCTATCTAAGGATGATAATGGCAATCATATTAAAGGCAGAGTATACAGCGTTGGCACTACTGATTCCTTAGTTTTAGGTAAAAACAGAGTGGTGGGAGCAATCGGGTTAAAAGACATAATAATTGTTGATACTGAAGATGCTTTACTGGTTAGTAGAAAAGATAAAGTTCAGGATGTTAAAAAAGTGGTGGAGTTGCTAAAAGAGGAGAAGGCGGACGAATATAAGGTGCATAATACTGTCTATCGACCCTGGGGTAGCTATTCTGTTTTAAGAGAGGGAAATAGCTACAAGATTAAGAGTATTATGGTAAAGCCAGGCGAAAGACTGAGTTTACAATATCATAATCATCGTTCAGAACACTGGGTTGTAGTTGAAGGAACAGCTAGAGTAACCAGAGACAAAGAAGAAATTGACTTAACAAAGGATCAAAGTATTTATTTGCCGGTAAAATCTCTGCATAGATTAGAAAACATTGGGAATGAAGACCTAGAAATAATAGAGGTTCAAAATGGTGATTATTTAGGAGAAGATGATATAGTCAGGGTAGATGATGATTATAACAGAGTAGAAGGAAAGAAAGAATTGGTTGGTAAAGATCCATGCTACAAAGCTTACCAAGAATGGCTGAGTAGTCCTTTTGTAGCTAAAATTGATAAGGATGAATTAAAGGGCATTAAGGACGAAAAAGAAATAAATGATAGGTTTTGGAGAGATTTAGAGTTTGGTACCGGGGGTTTTCGGGGAATAATTGGTATGGGTACCAACAGGATGAATATCTATGTAGTGAGAAGGGCCACTCAAGGTTTAGCAAATTATATGTTGCGGGAGAAAAGAGATAAACATAAAGTGGTTATCGCTTATGATCCCCGGCATAAATCAAGGGAATTTGCAGAGGAAACAGCCTATGTGTTTGCCGGAAATGGGATTAAAGCATATTTGTTTGAAGATATAAGGCCTACCCCGGAACTATCTTATGCCATTAGAAAGCTTGGATGTACTGCCGGTATTGTCATCACTGCCAGTCATAATCCTCCCCAGTACAATGGTTACAAAGTGTATTGGGAGGATGGAGGGCAGATAGTTCCATCTCTGGCCGGTGCTTTATTTGATGAAATTAATAAGGTGGATATTTTTAAGGGTGTTAAAAAACTGGATAAGGAAGGGGCAATTAGAAAAAATCTTTTTAGTTATATAGGGGAGGAAATTGATTCAGATTATATTGAAGAAATAAAGGCTCTTAGCCTATATAAAGGGAATAAAAAAGATTTGAAGATAGTATTTACACCCCTGCATGGGACTGGCAATATACCTATTAGAAGAGTATTAAAAGGGTTAGGGTTTGAAAAGGTCTATTTGGTAGATAAACAGGTAGTTCCTGATCCCAATTTTTCTACGGTTAAATACCCTAACCCGGAAGAACCTGAGGTGTTTAAACTTGCTTTAGATAAAGCCAGAGAGGTCAAGGCGGATATTGTATTAGGAACTGACCCCGATTGTGACCGGGTAGGTTGTGTTGTGGAAAACAATGAAGGGGAGTACGTCGTTCTCTCAGGTAACCAGACGGGGGCTTTGCTTTTAGATTATATTTTATCCCAGCTAAAGAGTAGTAATAAGTTGCCCAGCAATGGCCTCATGGTTAAAACCATTGTAACCAGCGAGTTGGGGAGAAAAATAGCTGACTATTATGGCATTGAAACTGTAGACACCTTAACAGGTTTTAAATTTATAGGGGAGAAAATAAAGGAGTTTGAAGAAGCAGGGGACAAAAAGTTCTTATTTGGTTATGAGGAAAGCTTTGGTTACCTGGCCGGCACATTCGTCCGGGATAAAGATGCCGTAATAGCCTCCATGTTAATAGCTGAGATGGCAGCTTATTATAAAGAGAAGGGGATTACCTTATTTGAGGCTTTAATAGGTCTTTATGAGCGGTTTGGTTATTACAAGGAAGATTTAGTTTCTATCCGCTTAGATGGCGAAGATGGCCTAAGGCAAATGGGATCTTTAATGAACATGTTCAGGAAGGATAGCTCTTCCCGAATCGGGGAATATAAAATCAGAGAAAAAGGGGATTACTTAACACAAGAAAGTTATAACTTTTTAAAAAATGAGACATTCCCCCTAGATCTACCCAAATCTGATGTTCTCCACTTCAGGTTGGAGAACGACTCCTGGTTCTGTCTAAGGCCTTCTGGAACAGAACCAAAAATGAAGATCTATTTTTCTGTGAATGCAAAATCTCAAAAAGATGCGGATGCTAGGTTAGAAGAAATCAAAGGAACAGTCCTGGATATTGTAAACCGAATCCTGGCTGGAGAGGCAGACAATGCCTCACTTGATGGATCGTCTAACACTTAATGTGACCCATGCTACTGGTCTTACCCCGAAAAGTCGGACGGAAAATTACCCCGCTTTCCTCTCTAATTGGTATTCTTCTGGAGCCAGCGTTGCTTTCAATGGAAACAACTAATGGAGCTAGAATTATGGGGGTACAAATCAAAAGCCAATAGGAACTGATAGTAACGGCAGGGGGTTTTAAGGAAAAGGAAAAATAAGAACCCTATAAAAATTGCTGGAAACCTTATTCTTTAAAAATACAATTCTCCTATTCTGATTGCATTTGTATTTGGTTGATTGACCCCCACAAGGATACAACTGGTCAATCCACAAAAAATCAAATGAGATTCTTTTTGGTCCTTGGAACTGCTAAAAAATCCCACAGCTAATGTTTTTAGATACCTGCCATTCCCACCCCTCAGTTTTTTATTGACGGTTACTGCTCTTTTTTTGATTGGTTTTTTCAGGGATAAAATTTTGAGAAAAGTCCAGATAAGGCTTAGTTGGAAAGTGCAGGAGAAGAAGGGAAGGCAAATGGATAAATGAAGAGTTTTTGGATTCTCCTGGAAAGAAGATTGCCACGAGCAAAGTATTTTCTTTCAAAAATTTTCTGATGACCACTCTGATCAAATGGGTTATCAGAAATCCAGAGCTTATGGAATCGAAAATATTTCTTAAGGCTATGGCTGTCTTCCCTGAGAAGATTAGTCATTCATACGATTCTAAGGCCAAGGAAAGCGGTATTGATTCTCTTTTAGTACTCCAAGATGGGCTAAAACAGATTTCCCATACCCCGAAACCCATATTGGATTTATGCACTGGAACAGGGCTTGCTGCATTTATGTTAGCGGATAGGTTTCCATTAGCTTCAATTGTAGGTCTTGATCAAAGCAGCAGTATGGTTGATATTGCAAAGGGAAAGGTTCAGGATACTGGTAAGAAAAGGATTAGGTTTGAGACTGGAAATGCTGCTGATTTGAGTTATGGTGATGCAGAATTTGATTTGCTCGTTACATCCAATGTTCCTGTATATTTGTCTGAAGCCGCAAAGGTATTAAAGCCTGGCGGCCTTTTCCTTCGGCGGAAAAGTCTTTGAAAATGCCAGGAGTGAAATTATCAGGTTGCTGAAGAAGAATGGTCTTTTTTTGATCAACCTGGAAAGGACTGGAAAGGGGGCGTTCATCCTTGGGCGGAAAAAACACTGAATTTCTGTTTAATTCGATAGCTCCCATCTATGGCTTGTTTTATGAGCGGCAGAAAAAGCGCTTTTTCGAGGTGATCGAAGGTGTCAACAAAGAACTGGATCTACAAGAATACAAAACGGTTCTCGATGTCGGATGTGGGACCGGTGCGTTATGCTCAGTTCTCAATGAAAAGGGGTTGAAAGTAACCGGCATTGATCCAGCGGAAAAAATGATGAAGATTGCCAGGGAAAAGCCTGAAAATAAGGAAATAAGCTTTATTCGCGCCAATGTCCTGGAACAGCTGCCTTTTGAGGATAAATTTTTTGATGTAGCCATCGCCTCCTATGTTGCTCACGGAATGAATAAAGAGGATAGAAAACAGATGTATGCTGAAATGGGAAGAGTGGCGAAATCCAAGGTTATTATTTATGATTATAATGAAAAAAGATCTCTCCTGACGACCATCATTGAATGGTTAGAAAGAGGGGACTATTTCAATTTTATCGGAAATGCTGAATCCGAAATGAAAAACTGTGTTTTTGAATTGAGGGAGTGTTTTTCAGAGGTCAAAGTTATCAATGTTGATGTTCGGGCGGCCTGGTATATCTGCATACCAAATAAATAAGGACCAATAACAAAACGGGTTAAGATCAGCAAATTTTAGGACTGTTTTTTTGATTTTTGTTAAAATAACTTGGGTTTTCCAGCCTACCTCAATTGCAAAAAACCATTGATATGGCTTTAATTCACAGGATTAAAAATCGTTTAAGGACAACAATTCTGTCCTCCCGAGCCACGCGGTGGGAATAATTGCTCTCTTTGTGTGGAAATAGCCACATAAATCAGTCTTTTTAGTTATTATAATAACCAATATTTCTGGTGTTTTTAGGAGGTAGAAAAAGTGTTGAAAAAAGGGGCACAATAGTGCCCCTTTACTCATCTAAGATTTATTAACCTTTACTCTCTTGAAGAATTTCGCTGTTCTGGGCAAAACCCCAAAGAGTTCTGCGACAATTTATGCAAGGTCGAAGCGGTCTGCATTCATCACCTTATTCCATGCAGAAATGAAGTCGCGCAAGAACTTATCCTGGGAGTCTTCGCAGGCATAGACTTCTGCTGCGGCCCGGAGATGGGGATTAGACCCGAAGATGAGGTCAACACGGGTGCCGGTCCACTTCAGTTCACCGGTCTTGCGGTCATAACCTTCAAACAGTTCTTTATCTTCGGTTGTTGGCTTCCAGGCGGTGCCCATATCGAGCAAGTTCACAAAGAAGTCATTTGTGAGGGACTCTGGCCTCCTGGTAAAGACACCGTGCTTGGAATTCCCGTAATTGGCACCCAATACGCGCATACCACCAAGCAGAACGGTCATTTCCGGGGCAGTCAGTGTCAGAAGTTGGGAACGGTCAATTAGAAGTTCCTCTGCCGATACGGCAAATTTGTCTTTTTGATAGTTGCGGAAACCATCTGCTTTTGGTTCGAGCACCGAGAATGAATCAGAGTCGGTCTGCTCATCTGTTGCATCTGTGCGCCCCGGTGCAAAAGGAACCGAAACATTGTAACCAGCATTCTTTGCAGCCTTTTCTATCCCGGCACATCCACCCAGTACGATCAAGTCCGCAAGGGAAACCTTCTTATTCCCTGACTGGGAACTGTTGAATTCTGATTGGATTTTTTCGAGGACATCCAGCACAGCCTTCAGTTGTTCCGGTTGGTTGACTTCCCAGTCCTTCTGCGGGGCAAGGCGTATGCGTGCACCGTTTGCTCCCCCGCGTTTATCGGATCCTCGGAAGGTGGATGCGGATGCCCAGGCTGTTGAGACCAGTTGTGAAACAGAAAGGCCGGAAGAAAGGATTTTATTCTTAAGATCAGCAATATCCTGATCGTCAATCAGTTCATGGTCAACTTCTGGAACCGGATCCTGCCAGATCAGGTCCTCTTCAGGAACCTCAGGGCCGAGATAACGCGACTTTGGCCCCATATCGCGGTGGGTCAGCTTGAACCAGGCGCGGGCAAATGCCTCTGCAAATTCCTCCGGATTTTGCTGGTAATGGCGGGCAATAGGTTCATATTTTGGGTCGTAGCGGAGGGAAAGGTCAGCAGTGGTCATCATCGGCCGGTGTTTCTTAGACGGGTCATGGGCGTCGACCACCATGTCTTCCTCATCCACATCCTTGGCTAACCACTGATTGGCTCCTGCGGGGCTCTTGGTCAGCTCCCACTCGTATTTAAAGAGTACTTTCAGGTAGCCCATGTCCCATTTTGTTGGGTTGGGCTTCCAGGCGCCCTCGATGCCACTGCCGATCGCATCGCCTGCTTTGCCACTGCGGAAGGTGCTTTTCCAGCCAAGGCCCTGTTCCTCTATGCCAGCAGCGTCAGGTTCAGGACCCACGTGGGTCGCAGGACCGGCCCCGTGGCATTTCCCAAAGGTGTGCCCACCTGCAACGAGAGCGACTGTCTCTTCGTCGTTCATGGCCATACGGGCAAAAGTTTCCCGAACGTCAACACCGGAGGCAACGGGATCAGGGTTGCCGTCGGGCCCTTCGGGGTTTACGTAAATGAGGCCCATCTGCACGGCAGCCAGTGGATTCTCCAGATCACGGTCCCCGGAGTAGCGATCGTCACCAAGCCATTCGTCCTCGGACCCCCAATAAATATCATCTTCGGTTTCCCAAATGTCTTCTCGTCCGCCTGCGAAACCAAAAGGTTTTAAACCCATTGACTCGAGGGCACAGTTGCCGGCAAGAATCATCAGGTCTGCCCAAGAAAGTTTCCGGCCATATTTCTGTTTGATCGGCCAGAGCAGACGGCGTGCTTTGTCAAGAAGAATGTTGTCAGGCCAGCTGCTGAGAGGTGGAAAACGTTGGGAACCTGAACCTGCGCCCCCTCGGCCGTCTCCCATGCGATAAGTACCTGCACTATGCCAGGCCATCCGGATAAAGAATGGTCCATAGTGCCCATAATCAGCGGGCCACCAATCCTGAGAGTCAGTCATCAGGGCAAACAGGTCTTTCTTCACCGCTTCCAGGTCCAGTTTTTTGAATTCTTCAGCGTAGTTGAAATCGGGGTCCATCGGATTACTCAAGTCTGAGTGCTGATGGAGAATATTCAGGTTCAACTGGTTTGGCCACCAGTCCCGGTTTGACGTTCCACTACCAGAAACAGCTTTTTTTGTTTTACCTGTCACTGGACATTTCGATTCTTCCATAATAAATTAAAACCTCCCTTTAATCATTTTTATTTAAAAGGCATTCTTGACAAATACCTTTAAAATACAAGTTTCTTTCCATAATCTTAAAACCGGATAATTCGTCTGTCGCAAAGGACTTCAGGTCAACCTCGAAATTAAATATGCTTCCACAGGTCTGGCATTTAAAATGGCCGTGGCTTTCGGTAATTATGTCATACCGGGTTTTATTGTCTTCTATATTTATGATTCTGATCAAGCCTAATTCGGCCAGAGTGTGGAGTGTATTATAGATGGTGGTTTTAGACAAAGTAGGAATCTCTTTATGCAAATTGACATAAATCTGATCCACTGTTGGATGTTCCAGGTTATAACACAAACATTCCAGGATCTTTAACCTGCGATCCGAAAGCCGTATCTGGTGTTTTTTAAGCTGGTTGGTTACTAAAGCATACCTTGGGTGCATTGGATCACTACCTATCTAAAAGAAGATAAGATTCCTCAAAAAAAAGATTTAAAATTGTAATGATTACAATTTTATTCTATCATTTGCAGATAAGGATTACAATGAAAAAATTATAAATATAATGAACTAATTAAAATTTATTAACTGGCTGATTTATTTAAAATTTTTATTTGAGAAAAGAAGTTCCCCTGAATGGGCATGCCAAAACATTAATGGGGAATTGTTCAATTTTGGCTGCTGTGAATAATTTCTCTATGGAAAAGAGGGAGAATTATTGAAGGAGAAAAACTTTCTTTCTGGAATTGGTTTTGGCAGGTGAAGGTTAGAAATAAACAGAAGATATAAATGCTTTCCTTTCAAACCAATAAAAATCGATTTGTCGCTTTTGGTTTTGGCAAGATATTCTTGCAGGAATCCCAAAAATAACGCCCTGTTGCAGAGCTTCGAGAGTTAATAGAAAATTTTATTTTTCGGGGGGGGGTTAAAATGGATCTAGAAAAAATCCTGGAGACGCTAAAAAACAAAGGTTACGCAACTGCTTACTTTGAAAAGGCAGAAGAAGCCGGGGAATATTTAGATAAAATTATTGATAACAAGACAGTGGGATTTGGAGATTCGGCTACATTATTGAGTATGAATATGTTGCAAAAACTCTCCACTCATAATGAAGTTTTCGATCCGCAAAACTGCTCAGAGGAAATGGAATTTATTGCTACTGCAAAAAAATGCCTGTCAACCCAAATTTACCTTACCTCGGTGAATGCTCTGTCGGCAACGGGGGAGATTGTAAATATTGATGGTACTGGAAATCGTGTGGCCGGTTCCCTATTCGGCCATGAGAAGGTTTATTTTGTTATCGGGATTAACAAACTGGTTCCCACACTTGAAAAGGCAATCTGGCGGGCCAGAAATATTGCAGCCCCAAAGAATGCAATGAGACTTGGGTTGCAGACCCCCTGTGCAAAAAGGGGCGATCGGTGTTATGATTGTACCAGCCCTGACCGGATTTGTAATGGCATGGTAATTCACCTGAAAAAAATGAATGATATTGAAATGGAAATTGTTTTGATTAATGAGCAACTTGGATTATAATTTCTAAATGGGGTCGGATAAATTAACCGGAACATTATGGTAAATGAAGCAAATATGGACCCAAATTTAAAACCACCGTCTCAATCCTCATTTTTGGGAGAGGAAAAGGCGGTGGGTTTTTCGTGGATCTTTTTTTACATTTTTTTTCTGAGATTGGGTCTATTTAGTATAGCTTTTGGACCGGGAATAGCGATTGTTTTGGGTATTTCTGTTGTGGGGCAATTCTTTTTCGGCGATCATGGTCCCGATGTGCTCTTCAATTTCATAAAGATTCCTGATATCCTCGCCAGTAACAAAGGTGACTGCTCGTCCCCCGTTTCCATTCCTGGCCGTCCGGCCAATTCGGTGAACATAACTATCTTTTTCATGGGGAACATCATAGTTGATTACCAGAGAAAGACTATCAATGTGGATACCCCGGGAAGCAACATCGGTTGCAACAAGCAGGGGAGACCCGCCCTGTTTGAATTGATCGATAGTTTTCATCCGCCTGTTTTGGGGTATATTTCCATGCAGGGCCCGGGAAGAAAAACCTTTTTCAGTTAAAAACTTCTGGACCCGATCTACAGTATTTCTTGTATTGCAGAAAATCACGCAGCTTTGGGGGTTTTCGCTTTTTAAAATGTAGTTAAGCTGGGTCCGCTTTTCATTTTTTCGCATCCGGTAATAGACCTGTTCAACAGTCTCCACGGTTTTAGTGGGGGAATCAATTTCGATTGTTGTAGGCTGGTGCATGTATTTTTGGCAGATTTTCTTTATGTCCGAAGAAATGGTTGCGGAGAAAAGAAGGGTAATCCGATTTGTAGGAAGTTTTTTAATGATTTTTTCAACCTGGCCGATAAAGCCCATGTCCAGCATCCTGTCTGCTTCATCTAAAACGAGGTAGCGTAAATTTTTTGTGATCAGTTTTCTACGAAGGATGTGGTCGAAAACTCTGCCAGGAGTTCCGGTGACAATAGAAGGACCCTTTTTCAGGGCCTGGATTTCAACGTTCATACTGTGTTGTCCGTAGACAGCCGTTGTTTGGTGGGGCAGGTATTTGGCGATTTTTTTAAGGTCTCTATCCACCTGGACAGCAAGTTCCCGGGTTGGTGTAAGGATCAAACCTTGTGGTCCTTCCTTACGTGCATCAATTAACTGCAGAAGGGGGATACCAAAAACCGCTGTTTTTCCACTACCTGTTTTGGAACGAACAATCAAATCCTTTTTCCCCATGATATGGGGAATGCCTTGCTTTTGAACCTCGGTGGGTGTTACAAAACCCATTTCTTCTATTGCTCGCAAAATGGGAGCAGTAATACCCAGCTCTGTAAAGTTGTTTTTCATGTTTAACCTCTTTCGTTTTTATAATATTCTCCTATTATAACACATTGTTTGCCCTTACGCACCTTATTTATTTTTAATGGCCCCGGACAGGGGTAAAAAAGGCTGGAATAACCAGCCTTTGGGTTGATTTTATTCTATCCTGGCCTTTTCCCGGGCATTTTCTGCGGCTTGTAACCAGAGTTCACTGCTTTCCGTAGCCCCGCTAAAGGTATCTACATCGAGGGTGCCCCCCAGGACAATTCTTTCTTGCATTTCCCTCCGGGCTTCGGGTAGTATTTCATATTCCCGGTTATCCCAGTCAAAAAATTCCCCCGTTTCCAGGTCAACTTCGTTAAAAAAAACGTCAATAATGCGGTCATCTTTTATAGAAACCCAGGCAACAGCCCGGATATTTTGTTTTTCTGCAGTACCCAAAAAAGTCCCAGGCCAGAAATCGGTTTCGATTTCTTCTTCCGGGTCATCCAGAGCGATCTTAAGGGCTTTTTCTACCGCATCAATATATTTCTGGCTGGAATGAGTGGAACCGGTATAAGTGTCAACATCTGCCGAGTTGGCCTCAATAAATCGTTCTTTCATAACCTGGACACCTTCAACCGTTGGCTGATAGGGGTAGGTAGAAAAATCCAGTGGTTCTCCTTTACCCGTAAACTCTTCCAGCCTGACGTCTTCAATTTCATTACCGGAAATAGTAACTTCTGCCCGAGCGTATCCGTAATCATCGGCCTCGGAATAGGCACTGTATGTGCCATCTTGATATTGTGGACCGGGAGAACAGGCTGTTAAAAGGATTAATGAGAGCAAAAATATTAATATAGTTCTGGCCATATCTTCACCTCCAAAGTAAATTTTCGCCTTAAAAATAATAAAATCCTGCAAATTGGGAGTTATGCTACAGGATTTTAAGAAGGTATTGTTTCTTCGTCGGGGTTTTAATTTTTTTTTTCAGTCGTTTAATTCCTTCCTCTTACCGGTTACCATATAAATAAGCCATTCGCCCAGGTTTGTGGCATGGTCCCCAATTCTTTCCAGGGAACTCGAGACGAAAAGTAAGAGGGTGCCCTGTTTAATATTTTTGGCATCTTCAAGCATGTAAGTTAATAGTTCGCGGAAAATTTGGTTGTGCAGGTGATCCACTTCATCATCAAGATTACAGACCTCATAAGCAAGTTCAACATCTTCATCAATAAAGGCTTCAAGAGCTTTATTAACCATTTCCTGGGCGATATTTGCCATCCGCGGGATGTCAACCAGGGGTTTAATATGCGGTTCTTCCCCAATGCGGAGAGTTATCTTAGCAATATCAGACGAATGATCGGCAATTCGTTCCAGATCCGTAATTATTTTTAGGGCTGTCCCAATCCGACGAAGGTCTTTAGCCATCGGTTGCTGGCGGGCAATAAGGGACATGCATTTTTCTTCAATTTTCAGCTCGAGATCATCTATTATATCGTCATTTTCGATTACTTCCTGAGCTTCCTCGAGGTCGTGTTTTTTCAGGGAATTGACAGCTTGCTGTATTGTTTTTTTTACCAGGCCTCCCATGTAGAGAATGTCCTGGAATAATTCTTCCAATTCATGTTCAAATGTCTGGCGCATTGATTTTACCTCCTGTTTTAGCCGAACCGGCCGGTTATATAATCTTCTGTTCTTTGATCCTTGGGGTTGGTAAAAAGGGTCTGGGTTTTGTCAAATTCAATAATTTCTCCCTGGAGAAAGAAAGCGGTTTGCTCGGATATACGAGCGGCCTGCTGCATGTTGTGAGTTACAATCAAAATTGGGTATTTTTCCTGGAGTTCTGCAATCAAATCCTCAATCTTCGCGGTGGCAACAGGATCCAGGGCCGAACAGGGTTCGTCCATCAGCAGGATTTTTGGTTTTACAGCCAGGGCTCTTGCAATACAGAGTCTTTGCTGCTGTCCCCCGGAAAGAGAGAGGGCGGGGTGTTTGAGGTTATCTTTAACTTCGTCCCATAAAGCAGCATCCTGGAGGCTCTGTTCAACTATTTCGTTTAATTGGTTTCTGTTTTTCTTTCCATGAATTCGAGGTCCATAGGCCACATTATCATAGATGGTTTTGGGGAAGGGGTTTGGCTGCTGAAAAACCATGCCTACTTCCGTTCTGAGAGCAACAAGGTCAATATCTTTTTTTAAAATGTTGGTTCCGTTGAAAAAAACCTGACCTTCCCAGCGTGCTATGGGAATTCGATCGATCATCCGGTTTAAAGTTTTTAAAAAACTGGATTTTCCACAACCCGAGGGACCAATTATTGCAGTTACCCCGGTTGCAGGAATAGCCAGGTTTATATCTTTAAGAACTTTCTTATCTCCATACCAGAGGCTCAAATTTCTGATATCGAATGCGTTTTCAGCCATGGGAAACCCCCCTGTATCGGTGAATTAACTTGATTATACAGGGGGGTTGTTAATTTCAGGTTTGTCAATTGTAAATTTTGTGTAAATTATTCATAGGGTGGTAACCAGATGGTAAAAGTGCTGCCTTTTCCCGGGGTGCTTTCAAGTGTTATCCCGCCCGCCGCTCGTTCGATGATGTGTTTTACTATGGCCAGCCCCAGTCCCGTACCACCGGAAGAGCGACTGCGGGCTTTATCAACCCGGTAAAATCTTTCAAAAATTCTGGGCTGGTCTTCTTCAGGAATTCCCGGCCCCCGGTCAGTAATAGACCAGTAGATTTCTTTTTTTTGTTTGCTAACGGAAATATCAACTTCTGATTTTTCTGGGGCGTGGGTAATGGCGTTTCCGGCAAGGTTAATAATTACCTGGATCAAATCATCCTCGTTAAGGTCAACCAGTAATTCTCCAGGAATATAATTATTAATTATAATTTCTTTGGCCTGGATCTTCTGGGATAAAATCTCCAGTGCGGCCTGGGTACACTGGCCAATATCAGAGGGACCACCGGGGATTTTGTCCGCAGCTTCCAGGCGGGAGAGAACAAGTAAATCATCAATTAAACGGGAAAGGCGGTTGCTTTCTTTTTCAATTATTTCCAGAAAATGCTTTGCATCCTCCTCAGACCAGGCACCACTGCGGAGAGTCTCAGTAAAACCCTGGATTGCGGTTAGAGGTGTGCGGAGTTCGTGAGATACATTGGCCACAAATTCCTTTCTGGTGTTTTCCAGGCGTTTAATCTTGGTCATGTCCTGCAGGACAATTACCATACTTTTGTTCACCGGCCCAATTGCTGAAGCAGAGAAATGGAGGTGTCGGTAGGGGTTTTCCAGGGTAATCTCTTTTTCCTGCGGGCCTTCAGTTTTGTCCCAGAGGCTTTTAATAAATTCGATTAAATCCGGGTCGTGGGTTAAATTAAGGAGATGGGTTTCTTCCGGGGGCGTTTTTTTAATGTTTAATAGGCGGAAAAAAATAGAATTGCTGGCCTCAATATTTCCCTTTCGCCCAATAACAACTATGCCGACCGGCAAATTTTTTATGATATTAATGGTCCGCTCTTTTTCCCCCTCCAGGTTTTTCACAAGGTTCTGGAGATTATGGCTCATTTCATTGAAAACCATTTCCAGCTGGCCGATTTCATCCGGGGAGGAAATGGGAAAAGGCTGGGGGAATTCTCCTCCACCTATTGAACGGGCTTTCTGGGAGAGCTGGCGCAGGGAGCTGGTCAGGGAACGGAGCAAGAAAAATCCAATAATCCAGATAAGGACAAGAATAACAAGGATTGCGGAAAAAGTAATCAGTCTAATCTGGTTAATCCTCTCTTTAATTAAGGTCAGAGGTCTTGCCACTCTAACCACTCCGAGTATTTCTCCATCGGAACTTAAAATGGGGACAGCAACATACAGCATTTCCTGGTTAGTCGTTGTGCTATAACGAATATTGCTTCCAGTTTCCCCTCCATAAGCAGTGATAATTTCAGGGCGGCCGCTGTGGTCTTCCAATTCTTCTTCGGGCTTTTCGCTTTCAAAAATCACATTACCCCCCAGGTCAATAACCGAAAGCCGTGTGTCGGTATCAGGGGGGATGTTCCAGCGGTGGTCTAATGTTTCCTCCTGCGCAAGCAGGCGGGCGGTTTCCTGAAGATTTCTTTCCAGGGAATCAATATAAAAATCTGCAAGGTAGTTAGTCAAAACAAAACCAAGAAAAAGGAGAGCAAAGCCAATTAAAAGGGAATAAGCAAGGCCAATCCTCTGTTGCAGGCTGGTCATTGGTTAACCCCTCCAGCGGTACCCTATTCCCCGCAGGGTTTCAATAGGGTTGTCATCCGGAGCAATCTGCTCCAATTTTTGCCGGATCTGCCGGATATGGACGTCAACTGTTCTGGTATCACCGTAATACTCGTATCCCCACACTTTTTGCAGGGCATTTTCCCTGGTTACAACCCTCCCCGGGTGTTTGCATAAAAGATAGAGGAGAGAAAATTCCTTAGGGGTTAAAGTAATTTTAAAACCATGGTAAGTTGCNGAAAATTCTTCAGGTTTCAGTTCCAGGGCACCCCGGGAGATTTTTTCNNCNGATTCCTCGGGCTGTGTTCTACGGAGAGCGACTTTTATCCTGGCAATTAATTCCCTGATACTGAAGGGTTTGGTAATGTAATCATCTGCACCCATTTCCAGGCCCAGGATTTTATCAATTTCATCACTGCGGGCGGTGAGCATTATAATAGGGGTTGAAAATCCTGCTCTGGCTCTAATACGACGGCATACCTCGATGCCATCAATGCCCGGTAGCATAAGGTCTAAAAGGACCAGGTCGGGTTTTTCCTCCGAGAAAAGATCCAGGCCTTTTTGTCCGTCCGGCGCCCAGATTATCCTAAAACCCTCTTTCTGCAGATTATATTGTACCAGTTCAAAAATATTTTTTTCATCTTCAACCAGGAGAATGGTTTCTTTTACCAAGGTCGATCCCTCTTTCCCATATTTATATATAATATTTTCCTTTAAAAAATTAATTGTCCTTTTTTACCGGGAAGGAATATTCAGGTTAAAGTAGAAGGATATAGCAGAAAAAATACAAGGGGGAGTTTTCATGAAGATCAGAGTAGATGCTGAAGAATGTATTAGCTGTGGTTTGTGCGTTGATGCTTGCCCGGAAGTTTTTGAATGGGACGAAGAAGGAAAGGCCCGTGCAATTAATGAAGAAGTTCCAGCTGGAGAGGAAGATTGTGCCCACGAACAGATTGAAGCCTGTCCCACTGAAGCCATAGAAGAAATTTAACAAGATTTTAAAAGGCAAAATAAAAACAGGCCCGAGTTTAATACTGGGGCCTATTTTTTTCTTTAAGACGAAGCTTTACCAATTTCATCCTGGAAATCTTCTTTATACTGAAGCAGATAGAGATTGTAGTAGAAACCTTTCTGATCCAAAAGCTCCTGATGGTTTCCCATCTCCCGGATCTTGCCTTTATGCATTACAATTATTTTATCGGCGTTTTGAATTGTAGATAAGCGGTGGGCAACAACAATATTGGTTCGCCCGGCCATCAGTTTGGGAAGAGCATCCTGAATCAGGATTTCAGTTTCCGTATCAATGTTGGCTGTTGCCTCATCAAGGACCAGGACTGCTGGGTCAAAGGCCAGGGCCCGGGCGAACGCCAACAACTGGCGTTGTCCAGAGGAGAAAGTTGAACCGCGTTCCATAACTTCTTCATCGTACTTTTCGGGTAATTTTTCAATAAAGGTGTGGGCATTGACCAGGCGAGAAACCTCTTGGATCCTCTGGTCGGTAATTTCTTTGTTGTTTAAACGGATATTATCCTTTATGGTTCCAGAAAATATGAAGACATCCTGGAGAACAAGACCAATATTTCTCCTCAGGTCCTGGGTTGAATAATTGCGGATATCAGTACCGTCGAGGAGGATATTACCTTTCTGAATATCATAAAATCTGCTGAGGAGGTTAATTATTGAACTTTTTCCTGCACCTGTTGCTCCGACCAGGGCCACAGTTTCCCCGGGTTCAATAGAAAAGCTTATATCCCGGAGAACCCATTCATCCTCCTGGTAGGCAAACCAAACGTTTTTAAATTCTATATTCCCCCGGGCTGTAGTTAAAGGCTTCGGTTCCACGGGATCTTTAATTACCGGATCCCGGTCCTTGATCATAAAAATCCTTTCCGCAGAAGCCATTGCAGACTGAAGGATATTATATTTTTCAGTTAGATCGTTAATTGGGCGGAAAAATTGTTCCATGTAATTGATAAATGCATAAAGGACACCAAACTCCAGAACTCCCTGTAGAACACTTCCTCCACCGAACCATAAAATAAGGGCTACTCCCATGGCGTAAAGGACTTCCATAGAAGGGCGAAAGACGGCAAAAACCTTTAGTTCCCGCATTGAGGCCTTAAAGTGATCGGTGTTAATGTGGTCAAATTCCTTGAATTTGCGGGCTTCCTGTTTGAAAATCTGGACTATTCTCATTCCGGAAATGTTTTCGGAAAAAAAGGCGTTTATCCGGGCCAGTTTTACCCTGACCTGGCGGTAAGCATCTCGGGCTTTTATCCTGAAGATAACAGTTACAGCAAAGATTAGCGGCAA
>SL_3KL_010_SEDDRAFT_10001723_pt1 | contig 20021 bp, 17 predicted proteins | sample SodLakKL_010_SED_2_FD_10381 | JGI IMG/M metagenome (IMG submission 10381) | reverse complement strand
CCAGTTACGGGCCGATTTCCAGGGTTGCAAGGAAGGCGATATCTGTTACCCGCCGATGGATCGCACCCTGGCGGTGGATTTGCCGGTGGCCGAATCCGACATCCGCATCGACCAACCGGCTGCGGCCGGAGCAGCGCCGCCACCCCAGGCCGAGCAGGACCGCCTCGCCGCCGCCCTGACCGGCACACCGGTGCTGGCCCTGAGCCTTTTCCTTCTGGCCGGTGTTCTGCTGGCCTTTACGCCGTGCGTGTTTCCCATGGTGCCCATTTTGTCGGGGCTGATCGCCGGGCAGGGCGATCGCATGACCACCGCCGGGGCATTTCGCCTGTCACTGGTCTATGTGCTGGCCATGGCCCTGGTGTACACCGCCTTTGGTGTGATTGCCGGGCTGTTCGGTCAGAACCTGCAGGCGGTATTCCAGCACCCGGCGGTGTTGATCGGTTTCGCCGGTCTGTTCGTGGTGCTGTCTCTGGCGATGTTCGGATTCTATGACCTGCAGTTGCCCTCGCGCCTGCAGACCCGTCTCAACGAGTGGTCGAATCGCGCCGAGGGCGGCACCCTGATGGGCGCGGCCATCATGGGCGCGCTGTCGGCGCTGATTGTCGGGCCGTGTGTGGCTCCGGCCCTGATGGGCGCCCTGATCTACATCGGCCAGACCGGGGATGCCGTGCTCGGTGGCGCCGCGCTTTTCTCCATGGCCATCGGCATGGGAATCCCGCTGGTAATCTGGGGCACTTCAGCCGGCCGATGGCTGCCGCGGGCCGGTGGCTGGATGAACGCCATCAAGGCGGTATTCGGTGTCGGTCTGCTGGCCCTGGCCATCTGGATGCTCGAGCGGGTGGTTCCGCCCGAGGTGGTAATGCTGATGTGGGGCGCGCTGGCCATTGCTTGTGCGGTTTACCTGGGCGCGTTGACCCGCCTGCCGCCGGAGGTCTCGGGCTGGCGCAAGCTCTGGCAGGGGCTCGGCATCATGTTGCTGGTGGTCGGCGTGATCCAGTTTGTCGGCGCGCTGTCCGGCGGACAGGACTGGACCCGCCCGCTCAATCACTTGCGTACGGCTTCGGCGGGACCGGTCGAAGTGCCCGAGTTTCGCCATGTGGATACCCTGGATGAACTGGAACAGGCCATTGCGGCATCCAGTGAACCGGTGTTCCTTGATTTCTACGCGGACTGGTGCGTGGATTGCGTGCGCATGGAGCGGCGCACCTTCCCTGACCCGGAAGTGGCCCGGACCATGGCCTCACTGACGCTGATCAAGGTCGATGTCACCGATTACACGTCCGATCATCAGGAAATCCTGTCACATTTCGGACTGATTGGACCGCCCGCCTACCTGTTCTTCCGACAGGGCGAGGAGCTGGCTCATTTGCGGACGTTCGGATTCCTGGCGCCGACGCGTTTCAATGCGTTGCTGGGTGAGGTGCTGCAGCCGTGAAATCCGTATTGTTGTTCGCGGGTGTGGCCGTGCTGGGACTGGCGATTGGTATCGGGGCCGCGTTGCTGAACCGCCCGTCGCCGCCCGAACCCGGCACGTCCGGAGCGGCGGTTGGCGATCCACGGCCTGATTTTCGCCACGGTGACCTGTCGGGTCAGTGGGTATCGGCTGATGATTTTGACGGACGCCTGCTGCTGGTCAATTTCTGGGCCACCTGGTGCGCCCCCTGCCGCCGGGAGATGCCGGTTCTGCAGGATGCCGACCGCGAGCATGGCGACAACCTGGCGGTTGTCGGGATTGCCATTGACGATCCAGGTCCAGTGAAGGACTTCGTCGCAGAGCTGGGTATCGAATACCCGATCCTGGTGGGTGCGGCCGATGTGATGGCGACCCAGCAGGCCTGGGGGAACTCGGCCGGGGCGCTGCCCTATACCGTGCTGGTGGATCAATCCGGCATCATACGCTGGCAGCACCTCGGCGAAGTCAGTGCCGAGGAGTTGGCTTCGGAGCTCTCGAACTGGCTTTGACGGCTGCCGGGCTAATAATTCCCGAGCCGTGACCAAAACCGCGAAAAATTCACCAAACGTCGCCGAACGTGTGGACATTTCCGTTAACATGCGGCACACTTGATCCTTTTGCAGGCAATCCGCTGTCATGACCTCCGTTCTGGTTCTGCATGGTCCCAATCTGAATCTGCTGGGCAGCCGTGAGCCGGAGTTTTATGGCTCGACCACGCTTGCCGAGATCGACGCGCAAATGGACCGATTTGCAACCGAGTGCGGGGTGGACCTGGAGACTTTTCAGTCCAACGCCGAACATGAACTGATCGGTCGCATTCACCAGGCCGCAGGTGATGGCACCAATTGGATTCTGATCAATCCGGCGGCCTTCACCCATACATCGATTGCGTTGCGCGACGCACTCATTGCGGTCGGCTTGCCGTTTATCGAAATTCACTTGAGCAATCCGGACAGTCGCGAAGCATTTCGCCATCAGTCCTGGTTCTCCGACCTGGCCGTGGGCACCATCAGCGGTTTCGGCGCGGATTCATACTTGCTGGGTCTGCAGGCCGTAATCAACCGAATCGAATCATCGGGGTAAGGAATGGATTTAAGAAAAATCAAGAAACTGATCGAATTGCTGGAAGAATCCCAACTTGCAGAGATTGAAATTCACGAGGGCGAAGAGTCGGTTCGCCTGATTCGCCACCATCCACAGCAAAGTGCAGCGCCTCAGGCTTTCCAGGTTCCCGCCCCCGCGCCGGCTCCGGCCCCGGCGGCGCCTGCGGCCGATGCAGCTACAGCGCCATCTCATGGCAGCGAGGATACGGCCGAGTTGCCCGATGGCGACGTCATTCGCTCCCCCATGGTCGGTACCTTTTACAGTGCGCCCAATCCGGATGCAGAACCCTTTGTCAAGGTCGGATCGACAGTGGCGTCCGGCGACACCTTGTGCCTGATCGAGGCGATGAAGATGTTCAACCAGATCGAAGCCGAATTTGCCGGCAAGGTCATCGCGGTATTGGTCGAGGACGGACAGCCGGTCGAATTCGATGAACCTCTGTTCGTGATCAAGAAGGGCTGATCATGGCCCCATTCAAGAAGATCCTGATCGCCAATCGCGGCGAAATCGCCCTGCGGGTGCTTCGTGCCTGCCAGGCCATGAATATTCGCACCGTTGCGGTTCACTCGACTGTGGATCGCAACCTCAAGCATGTCGGCATGGCCGATGAATCGGTATGCATCGGCCCGGCCGCGGCGGGCCAGAGTTATCTGAACGTGCCCGGTATCATCGCCGCCATGGAAGTGACCGATGCAGAAGCGGTTCACCCCGGATATGGTTTCCTGGCCGAGAACGCAGACTTTGCCGAACGGGTCGAGGAGTCCGGTTTCACCTTCATCGGCCCGCGCGCCGAGACCATTCGCCTGATGGGTGACAAGGTCTCCGCCATCAACGCCATGCGCCAGGCCGGGGTACCCTGCGTGCCCGGATCGAATGGCCCGCTGGATGATGATGACCGGCGCTCGGAGCGTCTGGCTGCGGAAATCGGGTTTCCGGTTCTGATCAAGGCGGCCGCGGGTGGTGGTGGTCGCGGCATGCGCGTGGTGGAGCATCCGGAAGATCTGATCAAGTCCATCAGCCTGACGCGCCAGGAAGCGCGGTCGGGATTCGGCGATGAAACGGTCTACATGGAGAAGTTCCTGACCAATCCGCGCCATATCGAGATCCAGGTCCTGGCCGACGCCCACGGCAATGCGGTCCATCTGGGCGAGCGGGATTGTTCGATGCAGCGTCGCCATCAGAAAGTGATCGAGGAGGCGCCGGCGCCCGGAATCACGCCGGACGAGCGTGAGCGCATCGGCCGGATCTGCACTGATGCCTGCCGGCGGATCGGGTACCTGGGCGCGGGCACTTTCGAGTTTCTGTACGAAGATGGCGAGTTCTACTTCATTGAAATGAACACTCGTATTCAGGTTGAGCATCCGGTGACCGAGTGCGTCACCGGCCTGGACCTGATTCGGGCCCAGATACTGGCCGCGGCCGGCGAGCCGTTGCCGTTTTCGCAGGATGATGTGGTGATCCTGGGACATGCGATCGAATGTCGCATCAACGCCGAGGACCCCGAGAAATTCATTCCGCAACCCGGTCGGGTGGAGTCTTTCCATGCGCCTGGCGGCCCCGGCATCCGGGTCGATTCTCATATTTACGACAGCTACCGCATCCCGCCCAACTACGACTCAATGATCGGCAAACTGATTGCCCATGCCGAAAACCGCGAAGCCGCGATTGCCCGGATGCGCGTGGCGCTGGACGAGTTGGTGCTGCGCGGGGTGATCAACAATATTCCCCTGCATCAACGCCTGATGCGCGATTCAGGATTTATCGAGGGTGGCGCGAATATCCACTACCTGGAAAAGTTGTTGAAGGGAGGGTGATTCCGGCTCTACGCACGACCGCCATCGGCCGTCAGCTTGTCAACGGCAACGCGCCAAACGCGGCGTGTGCGACCAGGTGGCCGAGGCGGTCAAGATCGGGCACGACCACTTCCATATCACCGATGATGGCCTTTCCGGCAACCGCAATCGGGTTGGATTCGCTCGGTACTTCGGTCAGATTGTCGGGGGTTACCGTGGTCAGGCGAGGGAAGCCCTGGGCAAGGACTGCAATGTAGGGCATGCGATCGTTGTCGATCAGGGTCTTGGTGATGCACATCCGGGCCCCTTCGACCGATTCATGGTCGGCGAATTCGGTCAATCGGGCAAAGCTGATCAGCGGTACTTGCCAGCCGCGCCACAGAAAAGTGCCAAACAGCCAATCCGGTGCATCCGGCACTGGATCCGGTTCGGCATATCCGACAACTTCGGCGACAGTGGCATTGGGAATCAGTATCTGGACGCCCGACAACGGCACCACGACACTGCGAACTTCAGTTTCGCTCATCGGTGACTATCCTTTTGGTACCGGCATTTTGAGTAGATCGAACACGTGGCCGACCAGTTCCGACTCCTGGTAGGGTTTGGCCAGGTAATCATCGACACCAACCTCACGGGCGCGCTGGCGGTGTTTCTCGCCGCTTCGAGATGTGATCATCATCATCGGGATGTGTTTCAAGCGGGCGTCATTGCGAACGTGGGTCGCCAGTTCATACCCGTCCATGCGCGGCATCTCGATATCGAGCAGGATGAGGTCGGGGATACGATCAAACATGGTCTCGACCGCATCGAGCCCATCGCGAGCGGTCATGACCTCCAGGCCGCGGTGTTCGAGGACACGGGACGTGACCCGGCGCATGGTGATGGAATCGTCGACCACCATGACCAGCGGAGTGCGCTTGACTTCCTCGGCTTCGGGCGCTTCCAGATCGCCACGTTCTCCGGGGACCAGCCCCTGCTCGAAGGCACGTTGTACCAGCGGACCCATGTCGAGAATCGGAACGACCTGGCCATCGCCGGTAATGGTTCCACCAAGGATTCCCGGGATGGAGCTGATCTGCGGTCCGACCGGTTTGATCACGATCTCGCGGTGACCGAGCAGTTCGGTGACGCGCAATGCGGCCCGTTGTTCACCGGCCTCGATCATCAGCAATGAAAGGGTGCCACTGCTGACCTCCTCGGGCTTGAAGTCCAGCTGCGGTTCGAGTTCGAGCAGGGGGTAATCCTCGCCTGCATAATCCTGAACCGGATCCGGTTTTTCAATCTCGCGCAGCCAGTCATCGGCCAGGATGCGAGTCACACCGCGAACGGCCTGGAGCGGGATGGCAAAATGTCGGTCGGCTGCACGCACCATGATCGCCTGCATCACGGTCAGGGACAGCGGAATGCGGATGGTGAAGCGAGCACCCTTGCCGGCTTCCGATCGCGCCGTGACATTGCCACCGATCTGGCGGACTTCGTTGGCGACCACATCCATGCCAATGCCGCGCCCGGCCAGCTCGCTGATCTGTTCTGCGGTTGTAAACCCGGGCACGAAGATGATCTGGCTGATGGCCTGTTCAGTCAGCTCATCATCCGCCTTGATCAGATCGCGTTCGATCGCGCGCTGGCGAATGGCATCGAGATCCAGGCCGGCACCGTCGTCGCTGATGCGCATGACCAGCTCGGTGGCCTCGCGACTGACCTCGATGCTGACCGTCCCGGTATCGGGTTTACCAGCGGCTCGCCGCTGCTGGGGCGTTTCGATGCCGTGGCTGATGGCGTTTCGCAGCAAGTGCTCGAGCGGCGCCGTAATGCGGTCGAGCACATTGCGGTCCAGTTCACTCTCACCCTTGAGATTGACGCGCAACTGGGCCTTCTTGTCCAATTCGCGGGCGGCGTTGCGGACCACCCGTCGAAAGCGCGGCAGCAGGGTGTTGAACGATACCATGCGCGCCTGCATCAGGCCTTCCTGCAGTTCCGTGTTGACCCTGGACTGCTGCATCAGCAGGGTTTCGGACTGACGCGTCGCGTCGTCGAGTATGCCGGTCAGGCTGGTCAGGTCATTGACCGACTCGGCCAGGCCGCGCGAGAGCTGCTGAATGGTTGAATAGCGATCCAGTTCCAGTGGATCGAACGCTTCCTCGGCAGGGCCGTGCTCGCGTTCGTAGCGGGCGAGAATCTGGGCCTCGGTTTCGATTTCGAGCTTGCGCAACTGATCGCGCAGTCGAATCACGGTCTCATCGACCTCCCCGACGTTATTGCGGAACACGCTGATCTGCTGCTCCAGTCGTGACCGGAAGATGCTGATTTCACCGGCGTAGTTGACCAGGTCATCAATCAGTGTCGAGGGTACGCGCAGATTCTCGGTTCGGGTCGGCGCGCTTTCGACCTCTTCGGTCACCTGTTCCTGATCCCGCTCAGGCACCAGTTCGGTCAGTTCAGCGGCTTCCTCGATATCCTCGGCCTGGTCGGCAAACAATTCATCGATTGACCGCATCGGCATGGGGTCACGCTTGTCGACCGCATCGACCATGGCGTGTAGGTGATCACAGCCGATCTCCAGGGCATCGATTCGATCGCCGGTCGGGTCCTTCAGTCCAGCGGCAATGCCCTCCAGCAACTCCTCCATGACATGAGCGACCTGACCGATCGGCGTGAGCCCAACCATGCGCGAGCTGCCCTTGACGGTATGCAGGTCGCGCTGCAAGGCGGTGACCAGGCTCTTGTCATCGGGTGCTTCGCGCCATCTCTGCAGCAATCCGTCGGAATGCTCCAGCAGCTCGCCGGCTTCTTCAAGGAAGGCTTCGAGCAGGTCCTCATTCAGTGCGTCATAGTCGAAGTCAATGACATCGTCGTCGAGTTCTTCATCCGGTGTGGGATCTTCGGGCTGCACTTCAGGATCGAACCGATCCGGCACGAAGCCGACCTCGGCCGTTTCAAGTTCCAGGTCCTGATCATCCTCCTGATCCGACTCGACAGCGGCAACTTCCTCGATATCCGGCGATTCATCCACCTCCGGACCATCTTCAAGTTCGCTTTCTGGCGCACGCTCGCCGTCGAGCTGCTCTTCGAACGTTGGTTCCGTTTCACGTGGCTGCTCGATTGATTCCTCGGCATCCGGCTCGGTTTCGGACGGCGCTTCGGGCTCGGATTCGGATTCGGCAGCCTGCTCGAGATCATCAACCCGTTCTTCAATGACTGACTCGGTCGCCGACTCGTCGAATGCCGCATCGTCGACTTCCTCATCGTCGACTTCCTCATCGGCTTCGAGCGCTGCCGATTCGCCATCATCGTCCTGCGCCGCTTCGAGATCGTCTTCCGGCTCGGTCTGATCATCGAGATCATCCTCGCTCATCTCCGGTTCGGCCTCGGTCTCGGCTGCGATTTCCTCATCATCTACATCGAAGAAATCCGAATCATCATCGATCAGATCGGCATCGACTTCCGAGTCGGAACTGAATGTCATTTCCTCTTCGGGTTCTTCTTCCGTAACCGGCGGTTCGGTCGATTCAGGCGGCTGCACGGGAGTCCGTGCCGCAGCCGGACCCGGGGCATGCTCTCCGGTACGGTCACGGTGCGCCTGGTTATGCAGATCGCGAAGCTCGGCAGCTAGCTCACCGGTCTGGAAGGCATCATCCTCGACCGGCTCGCATTGCAGACGGGCAAGACGCTGGCCAAACAGTTCCGAGGCGTGTGTCATGGCGTCCAGGCCGGCGTTGGAGGGCGGTGCATCACACATTGACAATTCCTCGAGGTAAGCTTCGAGGATCTGGGCGGTTTCCGCCTCATCGCCGATCGGCGCCAGGCGCATGGTGCCTTTCATGGTATGAACGATGCGCACAAGCGGTTCACTGATGGCGCGCGCCCGCCCGCTTTCCCGGGCTTCATCCAGCCATTCGTTGTAAATCTCAAGATTTTCGGACAGCTCCTTGATCATCAGCTCGATCAAGGTTGGATCCATGCCTTCAAGCTCCGGCGGTGGCGGCGCGGTTTCGGCTTCGCTCAGCTCGCCCTCGGCAGCGAGCGCTGCTCGCTCGGCCAGTTCGGCGCAGGCCTGTTCATCCAGTTCGGCGCCATCTTCATCCGCCAGCCGTGCACGCATGCTCGGCAAGGCCGCTACCGCTTCGGCGACCAGGCCGGTGAGCAGCGGTGTGGCCTGAATCTGGCGATCCAGTATCCGGTTGAGCAAGTTTTCGATCTGCCAGGCGAACTCCCCGATTTCAGTTGCACCGGCCATCCTTCCCGAGCCTTTCAGAGAATGAAAGGCGCGCCGGATCGTGGTCGTCTGCTCTTCATTGGAGGGATCGTCCTGCCACTGAGGGATGATGTCGTTCAGGGTTTCGAGTTCCTGATCGAATTCCTCCAGGAATATCTCGACAATATCGAAATCATCAAAGGCCGATCCTGAATCTGTCTCTTCCTCCAGATCGCTGTCATCAAGATCGAATTCACCGTCTGCGGCGAGTGATTCGGCCTGTGCTTCCTCAACCGCTTGGAGTTCATCGACCTCCTCCGGAACTTCTTCCGGCGGCTGTTCGGAATCCAGCTCGATGGCGGCTTCTTCCTGATCCTTGATTTCGGCAGGTTCCTCATCGGAATCGACTTCGTCCGATCGGGATTCCGGCTCGTCCTCGGTTGTTTCAGTGACCGATTCCGGCCAATAGCCGAGTTTCTCGATTCGTACCCGGGCGGGCTCGAGATAGTGTGCGCCTTGCGGGTTTTCTCCGGCCAGGCTTTCAAGGTAAAACTCGGAAACCGTGAGCGCCTCGGCCAGAATATCCAACGCTTCGCGGCCATCGCCCGATGGCGTATCACCGAGATGATCAGCAGCAATATTGCCGGCCGCCTCGATCATGATCGCTGATTCGTCCAGTTCGGCCATGTGTAGTGCGCCGGCAATCCGGGCCAGAATGCCGCTCGCTTCATCGATGGCATTGGCGTCGGCTTTCTGGCGATTGATGGCATCAAGAAGATGCTTGGCATGAGCCAGGTCTTCGAGCGCCTCCTTGACCAGTTGCCGGGTCACCCGGCGCTTTTCGGACCTAGGCAACAGAGTGCCGCCCGGGTCGGACTCACCCGCGTCCTCTTCCCGAGCGGTCACGCCGAAACTCTCCTCGAGCTGCGATTCGACGACCAACAATTCACGGGCGACCATCAGCAGGGTCGGGTCATCCGGATCCGTGCCCAGCTCGGCAAGTTTCCCGGCCTGTGTCTTGACGCGTGCGGCCAGGTGGTCGAGGCCCAGCATGGCCAGACTCTCGCCAACCGAGTCGAGCATGACCGATTGCTGCTCGAGCATCTCGGTGTCCTTGCCCTGTTCCAATTGTGAACCCAGGGCTTCCTTGATCCTGGCCAGATCCTCGCGCGCGGCAGTCGTGACTGCCGAAAACAGAGCGCGGTTTCGTCCGGCCAGAAAGACCTTGGCCTGAGTCATCTGGTCGGGCGTGTGTTCGGCCAGGTCAAAGGCCTCGTGGACCTCGAGCGCGCGCGGATTTTGGGCCTGGGTGATAGCAACCTGGAACAGCAGGGCACGGGTCAGGTCACTGGCATGGTCATCGAGCGCTTCACTTGGGCCCGATTCCACGGTTTCCTTCAGCAGCACATCCATCCGGGCGAATAACCTGACGATGTTGGGCGTGCTCGCGATCTGGCCTTCCTTGATGCCTTCAAGAATGGCTGCGGCCACCCAGCTGGCACACCGAACGAAATCAGGCAGCACCTTTTGGTCCCGAATCTGGATCGCGATCTCGGTCAGTCGGTCGATCGAGGCGGAGTCGTCGTTATCAAGCAATAATCCGCGCAGGGCGTGTTGATACTGGCGCCGAAGTCCGGCAGCCTCGAGTTCCGGTTCGTGTTCGATATCGGGCAACCGACTGGTGTCGATTTCCGGACGAAAGAAGTTGCCCTCGTCGAGCAGCTTTTGTCCGGCAGCCGCCCGCAAGTCATTGATGGTTGACAGCACGACAATGGGTGCGTCGCGCTGCGTGGTTTCGAGAAAATCCAGGTAGTCGGGCAGGATTGCGGTGGCTTCGAGCAACGTCTCAACCGCCCGCGCCTCGTCCCGTGTCTGGCCATCGTGCAACGCTTGCAGTACATGGCCCATGGCCTCGGCGATCAACTGACCACTGTGGAACTCCATGACGGCTAGCGAGCCGGCGACCTTGTCGCTCGCCTCGATCGCACTGACAAGCTCTCCTTCCTGGCGATCCCCTTCGGTATCACCGAAATTTTCGACTGCGTGACGGACCTCCTCGCACAGCTCATCAAGCAGTGGACGAGTCCACTGCAAGGATTGGTGACTCAAGTGCGTGGAGCTCATGTCGACCGTCCGTCAGGCATTTCAGAATGATGGCAACGCATGACCATTTGGTTTTCCTTGCTCAGTGGCTGATTCCGGGCTGCAACCCGGCAATAGTCAGGTTGACCTCAGGATTCGTCTTCCGGCAACTTGAAGTCGGCGACCGAATCGCGCAGCTCGCGGACCAGGTCGGCGAGGTTGGCCACCGACTTGGCGGTCTGCCCGGTACCTTCCGTGGTTTGCACGGAAATGTCACGAATACTGTTCATCAACTGGGCAATCTTGGATGCGTTGCGGGATTCCTCCTGGGCTTGATGTGAAATGTTCTGAATCAGTCCGGCCAGATCATTGGAGACCTTCTCGATGGATTCCAGCGCCTCACCGGCATCCTCGGCCAGACGCGCACCGGAGACCACCTGGGTAGTCGTTTGCTCCATCGAATTGACCGCCTCTGCGGTATCGGCCTGAATGGTCTGGACCAGTGCCTCGATTCGGCGTGTGGCGTTGGTGGCGCGTTCGGCCAGGCGCTGGACTTCGTCGGCAACGACCGCGAAACCGCGACCGGCGCCGCCGGCCGATGCCGCCTGAATGGCGGCGTTAAGCGCCAGCACGTTGGTTTGTTCGGAAATGCCGTTAATCAGCTCGACGATGTCTCCAATCTCCTGCGACGATTCACCCAGGCGCTTGATTCGCTTGGAAGTTTCCTGGATCTGGTCGCGAATGCTGTCCATGCCCGAAATGGTCTGGCGCACCATGTCGGCGCCGCGGTTGGCGATTTCGACCGAATTCTGGGCGACATCGGCCGACTCGCTGGAGCGTTTGGCCATGTCATCAAACGAGCGCGCCATTTCGTCAATGGTGTCGGAGGCTTCACGAATTTCCTTGGCCTGGTGCTCGGAGGCCTCGGCCAGTTGCATGGTGGTGGCCCGGGTTTCCTGGGCCTGGGCGGCCACCTGCTGGGCAGTGTTGTTGACCCCGGCCACCAGGTCGCGCAAGGCTTCGACCGCGTAGTTGACCGAGTCGGCGATGGCGCCGGTGACATCCTCGGTCACGGTCGCCTGCACGGTCAGGTCACCATCGGCCAGTGAACTCATTTCATCCAGCAGGCGCAGAATGGCGTCCTGGTTTCTCTGGTTGACCTCGGCGGTCTGGCGGGCGCGCTTGCGCTGAGCAAAGTAGGCGCCGGCGCCGATCATGAACAGGATGGCCAGGGCTGCGCCGAACGCGGCCAGGCCGGCCAGCAGCGAGGGCCACAATTCGTCTTCGCCCAGGGTTGCGTACTCGGTTGCCAGCACACGGGCCTGATCGGTCAGATCCTCGGCGTCAAGGAAAATCTCGTCAGCGGCCTCACGCACTTCAAACAGGTCGGTCGATGCGGTCAGGATGGTATCGACATCGATGCGGATTTCCTCGAACAGCGGCATGACTTCGGCCAGCGACTCGAGCACCTGACTATTGCGAACCGCTGATAATCCCAGACCTTCGTCGCCCTCGACCAGGCCCTCGAGGACCCGCTCGAACAGGCTGGCGTCGCGGCTGAAGGCATCGGCCGCGGTAATCGCGCCAGTGCCGCCGGCCATGATGTCCCCGACCCGGCGCAACATGCGATCGGCGAGAACAAGCTGCCGACTGGCGATATAGATCTGAACGGTCGGTGCGCCGGTTTCGATCATGCGGCGCACGACTTCATCAGAGCGTGCCTGAAGCTGGGGAATATTGGTCGAAAAGGCAGCCGCACTGTCGGCCAGTTCGATGACCAGGTCGTTTCGATCAAGAATCTGGGTGGCGAACTCGTCGATTCGGCTCCACATCTGCTCAAGCGTGGATAGCGAGTCGTTGACCGTCGCCGGTGATGCCGGCAGGTTGATGGCCGGGTCGCCGCGCCGCAATGTATTGATGGCGTCGTCGATGATATCCCGGGTCTGGCGCAACTCGTCGAATGCATCGAAGTTGCCAACGGCGGATTCACCGGCTGCCTTGGCCAGCTGTTGGGCGCGTACCTGGATATCCGTCGTCAACGCCAGGTATTCGGTTTCCTGCTGATTGCGCTGGTTCAGCAGATAGAAATTGTACGCCACCAGGCCCAAAAGGAGGACCAGCAGCACGAACAACAGCAACTGTGTGGAAGACAGTCGCTGCTCAGTTGATTGCGTGGCCACGCTACTCATTCTTTCACCTCATCGATCTTGCGTTCGTTTTGCCGGTTTGCGAGCCAACGGAACATCGTACCTGTGTCCAAGCCCGCTGTCGCCTGCCTGCTCATAAAAACTGATTGTTGATGCATGTCTTGTTCTATAGTGTTCTACAGGGTTTCCGGTGACCGCTCCACCCGACCATGCTTCGGGTGGCGCCGTCTTGTGATCAGTGTGTCCTGGCGCCATCCATGAAGTCGGTACGGCGCTGGAGTTCTTCGATTCGGAAAACACCCCAGTTCTGTTCATTGCTCGGGAACTGTTGCTGGACCAGTCCGGCCAGTTCCGTGTCCTCCCAGTGCTCGTCTGGCTTGAGGTCATCGGTATGAAAGTGTCGCTGACCGAAGACTTCATCGACGACCAGACCTGCCAGGCGTCCCTGCAGCCGTGTCAGGATCAATCGGGTTCTCGCGGTGACCGGTGTTCGGGTTCCGAACAGATACCAGCCAAGATCCGAGACCGGGGCGAGATTACCCCGAACATTGGCAATGCCCAGTAACCAGTCCTTGGTTCCCGGCACCGGGTAGAAGGGAGGAAATGCAATGATTTCATCGATCTGGTCGATTCGGCAGGTCAGGTAGTAATCGCCGAGCCTGAAGACCACGCCATCCCAGTTGCTGATCTGCTGCTGTCGGCTGGCTTCGCCAACATCGTGGCCCAGACTGCGGGTTTCAAACCCGACCAGCACGTCGAACATGGTCCGGCCACTCCCGGCCTTTTCGATTGAATGGTCCCCTTTCATGACTCCTCAAAATCCTCAACGCATGGCGTCGTGTTCAAGCGGTTTCCGATTGGCCGATCTGGTCGCGCAATGCCGCCAGTAGCTCGTCGCGGGTAAATGGTTTGGTCAGGTATTGATCCGAGCCAACAATACGGCCGCGTGCCTTGTCAAAAAGGCCGTCCTTGCTGGTCAGCATGATGACGGGCACCTTCTGGAATCGCGTATTGTTCTTGATGATGGCGCAGGTCTGGTAGCCGTCGAGTCGTGGCATCATGATGTCGACAAAGATCAGGTCCGGTTCGTGTTTGTGGATCAGTGACAAGGCCTCGAACCCGTCGTTGGCGGTGATGACCTCGCAGCCTTCACGGCTGAGCATGGTTTCCGCCGAACGCCGAATGGTCCGACTGTCATCGATCAGCATGACTTTCAGACCCTGAAGTCCGGCATCGCCGTTGGTTGCTGCTTGCTCGTTCTCTTCGCTCATTTTCGCTATTGATGGTGAGTCGACGGTTTTTCGAATTGTCAAGTAATCCCTAGATTAGTCGATCTTTGCCGTTTTTGCCAATCCAGTAGAATAGGTCGTCTCAAGTTCATGGCGGCAAAGGACTTTGTTGGCCGCATTCTGCCTGAATTACTGATCGATTGCATCTCGGTGTATCAACCCTGGAGTCTGCATGCGAAAAAATCTCATTGTCGTCATGGACGATATTGCCTCGATCACGGTCAGGAAGGACACCAGCCTGGCCCTGATGCTGGAGGGTCAGCGTCGTGGCTACCACCTTCATTACATGAATGATCCGGATCTGTTTCTGGACAACGGCGAGATCATTGCTCGCATGCACCGGATCCGGGTCAGGGATGATGCCGATGGCTGGTTCGAGCTCGGAGCGGAAGTCACCCGGCCACTCGGTGAGGAGGATCTGGTGCTGATGCGCTCCGATCCCCCGGTCGATGACGATTATCTGTTTGCAACCTACCTGCTCGAACTGGCCGAGCGTGCCGGTGCCCGGGTGGTCAATCGCCCGCGCGCGCTGCGCGATTTCAACGAAAAGCTGGCCATTGCTCACTTTCCCGACCTGACTCCCGATACCCTGGTCTCGTCGAACCCGGCGCGTTTACGCGAATTCGTGGGCGAGCGCGAGCGGTCGGTGCTCAAGCCACTCGACGGCATGGGCGGGAAGAGCATATTCCTGAGCGCTCCCGGTGATCCGAACCTCAACGTGATCATCGAAACCCTGACCCGCAACGGCCGGCGTCTGGCCATGGCCCAGGAATTCCTGCCTGCCATTGCCGATGGAGACAAGCGCATTCTGATCATTCACGGTCGTCCCGTGCCCTATTTGCTTGCCCGTATTCCCGGAGAGCAGGATTTCCGCGGCAACCTGGCTCGCGGCGGGCGCGGGGAAGGGCGGGAGTTGTCGCCGACCGACCGGGCGATCGCCGAGGCAGTGGCGCCGCTGTTGCTCGAAAATGGAATTGATCTGGCCGGACTCGATGTCATCGGTGACCGGTTGACCGAAATCAACGTGACCAGCCCGACCTGCGTGCGGGAACTGGATGCCCAATTCGGGATCAACATTGCAGGAGATCTGTTCGACGCCGTCGACCCATGAAATCAAAGCTGTCCGTCACGTTCGGGGGAGATTCGCTGACCCTGGCCCTTGCCGTGGCCATTGCGCTGCATGTGGTCGTGATCGGGCTGGTGCACTTTGACGTGATCCTCGATCGTCCGGACTCGGTCCCCACCAGCCTGGACGTCATCCTTGTTGAGTGGGCCACCGACGAGCCCCCGGAAGACGCCGACTTTCTGGCCCAGGTCACGCAGCGCGGGGCCGGGGAAAGTCCGGACCTGGACCGACCCGCCGAGCCGGTTCCGGCCGGGGAAGTGATGCCCGAGGTCGAGCCGGAACCCGAGGAGGTCGAGGCCGAGACGCCCGAGGTCGAAATGGCCCCGACCGAACTGATCGCCACCGAGGCGCTGGATGCCGACCTGCTGGTCGATCCCGAACCGGATGATGCACCGACCGACCGGGTCGATGCGCGTGAGCTTCGCCAGCAGTCACTGGCCATGGCCCGATCCTCGCCCGACCGCTTTGCCCAGGCCCAGGACTTTCCGGAGCGCAAGCGGCGCAAGTTCATATCGGCCAATACGCGCGAACACCTCTATGCCAGCTACATGCGGGCCTGGGTCGCCAAGGTGGAACGGGTGGGCAATATGAATTACCCCGAGCAGGCGCGGCGCATGAACCTGGAGGGCAGCCTGGTGTTGAGTGTGGATGTGCTGGCCGATGGCAGTGTCGATCAGATCCGCGTGCTGCGCTCGTCCGGCTACGACGTACTGGATGAGGCGGCGGTCAGAATCGTGCGCCTGTCGGCGCCTTTTGCGCCCTTGTCCCAGGAGATTCGCGAAGAGGTGGATGTACTGACCATTACCCGGACCTGGCAATTCTCCAGTCGCACGGGACTGCACTGAGCGGCAGGTGGTCGGGGGTGTGTCCACGCCGTTGTTTCCCGGCGCTGGTAGAATACCGGTGTGAGTTACCTGGAGCATCAATTCCTGATCGCCATGCCCGGCATGGAAGACCCCAATTTTTTCCGTGGCGTCACCCTGCTATGCCAGCACAATGAAGAAGGCGCATTGGGGATTACCATCAATCGGCCATCGAGCGAATTCACCCTGGCTGACGTACTGACTCAGATCGGAATTGCCTGCGAGGATGATCGAGTCGCCACCATGCCGGTCTACGAGGGTGGGCCGGTCCACCCGGAACGCGGCTTCGTGCTGCACACCGGGGAACCGAACTGGGAATCGAGCATGGTTGTCGGCAACGGGATCAGTGTGACGACATCGCGCGATGTGCTCGAGGCCATCGGCGCCGGTCGTGGCCCCGACAAGTTTTTGGTGGCCTTGGGCTATGCCGGTTGGGCCGCCGGCCAGCTCGAGGACGAAATGCGCGAAAATGCCTGGCTGAACGTGATGGCTCGCTCCGACATTGTCTTCGATCTCCCCGACGACAAGCGCTGGGAGCAGGCGGTTGCAGCGCTCGGCATCAACGTTTCCAGCTTGCAGCCGTCTGGCGGCCATGCCTGAAAGCGCCGACGGCAACTGGCTGGCCATCGACTTCGGTGAGCGCACCATCGGCCTGGCGGTTGCCCATCCCCTGACCGGATCGGCCAGACCCCTGGATCCGGTTCGCAATACCAGTCTCGAGGGCGTCGACCAGGCGCTGGTCGATCAGATTCGGCAGTGGCGTCCGGTCGAAATCGTGATCGGATTGCCGCTTGACGGCGAAGGCAACGATACCGGGATGAGCCGTCGAATCCGCCAGTTTGCCGCGCGTATTGCCGAACTGGCGCCCGATGTGCCAGTCAGTCTCCACGATGAACGTCTCAGCTCGGCAGCTGCGGCCAATGAATTTGCCCATCGTCGCAGCCAGGGCAGGGCAAGGCGACGTGACGCGGCCCGGCTCGATAGCCTGGCGGCGGCCCAGATCCTGGATTCCTGGATGCGAGAACATGGAAAAGCCTGATCGCGGCTTGCATCATCTGCTCGGCATCGACTCGCTGACCGACCGTGATATCGAATCATTGATCGAGCGGACGCTGGAATTGTCCAACGGCGCGCCGGCAAGTTCGGCAAGCGTCACCACCGCAAACCTGTTCTTCGAGCCGAGCACGCGTACCCGGGTGTCGTTCGAGCTGGCGGCATTGCGACTGGGCATGCGGGTGATCAACATCGAACTGGAGAAATCATCCGCCACCAAGGGTGAAAGCCTGGAGGATACCGTGGCCACCCTGGCGGCGATGGGGGTCGGCTGCCTGGTCATCCGGCATCCTCAGACCGGACGACTGCAGCAACTGGCCGAAAATCTGCACGCGCCGATCCGGCTGCTCAATGCCGGTGATGGACAGGGCGAGCATCCCAGCCAGGCGTTGCTGGATGCAGCCACGCTGGCCGCCGACGGCCTTGACTGGTCGCAGGCAACAATCGCCATCGTGGGCGATATCCGCCATTCCCGGGTGGCCGGTTCCAACCTCAAACTTTTTGATCGGCTTGGCGCCGGTCGTTTGCGAATCGCCGGCCCGGAGGAAATGCTGCCTGATCCGCCGGGTATCGAGCGGGTGGAAGTCTGTCACTCGATCGAGGCGGCGGTGCGTGATGCCGATGTCATCATGATGCTGCGTGTCCAGCGCGAGCGCATGGATCGAGCCGGCTGGCCGGATCCCGACCAGTACCATCGTCGCTGGGGCTTGAATCCGGCGCACCTGGAGCTGGCCCGGCCCGGCTGTCGCGTGATGCACCCGGGTCCGATCAATCGGGGCATGGAGATCGACGGGGCGGTGGCCGACTCCGACCAATCCTTGATTCTTGATCAGGTGCGCATGAGCGTATTCGCGAGAATGGCCATCTTCGAGTGGTTGCATTAGTAAAATACCCGGCATGAACATTTATGTGAATGGCGAGAGCCGTAATATCGAGCAGGCCGGCTCGGTGGCCGAGTTGTTGATCGAACTCGGGCTGGCCGAAAAGCGCGTGGCCGTCGAGCGCAATGGGGAACTGGTTCCCAGGAGTCGACATGCCCAGCAACCCATCGAAGAAGGCGATCGTGTCGAGATCGTCCAGGCCATCGGCGGGGGTTGAGGATGTCCACGTTGCCTGAAGACAAGCCGCTGGTGATTGCCGGCCGGACGTACCGTTCGCGACTGCTGACCGGGACAGGAAAATACGCCGATCTCGAGCAGGCCCGACAGGCCACCGAGGCCGCCGGCGCCGAGATCGTGACGGTCGCCATTCGCCGCAGCAATATCGGCCAGAATCCGGACGAGCCCAACCTGCTGGATGTGTTGCCGCCGGATCGTTACACCATCCTGCCCAATACCGCCGGATGCTTCACGGTTACTGAGGCCGTGCGTACCTGCCGCCTGGCGCGCGAGCTGCTGGACGGGCACAAGCTGGTCAAGCTCGAGGTGCTGGGTGATGAAAAGACCCTCTTCCCGGACATCACCGCAACCCTGGAGGCAGCCGAAACCCTGATCGACGAGGGCTTCGATGTGATGGTCTACACCAATGATGACCCGATCATGGCGCGCCGATTTGCCGAGATGGGCTGCGTGGCGGTCATGCCGCTGGCCGCTCCGATTGGCTCGGGCCTGGGCATCCAGAATCACTGGAACATTCTGACCATCGTCGAGGAAGCCACCGTCCCCATCCTCGTCGATGCCGGGGTCGGTACGGCATCGGATGCCGCCATCGCCATGGAGCTGGGCTGCGATGGCGTGCTCATGAACACCGCCATCGCCCAGGCAAAGGATCCGGTTCGCATGGCCCGCGCCATGAAACTGGCCATTGAAGCCGGACGCGAGGCGTTCCTGTCGGGGCGTATTCCACGTAAGCGATTTGCCTCGGCCTCATCGCCTTTGGATGGGATGTTTTTTTGAAGGTCGGGAGACGGAAGACGGGAGACGGAAGAAGGCTCCAGACCTCCGACTTCTGACCTCTGACTTCTGACCCCTGACCCCTGACCCCTGACCCCTGACCCCTGACCCCTGACCCCTCCGTCCCATGCCCAACGCACCTGAACATCCGCGCCGCATCCGCAGCTTCGTGCGTCGGCCCGGGCGCTTGACGCCGGCACAGGAGCGGGCATTGCAGGAATTGCTGCCGCGCTACCAGGTGGCTGAGGGGGATTTGCGTGACAGCTTTGACCGTCCGGCCGAGCTGGTCGTGGAGATCGGGTTTGGCAATGGCCAGGCGCTTGCCTGGATGGCGGCCAATGAGCCCGAGCGCAATTTCGTCGGCATCGAGGTGCATGAGCCAGGCGTCGGTCGTCTGCTGCGCAATCTCGAATCAGATGGCCTGGACAATGTCCGGGTCGCCATGCGCGATGCCGTGGAGGTCCTGCGCGAGCAGGCAACGCCGGACAGTCTGGACCAGGTGCGAGTCTACTTTCCCGACCCCTGGCCGAAAAAACGACATCACAAGCGTCGTCTGATCAATGTGGCCTTTCTTCGACTGGTTGCCGAACGGCTCAAACCCGGCGGCCTGTTGCACCTGGCCACTGACTGGATCCCTTATGCCGAATGGATGCTCGAAGCCATCGAACAGGTTGACGGGCTGAATAACCTGGGTCAGCCCTACGTGGAACGTCCGGACTGGCGACCGCGGACCCATTTCGAACGCCGCGGTCAACGGCGCGGGCATGACATCGTCGATATTCTGGTGAGACGGATGTCTGAGGTCTGAGGTCTGAAGTCTGAGGTCTGAAGTCTGAAGTCTGAAGTCGGTAGTCAGTAGTCAATAGTCAGTAGTCAGTAGTCAGACCTCCGACCTCGGACCTCCGACCTCGGACCTCCGACCTCCGACCTCCGACCTCCGACCTCCGACCTCGGACCTCCGACCTCCGACCTCCGACCTCCGACCTCAATATCTCCTCTTCCCCTCCCTTTCCGTTCCCCATTC
>SL_3KL_010_SEDDRAFT_10001721_pt1 | contig 20027 bp, 18 predicted proteins | sample SodLakKL_010_SED_2_FD_10381 | JGI IMG/M metagenome (IMG submission 10381) | reverse complement strand
GTCCGGTTTGAGTCAAGCAGGTGCTCTGCCTGCTAAAAAACCTTCTATGACAATTATGACATTATTGAAGTCTGCAGGCAAGAAAGTGAGTTTGGCAGGCCGATGAAGCAATTAGGGGCTAATTAATACTGCTAAACCGTGTTATAATCGGATTATGAATGTGGCACGGAGTTTTATTGCTGCGCAGCTATGTTCACTTAGTTCATCCAGGTGGTCCAAATGACTCAAATGACGAATGATCCAACCTTTAGAACATCTAATAACTGGTCAGAGAGCAACCTGTTTGCTCATATACCTGAAAACCTGTTTTCGATTTTGGCCGGCCCGCTCAAAGATCTGCACGCTTGTTTATTGCTGTTAATATATGATCAATACCGCCGAACCATTTATACTATTCCCCGTGAAACCGTCATTGATCTTTTTTGTGAATATCTTGAATCGGCCGGCAGTGAAGAATTACTTTCCACGCAGTGGTTTGAAGAAGATGAAGAAATAGAAACAGCCGGCTACAGTATGCGGGACCGATCCGCCCAGATGCTGCGTAAATTTATCGATACCCAATGGGTGATCCAGGAACAGAACCCCGATTATACTTTTAAGATATCTTTACCTGATTATTCATTGCTGTTACTGGAAACCCTGGATAAAATCCGAACCGGATACCGGATGGAGTTTCGGGGGCGGGTTCTCAGCGTCTACCAGAACCTGACCGGGGAAGACAGCCTCAGCTACGTGGCCCTGCAGCAGGCCCAGGAATCAACCGCCGAGCTGATTAAAGGGCTGACCAGCCTCAACCATAGTATCAAAAAATATACTGAAAAAATGCTGCAATATAATGATCCGCACAAAATTATCAGTCAGATTTTTGATGAGTACCAAACTCAGATTTTGGGCGAACAATACTACCGGCTTAAAACTTCTGAAAACATTTCAAAATACCGAACCGGAATTCTAAGCCGGGTCAAAGAATGGAAGGTTAACCGGGTAGAGATTATGAACCAGGCCAAGCAAATGGTTGAAGAAAAGCAGGTCTATTCCCGTATTGAAGGAGAGAACAGGATCTACGGCTGGCTTGATTATATCGAAGAATCTTTTACCGGTATGGACGAGATCCTGTCGGAAATCGATCGCCGTAACAAGCAGTACGCCCGCTCGGCAGTTGAAAAACTTCGGTTTCAGCTCCAGCAGGGCCGGGGCGTGGAAAAGCATCTGGTAGCTTTGCTGCGCCACTTAGCCCGTGAAGCCGGGCAAAAAGGTGAAAAACTGGAAGCCCCGAGAGAATTAAGCCGCAGCATCAATATTTTTCCTCAACAAACCGCAGACGAATTAAGCGTAAAAATGCCCGCCAGGAACAAAAAATCGCATAACCCCCAACCCTTGAAGCTTGTTGAAATAGATCAAAACATTAGAGCCGGCAAATTGAGACGGTTCCAAAAAAGGGTGCAGGAAGAAGTAACCGTTGATGATATCAACCGCTATGTGGACACCCTGCTCGAAGGGAAAAAATCCTTGACTTTAAGCGAAAGCCCCCTCCAAACCAGGGAACACTGGGTTAAGCTTATCTATATATTGCTTTATAGCCGTTCCCGCCGGGCCCGCTACAAGCTTACCGGCCCAAGGGGAAGCACAGTTTACCTGGATAAGGGCAAAATAGGGCTGCCGGACTTGGCCATTGTCAAAAAGAACAGCTAAGAAAGGAAAGCGGTATGAGCAACCTGGATCCATTATACCAACAACTGACCGACAATGAAAAACAGCAGTTCGGCGAAACGTTGAACTTGTTGCTGGCCAAAACCTACCTGGTTTACGAGCGGGATGAGGATCGCCGGCACTACCGCTTTGTGGAAAAGCATTTTGAACTGTTTACCCGCTACCTGGAGATGTCACGCTGGACCCTTTATTTACAAAAACAACATGCGGTTATCCAGCTGTACAACATGGATGAACGTAATCGCCGCAATTTTAACCTGCAAGAAACTATATTTTTAATTATTCTGCGTTTGCTCTACGATGAAAAAAGGCGTGATCTTCGTTTAACTCAGCAGGTGCTGGTTAGCGGACAGGAGATCCAGGAAAAATATATGGCCCTGCAGATCAGGAAGCGTTTGCCTTCCCGGGAAGATACCCAGTACAGTTTGAAACTGTTCAGTTCGTTCTCCCTGCTTGATTTAAAAAGCGGGCATTGGCGGGATCCAGAGGCGGTTTACGTTCTTTATCCTTCCCTGCTGCTGGTTATAAATCCCGGAGACCTGGAAACGCTTGCCGACTGGTTACGGGAGCAGAGTGAATTTGAAGATGAAGCAGATCCTTTAGCGGGCCTGGAATTGGAGGATTACAATGAGGCACCTGACCAAAATCAAGCTGATTAACTGGCATTTTTTCACTAATGAAACTATCCCGGTTGACGGCGACACTTTGATTACCGGCGATAACGGAGCTGGCAAATCCACACTAATAGATGCTATTCAGGTAGTAATCATCGGCAATTTGAAAAAAGTGCGGTTCAATTCTTCAGCGATGGAGGACCGCACCACCAGGGACATACGCACTTATTTACGCGGTAAAACAGGTGTGGAAGGAAAGACCAATTATTTGCGTAACGAGGATTTTTCCAGCTATATTGTCCTGGAAATTACCAGGACCACCACCAATACACCCTATTTAATCGGGGTGGCTTTTGATTATTACCATACTACCGGCGAAGAAGAACATGTTTTTTTCCGCATTGACGAAGAGCACCTTCACGACGAGCTTTTTTTCAAAAGTCCCCAGGAATTGCGCAACCGGGGAGAATTTTTCGATTACCTCAAGGCCAGAGACGTTAAATTCCAGCAGTATCGTAACGATCTCAACCGCTATATCTATGATTTGCGGCAGCTATTCGGGGGGGCAAAAGAATCATTTTTCTCTCTTTTTACCAAGGGAATTTCTTTTTCCCCGATCACCGAACTGCGCAGCTTTGTCTACGACTATATCCTGGAAGAGCATCACCTGGATGTGGAAAACATGCAGGAATACTTCGAGAAATTCCGCCAGGTGGAGCAGATGATTGAAGATACAAAAAATGAAATTGCCGCTTTAGAAAAAATTGAAACCTGCTACAGTGATATAGAAAAATTACATGACACCTTGAAAATCAACGATTACATGGTCTCAAGGGGTGCTTATGAAGTCAAGTTAAATGAAAGCAGGGAAAAAGCACAGGAAAAGAATAAATTCCTTGACCGTAAAGAAGAACTTCAAAAGCAGATTGACGAGGCCCGTGTCAACAAGGAACAAATAAAAGAAACTTTACGTAATCTTGAAGTCCTGATGGGGGAAAATGAAGCCAAGCGGAAAGAAGAAGAACTTGATCGCCACCTGCAACAGCTCCGCGAAAAGTTAGAAGAGCGAGAAATACTGGAAGAGAACCTGGTTCACCACTTTAAAGCCGAGGCAAAAGAATTTGAACAACTCCTTGATATTCTCCGCAACCTGAATGCGCCTCTAGAAATAACCGGGGTTCTTTTAGAAGCAAAGGAGGCCTGGTCACAGGCCGCGGAATCTGGTGGAGTGATATTTCCGGAAAAAACTGCCGTTTATACCGAGGCCTGGGCCGAAGCCATAAGCTGGCTCTTACTGCAAAAATATCAGTGGCAGAAAGAAAAAGAGGATTTACGCCAGGAGGAAGCCCGTCTTGAGAAAATGATCGGTGATTTAGAAAACAACCAGGTTCTTGGTAAAGAATCGCCTACCATGAAATTAAAAGGGGTTCTTGAAGAAAACCTTGCCGAGGCAGGGGGCCAGGCGGTTCCCGTGCACATTTTCTGCGAAGCGATCGATATAGATAACGAGCGTTGGCGTAATGCTATCGAGGGTTACCTGCACACCCAAAAATTTGACCTGCTGGTTCCGCCGGCCTTTTTTGACGAAGCACTGTCCCTTTATGAGAATCACAAGTACACTCTTCACATCGAGCGAGTGGGACTGGTAAATACCGGTAAACTGCTGCAGGAAAAGCGTGAACCCGACCAAAACAGCCTGGCCGAAGAGATAAGCGCCTCCATTGACTACGTGTCCGCGTATGCAAACCGCCTCCTTGGCTCGGTTATAAAGTGCGATTCAGAGCGGAAACTGAAAAAATTCCGGCGCTCGATCACAGACAGCTGCATGCTTTATCAAAACCATACCGCCCGGCAGATTCCCCGCAGCCGCTACGAAACCCCCTACATCGGTAAAGAAGCGATCCGGACCCAGTTGTTAACAACCAGGCGTCTTCTGGAAGAAGCAGGCAGGCAGCGGGTAAAAATTGAAGGAAACCTGCAAGCTTCCGCTCCGGCTGATTCTTTCTCCACCGACAAGAGCGATCGCTACAAATACTGGAGTGAAGAAATAGGCAAGCTGCAGGAAAAAGAAAAACTGTCTGCTGCGCTTGAAAAGGCACAAAAGGAACTTCTTTCTCTTGATTTCAGCGAATATGAACGCCTTGAGGGAGAATATGCTCAAAAATTGCAGGAAAGAGACCGACTGGATGAACAGCTGCAGGATCTGAACAAAGACCTGGGTGGTGTAGAATACAAAATTCAGTATATCAACCAGCAGCTTGAAAATTTGGCCAGGCAAGAAAAAGAAGCGCAGCAGTTATTAACCCGGTTTGAAGAGCAGTTGAATGAGGACATCTTAGAGCAGTGCCGGCACAAGTGGAAAAACGAAGCGCAGGAGCGGAAACCGGAGGTGCTCTATCAAAACTACAGCAAAAACCGGGAAGGGATCAATACCAAAATCAACAACCAGAGAAATAAACTAATTAAAATGCGCACCGAATATGTGTACAGTTATAATTTCCCGGGCGATCCCGAGAGTCAGGATAACCGCGCTTTTAACCAGCGCTACCGTACTTTAATCGACAGCCACCTGCAGGATTATGAGAAGCAGGCCCGGGAGGCGCGGGAAAAAGCGGAGCACAGCTTCCAGGAACACTTTATTGCCCGCCTGGGTGAATATATCAAGTTGGCCCGGGAAGAAATTAAGGAATTGAACCGGGCTTTGCAGGGGATGCGGTTTGGCACCGAGGAATACCGTTTCAGCCTTATGGCCAAAGCGGAAACCAAGCACTTCTATGATATGATTATGGACTCCGGGGTATATGAAGGATCAATTTTCAGGCCCGCCTTTTATGAAAAATATGGCCACGCCATCAATGATCTGTTTAATGAAATCGCAAACCGGGACAGCGAGCTCCAAGAAACCATGCATGCGCTTACCGACTACCGTACCTACCTGGATTTTGATATTATAATCACCGACCAGATGGGTAATAAGAGCTCCTTTTCCAAGGTAGCCCGGGACAAGTCCGGGGGAGAAACCCAGGTTCCCTTCTATGTAGCGATCCTGGCCTCTTTTTACCAGGTTTACCAGCTCTATCGGCAAAGTGATAAACTGCGCCTGGTGGTTTTTGACGAAGCTTTTAACCGGATGGATGCCGACCGGATTGAAGAAGCGATTCGCTTTATGCAAAAGCTGGGTTTTCAGGCAATGATAGTGGCCCCAACCGGGCGGATTCAGTTAATAGTCCCCTACATGAATACCAACCTGGTAGTGATGAAAGAAAACTTCTCCAGTTTTATCGAAAAAGTAACACGTCGGGAATTGATCGAGGCGGAGCAAAAAGCAGAGGTACAAGAAGCTAAAGAAAGAGAACTCAAAAGATAGGACCACCCTGCCAACTGGATAATATGTTTATATATCTACTATTTTCTGCCACAGGGGATGATTTTATTCCTATTTCTGCAAGTGTCCCTGGCCATTATTTCAACAGGGATTTAAAATCCATTTTTGTTATACCGTTTATAATGAGCGGGGTTGAAAAATGCACAAATTAAAACTCAGTAACCTCCAAAAGGAAATCTTGAATAATCTTCTTGATCGTTACGAAAAACGCCGGGATTATGGAGCCAGGCAGAAAAGTTCTCGCAGAACTATGTTAAAAATTGACACCCGCAGTTTTCCTGATTATTACCACGTCAGTGACAGCAGTTATCGCCTCCTGTTTAACTCGGAAGCGCAGCAACTGGAACAAGAAAACTTGATTGCCCTGGATTGGGAAAAGTTTAACGTGGGAGAGTACTTGGAGCGCATAGCTCTCAATGAAGATAACCTTGATGATATTTATGACCTCCTTGAACGCAGATCGAAAAAAGAGCTGTATCGATCTACCGCTAAAATCATGGAAAAGTGGAGTAAAAGCGCACCGCCCGAACTGGAGCACTTTTACAGTAGCATCCGTGCCGATCTGGATCAGCTAAAAACACTGCCTGTTCCGATCAAACCCGGGCGCGAAGAGGAGTTAATCCAGGTTTTGCAAGGGCTCCATGCCTTTTTTGAACCCAGGAAAAGCGAGATTCCCAAACGTTTGCTAAGTGTTCGCTTATACGGCAATTCCAAGCGCTGGCAGGAACTGGAAAGACCATTGGTAGAAATCCTGAAAACCTACTACTTGAACAACTATGAAGCAAGCGAAGATAAAGCCGAGATCCTTGCCGAAAAAGGGATCGTTGATAATCCGACCCATATAAATCTTTCGGGGCCTTTAATTATTTCTACAAAAAGAGGGCGGGTAGATCTTTCCGCCTTTTATCCCGATCTCGGCCTCTCCTCGGAAATGGCCAAAGAAATACAAGTAGAGGCATGTGCGGCCGAGGCCGTGGTCACCGTGGAAAACAAGACTTCCTTTTATCACTATCTATACAATGCTCCTGCAGGCCATTTAGTCCTCTACCTCGGTGGGTACCATAATCCACCTCGCCGTGAACTGCTTCAAAAGCTCTATCATTATCTACAAGATAACAATCCCCGGGCCAATTTTTATCACTGGGGAGACCTGGATTTCGGCGGTATAACCATCTGGTATAACCTGGTCAAAAAAACAGGGATATTCTTTCAACCAATGTATATGGATGTGGATACTTACCTCAAACATCTGGACCAGGGGCAGCCGTTTGATGAAAATTATAGTTACAAGCTGGAACAGCTATTGACCAACCCGGACTTAAAGATATTTCATCCCCTTATTCAAAAGATGCTGGAACATAAAATGCGTCTGGAACAAGAAGCAGTAGCCCTATAAGTAATTAATCACGGAAATGGTCGAATTATAAATCTATATGCTATAATCGGTAACAGCAATGCTCAGGTTTAAGAGACCTGTTACTGATTGTAATATTTAATGGTTTTTGTAATAAAATTGAAATTCAGAGGAATAACGATGGACATTATTGCTGAGCATTTTAAAGAAGCTTTGTTATCCAGTGACGAAGCAGCGGCCAGGGGCCTGATGAACGAGTCGAAGCAGCAGTATACTTCACTGCAATTTGTAGAAAAAGTGCTGACCAGGGTTCTTGATCAGATTGGCGACGGCTGGGAAAAAGGGAGAATATGCTCTTTCCCAGGTCTACATGAGCGGGAAAATATGTGAAAGACTGATCGAAAGCCTGCCGGGAGAGCAAAGGTTTGCCCGAAAGGATAAACCGAAAATGGCCATCGCCCTTCTTAACGATTACCACGCGCTGGGCAAAAGGATAGTGCTATCGCACTTAAGGTCAGGCGGCTATATAGTCACTGATTACGACCGGGTTGATGAAAAAGAACTGGTTGAGCGGGCCTGTGAAGATCAGGTCGAGCTGCTGTTAGTTTCAGTGCTGATGCTTTCTTCTGCTTTGAGTTTAAAAGAGGTAATTCAGCAGATCCGTTACCAGTGCCCTGCTGTAAAAGTTGCCGTCGGCGGGGCTCCTTTCCGCCTGGATAACGGGCTCTGGCAGGGAGTAGGCGCTGATTTTGCCGGATTTAGCGCTGCCGACTCCCTGCGCATCGCCAGTTCATTTAATGGAGGCAAAAAATGAGCAACCCAGTATACATGAACTCCATGCTAAGAGTCCTAACTGCCATGGGCCATAAAGAACCGGACCGGGTTCCCTTATTTTTGTTGTTGACCATGCACGGAGCAAAGGAACTCGGTTTAACCTTAAAGGAGTATTATTCCAGGGCCGAAAATGTAGTAGAAGGCCAGCTGCGGCTATACCGTAAATACGGGCATGACTGCCTGTTTGGTTTTTTTCATGCTCCCGTGGAAATCCAGGCCTGGGGCGGGGAGGTTGTCTACTATGATCAGGGTGCCCCAAACTCCGGGGAACCGTTTATTAAAAAACCAGGAGATATTACTGCGCTTGAACCTCCTGTAATTGCAGAATCTGCGCACCTGCGCGAGGTGTTAAAAACCATTAATTTGCTTTACGAAGAATCGGCCGGGGAAGTGCCTGTGCTTGGAGTGGCCATTTCACCTTTTTCCGTGCCGGTAATGCAGATGGGGTTTGAACAATACCTGGAGCTGATGCAGTTTGAACCCGGGCTTTTTGAAAAACTGATGCAGGTTAATATCGATTTTTGTGCCGACTGGGCCAATGCCCAGCTGGAGGCAGGGGCTACTGCTATCACCTATTTCGACCCGGTCTCCTCTCCGACCATTGTGCCGCGGGAGCTGTTCCTGAGCAAAGGATTCCCGGTTGCTGTGAAAACAATTAACCGCATTAAAGGCCCGGTAGCTACTCACCTGGCTTCCGGCAGGGCCCTTTCGATCATCGATGACCTGGTAAAAACTAAAACCGGGGCAATCGGGGTGAGTGCAGAAGAAGATCTGGTTGAGCTAAAGAAAGCCTGCCGGGGCAGGTTAACCGTGATTGGTAATTTGAATGGCCTGGAAATGATCAACTGGAACAGGAATCAGGCAGAGCTTGCGGTTCGGGAAGCAATCGATAAAGCCGCTTCAGGCGGCGGGTTCATTCTGTCCGACAATCACGGTGAAATACCCTATCAGGTTAGTGACGAGGTCCTCGGGGCAATCAGCAATGCCGTAAACAAGTACGGTTCTTATTCTAAAAAAGAGGGAACATAGCTATCAATTATGACTAAAGGTATTCTTGTTTTTTGCGAGCACTACCAGCGGGAAATCGAACACCTTAAATACAAAGAGCGCTACCCGGAGGTGCAGTTTCTTTTTTTCAAGGGTCACTGCGGCCAGGCTCCCCTGGAATGGGAAGAGCTGAAAACCGGGTTGTTAACCAACCAGGATTACGACTTCTTAAATGTATTATGCGGCGGCTGCATCAAAAAGCTCCCTGCTGAAGAAAAAAATATTTTAATTCGCGATCAGCACCGGTTCAATCAGTGCTTTCATTTTATCGTCAATCCAGAGCTGGTCGATTTTTACCAGCAAAAAGGATGTTACCTAATTACTCCGGGCTGGCTGCAAAAATGGCCTGAAATTATTGAACAATGGGGTTTTGACCGGAAAACTGCCCGGGATTTTTTCCATGACTCAGGAAAGAGAGTCCTTTTGCTTGATACCATGGTTGATCAAAACTCCGCTTTAAACTTAAATGAATTTGCTTCCTACATCAACCTGCCCTTTGAATCGGTTAAAGTCGGTTTAAAATACCTGGACTTACTGGTTTGCAATATAATACAAAAAAACCAGCTTGCCGCCCGGGGGGCACAGCAAAATGAAACCGGTGATATTGGCCAAAAAGAAATGGCAGATTTTGCTATGGCCTTAGAACTCCTTAACTCCCTGGCCAGGCTGCAGTCTGAAGATCAGGTTATCACCGGCATTAAAGACATGTTTACCATGCTATTTGCCCCAAGAAAAGTCCTGTTCAGGGGGGCCTCAGAAACAGGGTCAGGGTCTATCTCAACAGAAATCAGGCAAAACGACACCGGATTTATCCTGCCGGTACGGGGAAGCCGCGAGCTGCTGGGCGAAATAGAGTTTGTGGAATTTGATCTTCCTCAACACCGGGAAAAATACCTTAACCTGGCCACCAAGATTGTCAATATTTGCGGCCTGGCTATCGAAAATGCCAGGCAGTACGAAAAAATCAAGGAGCTTTCCATGACCGATGACCTGACAAAAGTTGCCAACCGGCGTCAATTGGATGAGTACCTCCAAACCGAATGGTTGAGGATGGAACGCGAAAATGCGCCGCTGGCCCTAATTATGGTGGACATAGATTATTTTAAGCCCTATAATGACTTCTATGGGCACCTGGCCGGGGATGACTGTCTTAAAGCGGTGACAAAAATTCTCTCCGATCATGCCCACCGCCCTGCTGACCTGGTGGCCCGGTATGGAGGCGAGGAGTTTGCCATTGTCATGCCCAACACCGATCTTGAGGGGGCATCAGCAGTGGCCGTTAAAATAAGGAAAGCGGTGGAAGACAAAAGAATTGAGCATGAAAAATCCCCGGTTTCTGACTTTGTTACCGTTAGCTTAGGGGTTACGGCAGCCGTTCCCGGTGAAAAGAGCAAGCTGGAAGATCTTCTTTTAACAGCTGATGGGCTTTTATACCAGGCTAAAAAAGAAGGAAGAAACCGGGTTGCCGCGGCGCCTGTTGAAAAATCCAGGGGCTGAAGGATGATCTAAGGTAAGCCTGCTTACCGGGCCTGCTCTGGCAGCTGCTGCCGGATTTTTGCAGCGTTATGAGCGCGGGATAGGGGCCGGACATTTAAGAACAGGATAAATAAATTTTTATTTTTGCAGGAGTGATTACCGTGAATAAAAAGTTACTTTTAACCATTGTCTTAACCCTGGTTGCCTCCATTCTGCCCGATATTATATTTCAGGAATGGACCGGAACCAGGCCGGTATGGCTGCCTTATGTTAAACTGGCAGTTTTGGCGGCTGCCGCTATAGCCTGCAGATTATCACCGGAACTGAAACAGCTTGCCCGCTATCCGGTGGTGCTGGTAACCATTATCGCTGCCTCGCTGTTTACCGGTTATATCGGCGGGCTGGCCTGGTGGCAGTCTACATTTGATCCAGGTACGTTCAGCGGGAATTTTGGCGGGGCTATCCTTTTAAAATTCATTGGAATTATACCGGTGATCGGTGTATTACTCCTGTTGTACAGGTCACCCCGGGAAGTTTACCTGGCAGCAGGTGACCTGTCGGTAAAAGCAGACCAAATTAAATGGCTGGGTATCAAAAAAGATCAGATCAGCTGGGGAAAGCTATCGGTTATCTCAGCTGTGCTGATTGCTCTGGGTACCTTTCTGCTGACAATATTTACAGTAACCGGTTTTACAGTAACCGATACACTGGCTCAGCTAATCAGCTACCTGCCTTTAATTATTTTAATGGCTCTGGTTAATTCTTTTAGCGAAGGTATTGTATACAGAAATGCAGTGCTCGGACCGCTGAAGGCAGTGCTGCCGAAAAATCAGATCGTCATGGTTGCTGCTGTTTTTTTCGGAATAGCCCACTATTACGGCGCACCCAGTGGGGTGGTCGGGGTGGTTATGAGTGGAGTTCTCGGCTGGTTCATGTGCCGGAGCATGTATGAAACCGGGGGACTGGCCGCTTCCTGGATCATTCATTTCTTGCAGGATGTGGTTATCTTTTCCACCTTACTGCTGATGACCGTTTATATATAACTGGCATGAACTTATCTAAGAAGCAGCGTTTCAATGATTAATACGATCTGCCCGCCGCTGCCCACAACCTAAATGGAGGATGCATGCTGTTGAGTCGAAACCATATTATGAGCTGCTGTAAAACCAAATGAAAGCAATGATCCAGTTCGCCCGAGCAAACAAAAACCTGCTGACCATACTATTATTTTCTACCGCTTATATTGCCGTGGTTGCCAATATCCAGGGCTTCAAGGCCATGCTTCCCCTGGTCCAGGAAGAATTTCAGATCAGCCGGACCCAGGTTGGTTTTTATTCCAGCTTTTACTTTATAAGCACTGTTTTGCTCTCCATTTTTAGCGGTCGGATTGTAGATTACCTGGGGACCAAAAAAGGCCTGATTCTCGGGGTTGCCGTGACCGGGCTGATGATGTTTTTGCATTCCCTGTCACCCCATTACACGCTTATTCTGATCCTGGCCCTGTTTACCGGCATTGCCTTGAGCCTCATTACCCCTTCTGTAAACAAGGGGTTATTCGAAATTGTCGAGCCCTCAAAAAGAAGCACCTCTTTGGGCATTGTCTATGCCGGGGGAGGAGTGGGCGGTTTTTTGGGGGCCGTTCTTTTACCCTTTTTCGGGGAAATGCTGGGCTGGCGCACAGCCCTTATTTTCAGCAGTTTACTTGCAGTCCTCGTCGCCTTTGTTATTTATAAATTCTACCGGCCCCGGGTAATCCATGCCAACGGAAAAACTGACTCCCCCCCAGAAATAACCGGTTCCTTAAAAGAAGACCTGTTCTTTCTGCTGCGCAACCGCTACCTCCTCTCTATATTTTCGATGGGTATTATTTTCGGCCTGAGCATTTCTTCGATAACCGGCCACTTTGCAATTTTTTTGACCAGGGATATAAACTTTAGCGCCAGCCAGGCCGGTTTGGGGCTGGGCCTTTTCCACATCGGGGGAGTGATCGGCCAACCCGCCTGGGGGCTGTTCAACGACAAGGTATTTAAAGGTGACAGGCGTAAGGGTTTGGCCCTGCTCGGCCTTCTGATCGCTCTCCAGTCCTTTTTCTTCGGCCTGGTGGTGAGCAGGTTTGATTTTCCACCTTATGCGATCCTGGCCTTTTCTTTCCTGCTTGGCTTTTGCGTCCTGGGCATAATCACTTTATATTTCACCACCGTGAGTGAACAGGTGCCCCAGTCCTACATCGGGGTGGTTACCGGCCTGGCCCTGATTTTCCCCCGGGCGACCACGGTCCTGGCTCCGCCTTTGTTCGGCCTGGTTGCCGACTTGAGCGGCACCTATGCCCTCAGCTGGTTCCTGATGGGCACAGCAGTCCTTCTCCTCACGGTTGGCTTCATCTATTTCAGCGGTAAATATTCTAACTTTTCATCACTTAAATCTCAGCCTTAAAAGCCGGATTTGAGAAAGAAAAGCCGGTAATTTATAGATAAGAGTTTACTTTTCTACCGGGGATATAATAGCAGGCTTTCGGTCTGATTTACCACGGGCAGAGGTGAGGCAGCCGGCCCGTAACTAACTCAAAGCGGCAGGCCCAGTCTAGGGAAGAAGGTCCATTTCGCCGCCTTCTGCGGTGCCGAGGAACTCCAGCTCCGGTGGACACACATCGCCCCTGCGGTTGCCCTCGAAGGTGTTGGCGCTACCCGATATGCTGCCATGGAAGGACCAGCGGCTTGTGGGGAAACAGGGAGGCTCATTGGTGCTCACGCCAAATCTGCTGTTTTCAGTAATTGTATTTCCTTCCAGGGTCACCCGGCAGGAGCCCCAAAGCAGAATACCTCCTCCTCTATTCCCGGTAACCATGCTGTCGCTAATCGTTACCCCGGCAAAATCTGTCGCAGCAACCCCGGCCTCATGGTTACCGGATATAGTACAGCGGACGACTGCAACCTGAGCCTCGCCTCCTGCGAAAATCCCGCGCCGTTCATTTTCAGCAATGCGGCATGCGACGAGTTCCACGGAGGACGAATGCGAAAGATTGATACCTTCCCAATTTTGGTAGACAGTGCAGTTGACGAGGACGGCCCTGGCCGCACCGGAGATCAGCAGTCCTTCCGAACCTCCGCTGACCGAGACTCCAGAAAGATGGAGGTCGGCTCCGTCTACCAGCGAGAGCACAGGCAGCTCATCGCTCTTTCCCCTCAGTGTTACCTGTCCGCCACCAGCCTCGATCGCCACTTCCTTTCCCACAGTAAGTCCGGCGGTGTACTCCCCCGGCTCAAGCAGGAGCTTTCCGCCGGGAACCAAAGCATCAAGCGCTTCCTGGAGAGAATCATAGTCTTCATCGGGCCAGGTGATCTTGGTCTCGACCGGTTCTCTTAAAGGCATCCGCAGCGCCCCCGGCAGGTTGCCCACCAGGTCGACCCCGTTACCGCGGAACCGGTTGCCGCCACCGGTAACCTCAGCCTCATCCCTGGAATAGATGCCAAATAACTCGTTTTCTTCGATAAGGCTGTCAATGATGTCTGCTACCACTTCTCCCCTGAGCCACACACCCCTAATGTTGTCGGAGATATTGGAAGCGGAGATAGTTATGTGGGCGGAGTGCTGGACACTGATACCGCTGATTATGCTTTGAGAAACAGTGGAACCGGTGAGGGTAGCCCGGGCTTCGGAGAAAAGCTCAATCCCGTGCCAGCTGGACACTATCTTGCTATCGGTCATCTCCACTCTGGCCGAATCCTCAGCCAGTATGCCATTTTCGCTGTTCCCAGTGACCTGGCACTTTAGTAACTGCGCTTCGCTTTGCCCCATCAGCCAGACTCCATGCCCCCGGTTACCGGAAATCGAGCAACTGGTAAGCTCCACCCGTGCTTCGTCGCGAAGCCAGAAGCTATGATCGCCGTTATCTGACACCTCAGAGTCGGATAAAGTGGCCTGGGCAGAGCTGTCAAGCCAGAGACCGAATCGACCGTTTTCCTCAATCCGAGAGTCCGTGATGCTGGCCCGGGCTGAATCTGTCAAGGTGAGAGCGCGCTGGGCGCTGTCAGATACGGTGCAGCCGGTGAGAATGATCCTGGCCGAATCGGAGACCTGCACCCCCTGGTGCCGGCCCGAAATGGCGCAGTTTTTAAGCTCCAGCCTACCCTGGCTGCTAATTTCGACGATGCTTCCTAAACCAGACCCTGTTATGGTCAGTTCTTCAATCTTGACGTCAATCGGGCCAGTGCCCCGGCATAAAACTTCCACGACGGGCCCGGAACCCCTTTCGCCGTCAATGGCTGTTCTTCCCACACCACTGCCCTGCAGAGTTAGTGGTTTGTCAATCACAATGCTTTCGTTAAATTCACCGCGGACAAGAAAGATTACATCTCCTGCCTCGGCGGCATCAATCGCTGCCTGGATCGATTCGCCGCGCTGCACGGTCACCACATCGTCGGGATGGGGCGCAGCCCAGGGGCGAATAACCAGCAGGCCTATTACTATTGCAAAGACGACCAGGACCGAGATGACAATCCTCCGGCCCATCTTCGATTGCGGCGTGTAGAATAGTGTTCTCAACATCGGTGTAATCATCCTCCAGAAGCTTTAGCATCACCGATGGGCCAGGAAACATTGCCAGGCAGCACAAAACCGGTGATCCGCAAAGATAAATGAAAAGATAGACAGGAATTTGTTTTTCTTATTTAATTATATGATCATATGCCGGTAATTAACAGGAAAAACACAAATTTATATAATATAATGGTAACCGGGGATGCAGCCGAGCGCCGGCCGACCTGTTGTATACCCTGGAAGGCTGGGGTAGGTTTCGCATTAGCAGTGGACCTGAAGTGGTGCCCCCGTTTTTGAGGCTTGTGGCCCGGTGCGGCCATATTGAACGATTTATTGACCGGAGTGTAAGGAGGTTAATGCTGTGTTCAACGGTAAAGAAGAAAGCTGTGAAGATATAATAAGCAAGGGATTGGCCAAAAAGTTAAGCAGGCGCAGGTTGGTCAGGCTGATCCTTGCAGCGATGGCTGTCCTGGGACTGGCCGGTTGTGCCAGTTTTATAGGGCTTGATCAAGAAGATGAAGAAGAGACCGAGAAAGAAGTAGAAAAAACTGAAAAAAAAGAACCAGCCGAGGAAGAAATAGAAAAAGAGGAAGCAAAGNAAAAGAGGAAGCAAAGGGCCGGGAAGGAATGCCGCTTAGAAAGCTTGGTAAAACCGGTGAAATGGTTAGTATTTTAGGGCTGGGCGGTGCCTTTACTATAGCTGCATCAGATCGCAGTGATCAAGCAGAGAGAATAATCCACCGGGCCCTGGATCTCGGGGTTAATTATATTGATACCGCTCCAAGCTACGGCAGTAGTGAAAGAAATATCGGCCAGGCCATTAAGGATCGCCGCGGAGAAGTATTTTTGGCCAGCAAAACCCTTGATCGCACCTACGAAGGAACGATGACGCTAATTCATCAAAGTCTGAAAAGGCTGCAGACCGATTACCTGGATCTTTTACAGGTTCACGGTCTTCATTCGGCAGATGAACTTGATCATATTATGGCTGATGATGGAGTCCTGGCAGCCCTGGAGAAGTTAAAACAGGATGGGTTAATTCGCTTTACCGGGGTTACCGGCCACAAGAATCCGCAGGTTTTGCTGGAAGCGATAGAACGTTATGATTTTGACTGTATTTTACTTCCTCTAAACCCGGCCGATCCCTATTACCAACCCTTCCAGGAAGAAGTGCTGCCTTTAGCCAAAAAGAAGGATATGGGAATTATAGCTATGAAAATTGCAGCCTACGGCCGGATATTTAAGGACAATGGCCTTAACAGCATGGAAAAAGCACTCGGCTACGTCTTGAGTTTCCCGGTAAGCAGCGCTGTTGTAGGGATATCAACCGTGGAAGAAATGGAAGAAAACATCGGGATCGCTAAAGAGTTTAAGCAGATGGAACCTGAAGAACTCAAACACCTGGAAAAACTGGTTGAACCGTATCAAGATGAAGTTAACTTCTTTAAAAAAGTGTGGTAGTAACATTTTTATTAAAAAAGAGAGAAGAAACATTGAAAAATATAGTTGTAATCGGTGGAGGGATTGCCGGGTTAAGTGCTGGTATCTTTGCAAAGATAAATGGCTTTGCCGGCATTATAGTAGAGAAGCATCATACTTAGGTGGGAAGTGCACAGGCGGGATCGTCACGGCTATTATATAGATGGTTGTATCCACCAGCCGATGCCAGGATTACCTGAAAAATGCTTTAAAAGCGACCCGGTCCTTTAAACAGGGCTAAAGTACAGATTTATTTTAGAAAAGCCTGGATTTTTCTTTTTTCTAGAAGGGATTTAAAGGGGGTTATAGAATAAGGTAAATGTGATACTATAATTGAATATCGTGTTACCAGGGGTATTTTTTTACCCTTAACGTGTTATTATTTTACAATTTGTGCTACGTTTGTATTATAAAACACTGCTTTCTAAAACAAACCAACAAAGCGGCGGTCTGGAATAGCAATCATTGAAAGCTTATAGTTTGGTCTAACCTCATTACATATACCGGGGAGGCTGTAATGCTTCCCCGGGATTTTTTTGATCAGGCCCAACAGGCCCTGACTTATGCTGTCGATAATGATGAACTGCTGGAGGCTGCCTTTGAAAAAAGGGGACCTGGTGAGGCAGGTTTTTAAAAGTATGATAAACTAAAGATAACACTTATACAAAGGAACATGAGAAGGCATGGTTAATAAAAAAACACCACCATCCATCGAAGAGTGGCTCAGGGAAGCCAAAGCGGATCCAGCTGCTGCAAAGATCGGAATGTTCTTGGCTCATAATGGGGTGGTTCGCGAAACTCCAAAAGCAAAAGTTCGCCAGGGGCTTGATGATATTCCCCCTGTAAAGGGAATGCTATTTTCCTACGACGCAGCAAAAGTTGAAACAGCAATTACTGAAACCTATAATTTAAACGGTATCTTCTATGTCAGGGCATGGCTTAATGAAGGCCAACTCGAAGTGGGAGATGATATCATGTATGTTCTCATCGGCGGCGACATCAGGCCCCATGTTATAGATGCTCTTCAGTTCCTGGTTGAAAAAATCAAAACCGAATGTGTTACCGAAATAGAACAAAGCGACTGCTGAGAAAACCAGGGGTTACGGCCTAAATACCGGTGCTTTACTCTGCCTGGAAGTAATATTTTGAGGTCCTGTCCGAATCAATGTTATAGTTAAATGGATTCAAGTTGTTTATCCTGTATATCACCTAACCACTGGTCCGGTTCGTTTATTAAAATAAAAGGGGAGTTGATCTTATGGAACAGCTGTATGTAAAAGTGAAAAAAGTAGCTGACCTGCTTAATGAAAGTGATAATACAGTAGTTTTTACCGGGGCAGGAGTTTCAGTTGAAGACTACAGCCACAATTTACCCAGTCCGGGTAACGGACTGCCGGTGATGGTTGCCCCTGAAGACTTTACCATCCAACGGTTTAAAGACGATCCGCAATCTTTTTACGAAGAAGGTGAGCCTTTTTTCAGCATGATCTACCGGTTGGAGCCAAACGAAGTGCACACGATTCTGGCGGAACTGGAAAAACGGGGCCTGGTAAAGACCATTGTTACAGACAATATTGATGGATTGCACAAGAAAGCTGGATCTAAACAAGTGCTTGAAATCCGGGGCACCCTGAGGAGTGCCAGTTGTGCACAGTGTAATCGGCAGCTGGCAATTGATGATGTCCTGGTCAATGGTGGGGAAGGAAATTTCTTGCCACTTTGCCCCGACTGCAAAGAACCGCTCAGGCCGGATGTGGTCTTTGCGGACGAACCCCTGCCTTCAGATTATTACCAAGCTAAAGATGAAGCCAGGGAGGCTGAATTGATGGTAATCATAGGTTCTGCCATGAAGACTTCCCCAGAAAACCAGCTGCCCGATGAATGTAAAAACCTGGTTATTATTAACCAGGGTCCTACACCTTATGACCAGCAGGCAAAAGTGGTTATCAATGACAGTCCTAAAAAAGTGATGAAACTTTTACTCGAAGAGTTAGACAACCGTAAAAGCTGATCAAACCCTGGAAGTTTATACCCGGTAATTGCCCCGCTGTCAGTTCTCATTTGGAGTACAGTAAAATTAGGGCTGTGAAAAACCTTCAGGCAAATCAATGTGGCGCTTGTAATTATATTGCCTAACCAGGACAGACCTCAGCCAGGTAATAACAGCCCTCTCTGCCTGTTTTCTCCAGTACAGTGCGAAAGCTTGAGCGGCTGAATATTTCTTGCAGCTTTACTTCAAAATCTTCTTCCCGGCGGGCACTCCAGAAGCAGGCTGCACCATATGGGTGCAAGCAGTTTTTTATCAGCTGCAGCCCTTCCCGGTTGTAAATAAGGCTGTTGGCAGGAAGAGAAAGCCAGCTGCTGCCGTTATCTGTATCAACCATAATGACATGGTAGCTTATACCGCGGCCTTTATTAACCAGCGCAGCATCTTCTTCGAGCACCCGGCGAAAGTCGTTTTCTACCACCAGGGTCCTGGGATCTTGCAGGGCACTATTATTAACTTCGCTAAAGTAATCTCGGTTCCACCTGATCACGACCGGTTCAATTTCAGCCACTTTTACCAGGCCGACCCGGTCACAGTTCAAAGCTTCCCGAAGGCTGTAACCGACACCCAAACCGCCAATAAGCACATTTAACGGCCCCGCAATCCGGCTGGAAACAATCTGCAGTGCTTCCCTGACAGCCTCTTGTTCTGAAGCTCCATTGTAGGTGGCCATCAGAAAGACACCGTTGTAAATTATTTCATATTCACGGCCCCGGCGCTGAAGCTGTATTTCACCCTCTACACCCTTTAGCCTTTCTATTACCTCAGCTGCATAACCTGACCGGGTCAATTCATAGCCACCCCTTCACTCCTTTGATACAATAATTAAGTTGCCTGGACCTGAATATTACCGGAATTATTGCAGTTTTAATTATACCAGATCCTCTTTTGACAATAACAAAACCTGGCCGAATTTTTAAGAGCTGTTAGTTAAACTGCCTGTATAGCAAAGCTGTCATTTGTTATATTTTTAAATTGGGTTATTAGAAATTGGTGCAAAGTTTTCAAAAATAGTGATGAAACCGTTTCAAACACCATAAAAAATGAGCGGACTCCGCTGTTTAAATTGAAGCAAGTCCGGGCTATCTTTTTTAATGCAGTAATGCAGGCCAGGTGCCATTTGTTAGCAAGTAAATAAATACCCGGTTAATTAAATTAATTAATCAAACAGGCCAACTATGCCTGCAAATTTTTTATGTTTGCGGCTTTGGTATCGCCGCGGAGGCCTTACCGGTTATCATACTTTTTACCATATGTTTGGCAGACCATTCCCGGCCTGAAAGGTACTCCAGGAGGACCCTGCCCGGGAAAATTTTGCGAGTAATTTCAGAAACACTCCAGCCCTGGTGATGAAGATGAAGCACTGCCTCTTGAATTTCCTGCAGGTATTCCAGCTTCTTTTGCAGCATTTCCTTTCCCCGGGCAAACTATCCCGGCATGCCCGCAGAAAACAGTGGTAAAATCATACCGGAGCACTGTTTTTAAATCTTCAATCATGCGGGGAGTGCTCTCCGTGTTTAATACCATCCGGGGCCGCGGGGTGAC
>SL_3KL_010_SEDDRAFT_10001720_pt1 | contig 20033 bp, 20 predicted proteins | sample SodLakKL_010_SED_2_FD_10381 | JGI IMG/M metagenome (IMG submission 10381) | reverse complement strand
AGCGTACCCGATCCACCGGCTCCTCCTCCCGCTCCAGGTAGGGGGGAAGGGGGATGTGGCCGAAGCACTCCAGCGCCGCCTCGAGGGGGAGGGTGGATTCGATACGGACGACACGGCTCCCGTCGGGGAGTTCCGCCTCCACCACCACCTCCAACTCCCCGGGAGCCACCACCACCCGACGTCCGGCCTTCAGCTTGGAGCCGGGGCGGACCAGGGCCTCCCATCGCGGGAAATCCTCCTCCTCTGCCCCATCCAGGATCCCTTCCGCGGCCTCGTCCACGGCCTCGTCCACGGGCGGATCCCCGGACGGCGCCACGGGGTGGAGAAGGAGGATCTCGCAGGCGGCTCCGGTGGGCTTCCGGCCCAGGAGACGCACCGGGAGAACCCGGGATTCGTTCAGGACCAGGAGGTCGCCCGGCGCCAACAGGGTCGGGAGATCGGAGAAGAGGAGATGGCCCAGGGGATGGGGTTCCCGAGGCACCACCAGGAGCCGGCTCTCATCCCGCTGCTGGGCCGGGTAGCGGGCGATCCGCCCCGGAGGGAGGTCGTAGTGGTACGCTTCGGTGCGGGAGAGGTCGGCCTCTTCCCGGTGGGAAGGGCCGCTCATTCCTCACCCACGAAGAGGGAGGACTGCTCCCGGAGCTCGTCCGGGGGGGTGTACCCGAACCGGCGATAGGTTCGGGGGGTGGCCACCCGACCCCGGGGCGTTCGCATGAGGAAGCCCTCCTGGATGAGAAAGGGCTCGTAGACCTCCTCCAGGGTTCCGGTGTCCTCCCCCAGCGCCACCGCCAGGGAGGAGAGCCCCACCGGTCCCCCCTCGAACTTCTCGATGAGGGTCTTCAGGATCCGGGCATCCATCTCGTCGAGACCGTACTCGTCCACGTCCAGGAGGGTGAGGGCCGCCCGGGCGACCTCGCCGTCGATGACGCCGTCGGCCCGGACCTGGGCGTAGTCCCGGACCCGGCGGAGGAGCCGGTTCGCCACCCGGGGCGTCCCCCGACTCCGGCGGGCCAGCTCTTCGGCCCCCTCGGAGGTGGCCTTGACCCCCAGAAGCCCGGCACTCCGACGGACGATCCGGGCCAACTCCTCAGGCGGGTAGAAGTTCAGTCGCTGGACGATCCCGAACCGGGCCCGCATGGGCGAGGTCAGGAGGCCGAAGCGGGTGGTGGCCCCCACCATGGTGAAGTGGGCGATCTCCATGGTCATGGTCTGGGCCCGGGCCCCCTCGGAGAGACGGATCTCCACCCGGTAGTCCTCCATGGCGGGATAGAGGAATTCCTCGATGACGGGACGAAGGCGATGGATCTCGTCGATGAAGAGGAGATCTCCCTCCTCCTGGTTGGTGAGGAGGCCCACCAGGTCGGCGGCCTTCTCCAGGACGGGGCCGGAGGTGGTGCGGAGGGTCACCCCCATTTCCGCCGCCATGAGGGCGGCCAGGGTGGTCTTTCCCAGCCCCGGAGGCCCGTGGAAGAGGAGGTGATCCAGGGGTTCCTCCCGCTGCTTCGCCGCCTGGATGGCGATCTGGAGGGCCTCCTTCACCTTCTCCTGCCCCACGAAATCGGCCAGGCGCCGGGGCCGAAGGGAGGTATCCGCCCCGGCGTCCTCGGCCAGGGCCTCGGGGGTCGTGACCTCGTGGCGGGCGGTCATCGTCGGGGGCTCATCGTCGGGGACCCATCATCGGGCCAGGGCCTTGCGGATGAGTTCCGGGCCGCTGGCCGGCGCCCCGTCCTCCAGCACGGCCCGCACCGCCCCATCCGCCTCCTGGAAGGTCATCCCCAGGGCCATGAGGGCCTGCACCGCCTCCTGGGCCGGGGCCACCGCTCCATCTCCGACGCCGGGGGCGGCTTTCGCCCACTCCAGGTCGTCCATCCGGTCCGATAACTCCAGGAAGATCCGCTCCGCCGTCTTCCTCCCCACCCCGCTCACCTGGACCAGCGCCGCCACATCCTTCTCCTTCAGGGCCCGGGCCAGGCGGGGGGCAGCGTAGGCGGAGAGCATGGCCAGGGCCAGCTTCGCCCCCACACCCTTGGCCCCGATGAGGCGGGCGAAGAGCTCCCGCTCCCCGGCCTCGAGGAAGCCGTAGAGGGCGTTGGAGTCCTCCCGGACCAGGTAGAGGGTGCGGAGCTCCACCTCCTCTCCCGTGGCCGGGAGCCGCTCCACCACCGACAGGGGGACTTCCACCTCGTACACCACCCCCCCGGGGGTGGCCACCTCCACCCGGTCGCCCTCCCGGGAGAGGAGGGTCCCGCGGATCCGGGAGATCATGCCGAACCCCGGGCGAAGCGATGGGCCAGGGCGCCGGGAAGCTTCCCATCCACCCCAAGAACCAGGTGGCAGAGGGCCGCAGCCACACCATCGGCGGCGTCGGAGGGACGGGGGGGCGTCTTGAGCCGGAGGCGCTCCTGCACCAGGAGCCCCACCTGTTCCTTCGTGGCGCTTCCGTGTCCCACCACCGCCTTCTTGATCTCCACCGGGGTGTACTCGGCGATCTCCAGCTCCCTCAGGGCGCAGGCCAGGAGGATGGCACCCCGGGCGTGGCCCAGGACCAGGGCGCTCCGGGCGTTCTTCCCCTGGAATACGCTCTCCACGGAGACGACGGAAGGGCGGAGTCGGTCCAGGACCTCCTCGATGCCCTTGAAGATCTGGAGGATGCGGTTCGGGAGGGGAGCCTTCGGGGTTGGACGGATGACGCCGCACTCCAGGAGCTTCACCCCCCCTTCCGGGCCCCGGAGAATGACGCCGTACCCCGTCACCACCGTTCCCGGATCGATTCCCATCACCACCCGGCTCCCGGCGCCGGGAGCCGTCACGACATGGCCTCCGCCAGCACCTTCTCGTCGATGTTGGCGTTGGACCAGACCCGCTGGACATCGTCGTGGTCGTCCAGGGCGTCCAGGAGCTTCACCAGCTTTTCCGCGTCCTTCCCCGTCACCTCCACCTCCACCTTGGGGATCATGGCCAGCTCCGCCCGGACGAACTCCACCCCGGCGGCCTTCAACCCTTCCTGGACCTGGTGAAACTCCGTCAATTCGGTGGTGACCACGAACTCCCCCTCCGAGGGGATCACATCTTCCCCGCCGGCCTCGAGGGCCGCCTCGAAGACGGCCTCCTCATGATAGCGGGAGGCATCCACGAAGATCTGCCCCTTCCGATCGAACTGCCATGCCACCGAACCGGTGGTCCCCAGATTCCCGCCGTTCTTCTCCAGGAGATGGCGTACCTCCGCCACCGTGCGGTTCTGGTTGTCGGTGGCGGTCTGGATGAAAAGGGCCACGCCGCCGGGACCGTACCCCTCGTACTCGAGCTCTTCGTACGAGACGCCCTCCAGCTCCCCGGTCCCACGCTTGATGGCCCGCTCGATGTTCTCCAGGGGCATGTTCTCGGCCTTGGCCGTATCCACCGCCAGGCGGAGCCGGGGATTGAACTCAGGCTCTCCCCCGCCCTCCCGGGCCGACACGGTGATCTCCCGGATGAGCTTGGTGAACATCTTGCCGCGCTTCTGGTCGTTCACCGCCTTCTTGCGCTTGATCTGCGACCACTTGTTGTGACCGGCCAACGGAACCTCCTGGAGACGGGACCCGGGGCTCCGCGGGGCGGCCGGAGGGGGGTCCCCACGGCGGATCCTGGCGGAGCCGGCATGCTCAATGGAATATACAGGGGGGGCCGGACCACCGTCACCCCGGAACCCCGGCGCCCCGGGGAGCCTCTCCCTCGCCGGAGGGCCCTCGCCGGATGGGCGGGTCCGGGTGGCCCGGTCCGACCCCCGGCGCCACGGCCCCCTCCCCAACCCCGAGATCCCATGCCCCCCGGTCCCCCTCCTGCCTCGGCGCTTGCCTCGGCGCGTACCCCGGGAGGACAGCGATCCCTCCGGTTCGCGCGGTTCGCGGCCATCGCCTCTTTCGCCGCCCTGATCCTCGGTCCGGCCCTCTCCGAGATCTCCCTCTCCCTCTTCGCCGAGACCTCCCTCATGGCGCAGCAGTCCCCTGTCTCCCCGGGCCGTTCCACCGTCTACGCCCCCCGTGGAATGGTGGCCACGAGCCAGCCGCTGGCCACCTCCGCCGGTCTCCAGGTCCTGGAGGAGGGTGGAAACGCGGTGGACGCCGCGGTGACCGCCGCCGCCGTCCTCACGGTGGTGGAGCCCCATATGACCGGGATCGGCGGCGACCTCTTCGCCCTCCTATGGCCTGCAGACGAGGGGCGTGTGGTGGGACTGTCGGCCCATGGGCGCTCCGGTTCCCTCATGACCCGGGAGGCCATTCTGGAGGCGGGTCACGAATCCATCCCCACCCGGGGCCCCGAGAGCATCACCGTGCCTGGAGCCCTCCGGGGGTGGGCAGACCTCCTGGAGCGATACGGCACCCGAACCCTGGCCCAAGCGCTGGAACCGGCCATCCGTCTGGCGGAGGAGGGCTTCCCCGTCTCCCCCATCATCGCCGGGGACTGGGCGGGGGAGGTGGAGATGCTCCAACGGGACGAGGGAGCCCGGGCCACCTACCTGGTGGAAGGGGAGCGGGCCCCGGCACCGGGGGAGTGGTTCCGAAACCCCGATTACGCCCGCACCCTCCGGGAGATCGCCTCGGAAGGCCCCGACGCCCTCTACGGGGGCGCCCTGGGAGCCCGGATCGCCGAGGGCGTCCAGGGCCTGGGGGGCTTCCTCACCCTGGAGGACCTGAGGGACCATCGGTCCCGCTGGGTCGAGCCCATCTCCGCACCCTTCCGGGATGTGCGCCTCTGGGAGATCCCCCCGCCAGGACAGGGAATCGCCGCCCTCCAGATGCTCCGGATCCTGGAGCCCTTTCCCCTGGAGGCCATGGGGCACAATTCGCCGGAATACCTCCATCACCTGGTGGAGGCGAAGAAGCTGGCCTACGCCGACCTGGCGGCCCACGTGGCAGACCCCCGGTTCATGGAGGTGGAGACCCGCTCCCTCCTCTCCAACGCCTACCTGGACGAACGCCGTCGGGAGTTGGATCCGTGGCAGGCCATGGCGACCACCGACCCCGGCGCCGCCGCCACGGAAAGTGAGACCATCTACCTCACCGTAGCCGATGGGGAGGGGAACATGATCTCCCTCATCAACTCCGTCTATTTCGCCTTCGGATCCGGCGTCGTGGTGCCCGGCACGGGATTCGACCTCCAGAACCGGGGGAGCGGCTTCACCCTGGAGCCCGGACTTCCCAACAGCGTGGCCCCCGGGAAAGAGCCCTTCCACACCATCATTCCCGCCTTCGTCACCCGAACGGGCCCAGACGGGCGGGAAGAGCCCTGGATCAGCTTCGGGGTCATGGGCGGCGCCATGCAACCCCAGGGACATGTGCAGGTCCTCCTCAACGTGCTCCTCTTCGGGATGGACCCCCAGGCGGCGGTGGAGGCCCCCAGGTTCCGCCACTACTCCGGGCTCCGCCTGGGAGTCGAGGCGGGGATCGGGGAGGGGATCCGTGCGGCGCTGGGCGCCCGGGGCCACGACATCTTCACCGCCGGGCCCGGCGCAGTGGGTGGAGCCCAGCTCATCCTCCGGCTGGACGGAGGCGGGTGGGGTGCGGGCTCGGACCCCCGGAAGGACGGGCAGGCCGCGGGGCACTGAATCGGAAGGGGGACGGAAGAGGCCGGGGCCCGGGGGTGGAGCCAGGAGCACAGCCGGTCCCTGCATATTCTGCAGGCCCACGCCAAGAACGGGTCCTTTCCCAGCGTTCCAAGGTCCGGCCTCCGGAACGGCTCCATCACGGGGATGGGACCGGAAGCCCTTGCGCCGCCATGGTTCTCGGATCGGAGCGCGGACCGTGGGCACCGCTTCGGCATGCGCCTTGCATTTTGGATGGGCGACAACCGAATGTGCTCATGACCTGGAGGTACCCATGCTTGGATGGGCCCTGACGTTCCTGATTCTCGCCCTGATCGCCGCTTTCCTCGGTTTCTCGGGAGTGGCCGGCGCTGCTGCCGGGATCGCCCAGATCCTTTTCGTCGTGTTCCTCGTGCTCCTGGTGGTGTCCTTCCTGGCACAGGCGCTCCGGGGGAGGCCGCCGGTCTGAAGGCCGAGCGCCAGAGTGGGTGGCGGTTGTGCTGGGGGGTGGGTGGGTGCGGGCAATCCACTCATCCCCCCTTCTACCCTCTTGATGTGATCCGACGGAACCGTGGGGAGCGGGGTGCCCGGGAGGCCCGATTACTGGACCTGGTACGGGGTGCGCTGAGGTCGGAGTCTCACGAGCGGCTGTTCAGCCCATCAAGATGGCAGAAGCCTCGAACCCGCCCCTCAGTTCGAACGTCGCCGCCTCGAGACCTCGTCCAGCACCTGCCGCTCCTCGTCGGAGAGGGAGGCCATGCCTGAGGCTGAGATCTTGTCCAGGATCCGGTCCACCTCGTCCAGGAGTTCCTCGTCGGGGAGCCCGTCCTTTCCTCGGCTCCGACGGACCACCCGACGGCTGCGCCCCTCCTCGTCCTCCTCCTTCCGGGGGACGATGGCCATCCGCTCCCCCCTGCTCGCCTTCCTCAGGAACGATCCGCCACTGGCGTCCGGCGCCCCCACTCGCAGGTAGAGGGCGCCAGCGGCCAATCCGCCCAGGTGGGCGAAATGGGCCACCCCGCCTCCGGCGCCGCCAAAGGCGGAAATGAAGGTCAGGATGAAGAGGAAGGCCACCATCCACTTCGCCTTCACCGGGAAGACGCCCCAGATGTAGATCGGAGAATCGGGCCAGTACCAGGCGAAGGCCAGCATCACGCCATAGACCGCCGCCGAGGCGCCGATGACGCCGGCGGCGGGGGCGAAGAGGAAGCTCAGCGCCGCGCCCCCCAACCCACACAGGAGGTAGTACTTGAGGAACTCATTGGACCCCCAGCGACTCTCCAGCGGCGGACCGAAGAAGAAGAGGACCAGCATGTTCAGGAGGACGTGCCAGAAGTCCCCGTGGATGAACATGTAGGTCACCACGCCCCAGGGACGGGTGAGGACTTCCGCGGGGGTGAACCCGAACCAGTTCCAGAAGAAGCCCCTCCCCACGATGAGCATGAGGAGGTAGATGACGCCGTTGGCGATGAGGAGACGCTTCACCCAGGGGGTCAGGGTGAATCCGAAGCCGAAGCCGGCGCGAGAAGTAGCGGTTCCGAACGACATGGGGCCCGAGGGAAGAGACAGGAATGGGCAGCGTTCATGGTATCCCGCCACCATGAAGGTTTCAACCCGGGGGAAGTTCCCGTGTTCCGACCAGGGGTCCATGCCCCTCTGGGAGCCTCATTTTCCCGGTCGTGTCACCTTTCGCTCCTCTGCCAGACGGACGATGCGATGGCAGAGATCGGGAAAACCCCAACCCGCCGCCGCCGCCGCCCGGGGAAGGAGTGAATTGGAGGTCATCCCGGGAAGGGCGTTGGCCTCCAGGCACCAGAGCTCCCCCGCTCCATCCAGGATGAAGTCCACGCGGGAGAAGTCCCGGAGGAAGAGGAGGCGGTGGACCTGGAGGGCCAGCCGCTGGGCGCGCTCGGCCACGTCCTGGGGGATCTCTGCGGGGAAGATCTCCTGGGCGAGCCCCGGCTGGTACTTGCACTCGTAGTCGAAGATCTCGTGCTCCGGAATGATCTCCCCCACGGGGAGGGTCTGCCGGCCCACCACCCCCACGGTGAGTTCCCGTCCCGTGACGAACCGTTCGAAGAGCACGCGATCCTCATAGCGGAGGGCCTCCTTCACCGCCCGGGCCAGCTCCTCCCGGTCCCGGACCAGGGACAGGCCCAGGGTGGATCCCCCGGAGGGCGGCTTCACGATGACGGGGAAGCCCAACGCCTCCTCCACCTGGTCCACCTCCATGGGGTGGACGGCCCAGTCGGGGGTGGGGATCCCCGCTTCCCGGAAGAGGCGCTTGGAGACCTCCTTGTCCATGGCCAGGGTGCACCCCAGGCGCCCGCTTCCAGCATAGGGGAGCCCGACCATGCCCAGAAGACCCTGGAGGGTGCCGTCCTCTCCCGCCCCACCATGGAGGATGGGGAGGATGAGGTCGATGTCCCGCAGGGCCTCGTCGTGGAAGAGGGTGCCCACTGCGCCGGTGGCCAGGAGGTCGGTGGGATGCCCCTCTGCGGACGGGGGGCGCACCCCCCGGTCCAGGATCTGGGCCAGCGCCGCCTCGTCCAGCACGCCCCGGGAGGTATCCACCGCGAGCGCATCGTGGCCGGCGTCCCGAAGGCCCCGGACCACCTGGGCGCCGGAGGCCAGGGAGACCTCGCGCTCCCCCGAAACGCCGCCCATGAGGACCGCCACCCGGAGGGGAGGTGCGCCGTCCAGGGTCACCGGGCCCCCGTGAGGGTCCGGACCACGTCGAAACGGGTGACGATCCCGTGGATCCCGTTCCCATCCCGAACCAGCACGGCAGGATTGCCACGGGTGAGGAGCCGGGTCACATCGTCCACCGGCACCTGCTCGCCCACCACCGGGAAGGGAGGCTCCATGACCTCCTCCACCGCCAGGTCCAGGATGGACGGATCCTCCAGCACCCGCCCCATGAGGCTCCCCTCCTGGACGGAGCCCACGCAGGTGCCGTCCTGCATCACCGGGAGCTGGGATACGTCGTGGGTGTTCATGGTGGAGAGGGCCATCCGCACCGAAGTGGTGGGACGAGCGGTGACGAGCTGGAGGGGGCCGTCCCCCCGTTCCGCCACCAACTCCGCCACACGGCGGCCCTCCCTGGGGGCGAAGCCGTTGGACCGGAGCCACTCGGGATCGTACTGTTTCGTGAGGTAGTGCTCTCCCCAGTCGCAGAGGATGGCCACCAGGAAGGCATCGGGATCGTCCAACTCCCGGGCCCGCTCCAGGGCGGCGTGGACGATGAGCCCAGAGGAGCCTCCCACGAAGAGCCCCTCTTCCCGGGTGAGACGCAGCGCCATCTGGAAGGAATCCCGGTCGGTGACCGTGACGAAGTCGTCCACCATCTCCAGATCCAGTGTTCCCGGGAGCTTGTCACTCCCCAGCCCTTCCACCGCGTAGGGGGTCCCCTCGGGGATTTCCCCCGTGTGGAAGTAGGGAGCCAGGATGGAGCCCACCGGGTCCACGCCCACCATCTGGAACTCGGGATTCTGCTCCTTCAGGTAGCGGGAGGTCCCGGTGATGGTCCCCCCGGTTCCGGCACCCGCAAAGAGGTGGGTGATCCGTCCCTCCGACTGCTCCCAGAGCTCCGGCCCCGTGCTCTCGTAATGGGCCTGGGGGTTCGCCGGATTGTAGAACTGGTCGGCCACGATGGCGCCGGGGATCTCCGCTGCGATGGCCTTGGCCTTCTGGATGTAGTGCTCGGGATGCTCCGGAGGCACCGCCGTGGGGGTGATGACCACCTCGGCCCCGAAGGCCCGGAGCAGCTTCACCTTCTCCTGACTCATCTTGTCGGGCATGGTGAAGATGCATCGGTACCCGCCGGTCACCGCCGCCATGGCCAGGGCGAGCCCCGTGTTGCCGGAGGTGGCCTCAACGATGACGCCTCCGGGACGGAGGCGCCCGTCCCGCTCCGCCGCCTCCACGATGGCCCGACCGATGCGGTCCTTCACCGAGCCCCCCGGGTTCATGAACTCGCACTTCCCGTAGACGGGCGTGCGGACTCCCCGGGTCACCCGGTTGAGTCGGACCAGGGGGGTCCATCCCACCAGCTCCATGACGTCGTCGTAGGGCCTGCGATGTCGTTGGGACATGGGTTCCTCGGATCCCGGAGGATCAGCGCTCCCCGGCAAGCCTGGGGCGCGTGGGGGGAGTCAACGCTCCTCGGAGGACCGGGGGCGCGTGGAAAAGTGGACGGGGAGCGAGGCCCACATCCGTACCCGCTTGCCATTCCGGCGGCCGGGCTGGAAGCGGAGATCCCGGGCCCCGGCCACGGCGGCCGAGTCCAGCCCCAGGTGCCCCGAGGTCTCCACCACCTCCACCGAGTCCACCTCCCCGGTCTCGGAGACCCGGAGGCGGAGGAGGGTCGTGCCCTCCACCCCTTCGTCCCAGAGGCCGATGGGGTAGTCGATGGGCGCTTCCCCATAGAGGGGCGTGGGCTGTTCCAGGTCGGCTCCCTGTCCGCACCCGACCAGGAGGAGGAGCACGGCCGCGAAGCCGACTCGGAGGGACCCACCCGCCCGCCACCGGACCCAGGGAGCGGACCCGGGAGACGGCCGGAAAGACGACCGGTGAGACAAACATGGAGGGAGGGCAGATTCGCAGGGCATCATCTATCTTCGGTAGCCGCCTCACCTGAGGCGCCGGGGGGTACGGAATGGGGAGACCGGGACCGGACACGGGCCCGGGCCTCTCCGGCCAATTCGGCCAGCAGATTCAGGGCGTGGAGGGGCGTGGTCTGTTCCAGATCGATCTCCCGAAGTCGGGTCACCAGCGGATCCTCCCCTCCCTGGAAGAGGGAGAGTTGGTCGAGGGGCGGCGTCGAAGGCGGACGGTGGGCCCCGGTGCGGCCAAGCCCCTCACCTCCTCCGGAGTGGGTGCCCTCGAGCTCTGCCAGGAGCTCGGAGGCTCGGGCCACCACCACCGGTGGAAGCCCTGCCAGTCGGGCCACCTGGATCCCGTAGGATCGATCCGCGCCTCCTTTCTCCAGGCGGCGGAGGAAGACGATCTCCTCTCCGGCCTCCCTCACTGCCACATTCATATTCTTCACCCCGGCGAGAAGATCCCCGAGCTGGGTGAGCTCGTGATAGTGGGTGGCGAAAATGGTCCGGGCCCCGAGGCGCTCGTGGAGGTACTCGGTCACGGCCCAGGCGATGGATACACCGTCGTAGGTGGAAGTCCCCCGTCCGATCTCGTCCAAGAGGACGAGGCTCCGGTTCGTCGCCCCGTGGACGATGGCCGCGGTCTCGTTCATCTCCACCATGAAGGTGGACTGCCCCCGGGCCAGGTTGTCCGAGGCCCCCACCCGTGTGAAGATCCGGTCACAGAGGGGGAGGGCCGCCTCGTCGGCAGGGACGAAGGATCCCATCTGGGCCAGGAGCTGGATCAGACCGACCTGGCGAAGCACCGTGCTCTTTCCCGCCATGTTGGGTCCGGTGAGGACCACGATCCAGCCCTCCCGATCCAGCACCAGATCATTGGGAATGAACTCCTCCCGGGGCATCATGGTCTCCACCACCGGGTGGCGGCCGGCGCGGATCTCCAGGTCGAACCCGGTGTGGAGACGGGGCCGGACATAGGCCTGCCGCTCCGCCACCTCCGCCAGGGTCGCCAGGACATCCAGGGAGGCCACGTCCGCCCCTGCCTGCTGCAGTCGGCGGACCTCCCCCCCGACCCGGCGGCGGAGTTCCTGGAAGAGTTCGGTCTCCAGGGCCAGGATCCGGTCCTCTGCGCCGGTGACCTTCTCCTCCCACTCCTTCAGTTCCGGGGTGAAGTACCGCTCGGCGTTGGCCAGCGTCTGTTTCCGCACGTAGTCGTCGGGGACCCGGTCCAGATTCGACTTCGTGATCTCCAGGTAATATCCGAACACCCGGTTGAAGCCCACCTTGAGGGAGGTGATCCCGGTCCGCTCCCGTTCCCGGGTCTGGAGGGAGGCGATGAAATCCCTGGCACCGTCCCGGACGGCCCGCAGGTCGTCCAGCTCCTCCGAGAAGCCGACGCGGATGACGCCTCCGTCCTGGAGGTTGGCCGGGGCATCCTCGGCGATTCCCCGGCGAATGACTTCCGTCACGTCCTCCAAGGGGTCCATTTCCAGGGTGAGATCCCGGAGAAGGGTGCTTCCCACCGACCGCCCTGCAGCCCGGAGTTCCGGGAGAAGGGAGAGGGAGTGTCCAAGGGAGCGGAGCTCCCGGGGGCTCACCCGTCCAGCCGCCACCTTCGCCGCCAGACGCTCCAGATCGTGGACGCCCTTCATTCCCTTTCGCAATTCCACCCGCAAGGGCCGCTCCCGGACCAGCTCCTCTACCGCGTCCTGGCGCCGCCAGATCTCATCGGGGACCAGGAGGGGGCGGAGGATCCACCGGCGGAGGAGGCGCGCGCCCATGGAGGTGACGGTCTGATCCAGGACCGAGACCAGGGTCCCTCCCTCCTCGCCCCCCCGGAGCGGCTCCACCAGCTCCAGGTTCCGCCGGGTCATCTCGTCTAGGAGCATCTCCCCCCCGGGGCGGAGGATCCGGGGGGGCTGGAGGTGCCCCGTCCCTGACGGCTGGATCTCTCCCAGATACTGGATGAGGGCCCCGGCGGCCCGGATCAGGGACGCGTCCCCGGGCTGGAAACCCAGCCCGTCCAGGGACTGGACCCGGTAGTGGCGGAGGAGGGCCTCCTCCCCGGACGCCTCATCGAAGATCCAGTCATCCCGATAGGTACGAGGGATCCTGTCCTCCGCCTGGTGTCGCCGCCCTTCCTCCTCCATCTGCCGGGGGAGGAGGAGCTCGGCGGGCTCCAAGCGCCCCAACTCCGGCGCCAGTTCTCCCGAAGGGATCGCCTGCAGGAAGAGCTCCCCCGTGGAGAGGTCGGCGGCGGCCAGCCCCACCTCGCGGGGCGGGCCATCGGCGGGGGGCCAGACGGGCTCGCCTGGGGGTGGGGCGAGGACCACCAGGAAGTTGTTTCGTCCGGCCCTCAGAAGGGTGTCGTGGAGAACGGTGCCGGGGGTGACCGTCTCCACCACCTCCCGTCGGACGATCCCCTTGGCCTCCGAGGCGTCCTCCACCTGCTCACAGATCGCCGCCCGGCGACCCATCCTCACCAAGCGGGAGAGATACTCCTCCAATGCCTTCGCCGGAACTCCCGCCATTGGGACCTGGGCTGCGGCACCGTTGTTCCGGGACGTCAGGGTGATCCCCAGGAGCCGGGAAGCGTCCCGGGCATCCTGGTGGAACAGCTCGTAGAAGTCCCCCACGCGGAAGAACACAAGGGCGTCCCGATGCCGGGACTTGGCGTCCCGCCACTGCTGCATCAGGGGGGTGTCGTCCGAGGGAGCCATCGCACCAGGGGTTGGGGAACCGGAGGCGACGCCGGTTCATTGGAAGGCGGTTGAAAACGCAGGGGGCCCTTGAGAAGGCCGCTGAAGAAGTACGGGAGCCCCTGTCGGGAGCGCCAGGGGACCGAATCCCAGGCGGACCGAAGACCAAGGCAGGCCCCCTGCCGCCCCAACCCGGCAGGAGAAGTGGGGTTGCTGTCCTGGTTCTGCAACGATATCCGGAGCCGCTTCCCCGATCAACCGGCGAGGGGGATAGAGAACCATTGACGGCGGGAACGGGATGTTGAGAGTTGGGGCAGAATCGTGTCACGGGGCGGGCGACAAAGCGGACCGACCCCGCGTTCTGGCTCGAGACTGCGGAGGTCCCTCTCACATGTGGCTCCCCGTCTTCCTCCTGCGGACCCAGACAGTGGTGGAGTATGTAGCCCTCGCACCCCGGCTCCAGGGAGTTCGGGACCTGTTCTACGGCCTGGAGCAGACCATCCGCCAGAACCCCTTGGAGACGACAGGGGTCATCCTGGCCCTGCTGCTTCTCTACTTCCTGGTGGCCCGGTTCAACTCCCTCTGATCGCACCCCGGCCTCGCCCGGCCTTCGCGGGGCGAGGCCGGGGCACGACGCCCTCCAGCACCGAGGCGGAAATGTCGCTCCTCACCGTTCACCGTGGGCTCATCGCCGTATCCATCGTGTTCTGTATCGGATACGGGATGTGGGAGGCTGCCCGGTTTCTCCGCGTGGGGGCGGGCAGCCACCTCCTGGTGGGAGGGGTCTTCCTCTTCCTGGGCATCGGGCTTGCCTGGTACCTGGCCCGCCTCAACCAGATCCTGGGGTATGCCCCCAGGGAGGAGTAGAAGGACGGGCCAGAAGACAGCTTCGTCACGCGGTCCGGTCGAAGGGATCGGCGGCGAAGGCGGCCCGGAGCAGGGGATGCTGCTTCCAGAGGTAGAAGCCGATGGCCAGGACCGCCAGGAGGTTACCCACCGCGATGGTCCACCAGGCCAGGGGACCCAGGAGGAACTCGGCCACCACCGCCAGGAGCCCCAGAAAGAAGGCCTCGAAGGCCACGAAGAGGAGGACGGCCCCCAGGATGAGCGCCGGGGTCTTCTCCGCCTCCACGGTGATGGCCGCGGCCACCAGCCCCACGACAGAGAAGGCCAGGAGGTGGAGGACCGTGTACCCTGCCACCGTCCAGAGATTCACCTCCACCATGGCCAGGTCCGAGGCGCCCAGGAAGATGGCCGACCCCAGGGCCGCCGGCGTGAAGAGGGGGCGTCCCTGGGCCGAATCCACCACCAGGAACCACACCGCCACGGTACCCGCCCCCACGAGCCCCGCCACCAACCCCTCCCGAACGATACGGTGGTCCGCAAGGGCCTCCCACCAGGTGACGGCCCGAACCGTCCCGGTGAAGTGGAGGTATCCCATGATGGTCACCCCGGCCATGAGGTTCCCCACCAGGACCTCCACCCACCCCAGTTCTGCCACCACATCGATTCCGGTGACCCCCATGCTGGTGAAGAAGACCAGGTCGAAGAGGATGAACCCCACCAGGAGCCCCAGCAGGAGGCTGGGGGCAACCTCCATCTTCTTGAGGGTCCAGGCCGAAACGACCCCCACCACCACGAAGGCGGCATAGTGGAGGAGGGTGTAGAGGGCGATGGCACCCGGCCGACCCTCCAGCCCCTCCACCCCGAGGAGGGAGTGGGCCAGGAGGCCCGGCGTGCGGAAGGGCGCGCCCTGGGAGGCATCGATGATGAGGAACCAGAGGGCCATGACGGTGGCTCCCACGATGCCGGCCACGAGGCCCCGGACCCAATTCTTCTCCGCGATCATTCCCTTCCTCCTCGGTCTTGTGATCCCGTATCCCCTTCCGCCACCCGGGGACCCGGGTGTCCCGCCTCCCTCGACTCGAGGTATCGCCTCAGGACGTAGATCCCGACCCCGAGGGTCAGGAGGATGGGAACGGACGCCACCAGGAGCCCACCCCAGAACATCCCCACCATGAGGGGATCATGATGATCCATCGTTTCCTCCTACCGGAACTCCTGAATGACGACGAGGATGAGGATAAAGATGAGGGGAATCGGCACCGCCGCCAGGACCCAAAGCTTTTTCGGCTCGAAACGGAGGTGCATGTAATAGAGCGCCACCAGGAGGGCGCTCACCAGGGAGATGGTCACCAGGAGGAGGATGGACATCCACTGGGGCATCCCCACCAGGGACACCCCCACCTTGGCGAACATGAGGACGGCCAGGACCCCCCAGATCATCATGTATGGGGGCGACGCGTGCGCTTCGTTCTGCATGACGGACCCTCCTTCCGATCCTCAGATCAGATAGACGATGGTAAACAGGACAATCCACACCAGGTCCACGAAGTGCCAGTAGAGCCCCATGATCTCCACCCCTCCCACGTTGGAGGGGGAGTAGGCGCCCCGACTCGCCTTGATGAAGACAAAGATGAGGCAGAGGACCCCGATGCTCACGTGGAGGCCGTGGAAGCCGGTCATGAGGTAGAAGGTGGAGCCGTAGAGGGGACCGCCACCGGCGGCGTACGCCTGGGCGTCGGGAACGAAGCCGTCGCGGAAGAGGTGGATGTATTCGTAGACCTGGACACCCACGAAGGTGGCCCCCAGGACGATGGTGGCCAGGAGCCAGAGCTGGAGCCCCTTCTGGTCATCCCGCTCCACCGCCGCGAACGCCTTCACCATGGTCACAGAGGAGCAGATGAGGATGAAGGTGTTAATGGCGGTCAGGGGGACGTTCAGCACCTCACCCGGAGCGGCGAACTGCTCCGGATGGGCGAAGCGGAGGATGACGTAGGCCCCGATGAGGGAGGTGAAGAACATCACCTCCGACAGGAGGAAGACCCACATCCCCAGCTTCAGGTTGTAGACCCCGAAGCCCGGCTCCGGGCGGGTCTCATCGAGGGGCATGGCGGCCGCGTGGTTCATCTTCATGCCTCCTCTCCGTGGGCGATGGGTTCGGGATCCGGCGCAGGCCCGGGTCGGGCGCCTGGTGGCTCCGTCTGGAGGAGGAAGTCCTCTTCCGATTCGGGAGAGCTGTACTCATAGGGTCCCCGGTACACCACCGGCATCCGCTCGAAATTGCCGTGGGGAGGAGGCGAGGGGGCGGACCATTCCAGGGAGTTGGCCCTCCAGGGATTCGGGCCCGCCTTCTCCCCCTTCCACATGGACCAGAGGAAGTTGAAGGCCCAGAGGAACTGGAACGCCACCAGGGCGAAGGCCGACCAGGTGATGAAGACGTTCCAGAACTGGATCTCCGCCAGATAGGCGTACTGGGTCGTGTCGTACAACCGGCGCATCATCCCCTCCAGCCCGAGGCCGTGCATGGGGAAGAAGACCAGGTTGTAGGTGAGGAAGGTCCCTGCGAAGTGGATCTGGTTCAGCGTCTGGTTCATGAGCCGCCCGAACATCTTCGGGAACCAGAACGAGATCCCCGCGAAGATGGCGAACAGGCTCCCTCCGAAGAGGACGTAGTGGATGTGGGCCACGATGAAGTAGGTGTCGTGGATCTGGATGTCCACCGGGGCGGCGGCCATGAAGATCCCCGAGAGCCCGCCCACGATGAAGAGGGAGACGAACCCGACTCCGTACAGGAGGGGCGGATGGAAGTGGATGTTCCCCTTCCAGAGGGTCCCCAGCCAGTTGAACACCTTGATGGCGGACGGGACCGCGATGATCATCGTGGTCAGCATGAAGGTGGTCCCCAGCATGGGGTTCATCCCGCTCATGAACATGTGGTGACCCCAGACGATCCATCCCAGGAAGGCGATGGCGATGATGGCCAGCACCATGGCGTGATAGCCGAAGACCGGCTTCCGGGCCCCGTTTGCGATGACCTCGGAGACGATCCCGAAGGCGGGCAGGATGAGGATGTAGACCTCGGGGTGTCCGAAGAACCAGAAGAGGTGCTGCCAGAGGAGGGGTTCTCCGCCGCCTGCCGGCAGGAAGAAGGTCGTGCCCAGCGTCTGGTCCGTGAGGAGCATGATGAGGGCGCCGGCCAGGATGGGAATGGCCAGCAGGACCAGGATGGAGGTGACGAAGAGGGCCCATACCGTGAGGGGAAGACGGAACCAGGTCAGCCCGGCGGCCCGCATGTTGATCACGGTGGTGATGTAGTTGACCGCCCCGGCGATGGAGGAGAAGCCCAGGATGAAGAGGGAGACCAGCCAGAGCTGCTGGCCCAGGTAGACCCCGGTGTACTCCCCCGAGGCCGAGAGGGGCGCATAGGCCGTCCATCCCGCCCCTGCGGCACCGCCCTCCACCCAGAAGCTGGCCAGCATCATGAATCCCGCCGGCACCGCCAGCCAGAAGGAGAGCATGTTGAGGCGGGGGAACGCCATGTCCGGCGCCCCGATCTGGAGGGGGATGAGGAGGTTGCCGAACACCCCCACCATGAGGGGCATGATGGCGAAGAAGATCATGAAGGTGCCATGCATCGTCACCATGGCATTGTAGAATTCGGGGAGGATGATCCCCCCGGGCGCCATGGTGTCGGGGAGGATCCCCCCCCCCGGCATGGGCTGGCCCGGAAAGGCCAGCTGCCACCGGATCATGGCCGCCAACGTTCCCCCCAGGAGGAGGAAGAAGAGGCTCATGAGGAGGAACTGCTTCGCGATCATCTTGTGATCGGTGGAGAAGATGTACGTCCGGAGGAAGGAGGGCTCGTGATGGTGGTGCTCCCCCGCGTAGCCGGTCATCCGATAATCCTTCATGGATCCCGTGGCGCTCATCGTCCGTCCCTCCCGGCCTCGTCGGCCCCCGACCCGTGGTCATCCTCACCCGGAGACCGCGCCGCCAGGTTCTCCTGGCCCGTCCCGGAACGAAGAGCGATCTGCTCCGCCTCCCACGCCTCGAACTCCGCCTGGGGAAGCACCTGGATGGTCCCTCGCATCCGATAGTGTCCGATCCCGCAGAGTTCTGCGCACCCGAGGGTGTACTCTCCCGGCTCGGTGACCTCGAACCAGACCGGCATCCGCATCCCCGGCACGGCGTCCTGCTTCACCCGGAAGTCGGGGACGAAGAAGGAGTGGATGACGTCCTCGGCCTCGAGGTGGACCAGGACCGGACGGTTCACCGGGACCTGCACCCGGTTCGTGAGGGTGAAGTCGTCGTCGGTCCCGAACTCCCCGTCGGCTCCCGCGTAGGTGGTGATCCACTCGAACTGTCGAGCCGTCACCAGGACCTCATACGGGTTGTCGGGGAAGTGGGCCGGGTCCTTGATCTGGTCCCATAGCCCCTTGCTCATGAGCGCCAGCGCCAGGACGATGACGAAGGGCACCGTGGTCCAGATCACCTCGGCCTTCACGCTTCCATGGACATAGGCGGCCTTCCGCCCCTCCTTCCGGCGGTAGCGGATGAGGAACCAGATGAGGGCACCCTCGGTGATCACGAAGACGAGCCCGGTGATGACGAGGATGATGTAGTAGAGGCGGTCGATATCGGGACCGAAGGTGCTGAAGCTGGGGTCGAGCAGCCAATTCATTCGCGTCCTCTCCTCGTCCAGGTGCGGTGCGGTGTTTCTCTAAGGAGCCCCCGGGGGAAGGGAGCGAAGCCCCTCCCCCCGGAGACCGGACCGGTCAGCGGCGATCCGTGGAGGCGGCGTGGGTGTGCCCGGCATGCTCCCCGCTTCCGCCATGGGCATGCCGACCCAGGTGGACCAAGAGGGGGTTGTGGTAGTGGGGGTCGATGGGGTCCGCCATGGGCACCTGCGCCGTGGCCAGCATCCCTTCGTTGAAGGTGAAGGTCACCTCCGCCGTCTCACCGGTGGTCACGGTGACCCGCTGCTCCTGGGTCCCCAGCCGGGAATGCCAGGCCTCGATGACGTAGTCCCCCGGAGGGAGGTCGCTGAGGTCGAACCCACCGCCGTCACCGGACACCGAGTGGTAGGGGTGCCCCACCACGCCCACGTAGGCCAGCATCCACCCATGGACGTCGCACCGCACGGGGATCATGACCTCGGGCTGGGCGAAGGTCCGGTTGGTGTCCATGTTCACCGGCTGACTGAAGTTGAAGGGCCGATTGACCTGTGGCGTGGCGTTCACGTTGTGGAGGAGTCCGTCGGAATTCCGGAAGGTGAGGGTCTGGTTCGCCATGACCCCCGAGACGTGGGGCAGGTACCTGCAGCCGTACTGGTCCACCAGGGTGGCCTCGGCGGGAACGGGGAACTGCATGTCCGTGAGCCCCTCCTTCACGTAGACGAAGACATCGGCCAGATGGCCGCCCCGAACCCGGACCAGCTCCCGGACGGGGGCCTCGTCCCAGCGCTCCAGGCAGTCGGGCTCCGAGGCCATGTCAATGGGCTCGGGGGCAGGGGGAGTCCCCTCGAACATGACCATCCCCCGGACATTCCCGGCGGTGGCCACGTCGAAGGGCATCTCGGTCACGGAGGGGGCGGCCCCGGGGGCGGTGTCGTCCCCACCGCAGGCCACGGCGCCCATAAGGAGGACGGCAGGAATCAGGATCTTGGCGGTGGTCATTCGCATGGTTGTCGTCCGCATGGTTGTCGTCCGCATGGTTTTCGGGTGCATGGTGGTCAGACCTCGTCTTCAGAGTGGGGGTGGGGGTGGGTGCCGGTGGGTTCGGGGCTGCCGCTTCCGGCGCCGGGGAGGGGTCGGTCGGCCCTGGGGTCTCCCTCGGCCGCCCGCTCCCGTCGCTGGGCCCGGGCCACAACCAGGAGGCCCATCCCCCCGGTGAGGAGGAAGGCCACGAGGGGCGCAACATAGGTGGTGGCAGGTACCTCCTGCTCCAGGTGGATGAAGAACCAGGAGCTGATGGAGCCCCGGGTCCCCTCTTCCGAGTTGTCTCCGTCCCAGGCGAAGAAGGCCACCGGGATGGAGACCCCCTCTTCGAACTGGAGGACTCCAGCGCCGTCCTCTGTGCGGAGGGGACGGCGGAGGAGGAGTTGCCACTCTCCGGCCTCCCAGTGGGAGTCCGCGACCAGGACACCCTCATCCAGGGGCGCGATCTCCCGCATCCCCCGGGCGGTGGCTCGCTCGGCCCCGGTCTGGTCGCTCCGCCACTGCCAGAGGTAGACCGGATTCCTTGCATCTCCCATGAGGAAGTAGGGACGGTCCATCCCCGTGGGGATGGTGGGGGGAAACTGCACGGCGAACCGATCGGGGCGCTCCCCGG